>Ga0068618_1000066_pt1 | contig 19792 bp, 19 predicted proteins | sample InSIn2SAF170_2_FD_77423 | JGI IMG/M metagenome (GOLD analysis project Ga0068618, IMG submission 77423) | Clean room microbial communities from NASA Spacecraft Assembly Facility at Jet Propulsion Laboratory, Pasadena, California, USA -... ...
GAGGAGCATGTCACGCGGGGGAAGGAGGTCGGCGTAGGGGGTTGAGTTGGTGAAGTTTGTGAGCATTGTGAAGAGGGCGAGGGAGAAGAGAACGGACTGCGGTTAGTGTAAGCATTAGTCGATGCTCGGTATAGTTTGGCTGTGGGTTGAGGCGGGGGCTATGCGGAGGGAGCGAGCCGTACAAGTGATATCCAGGTATGCAGCATCCTGTTCGTCAAAACCCAGTGCGTGAAGCTTCCCTCCGGCGGCATCATGTGGGGGTACTGCTTGGTCTTCTGCTCCGCGATCTGTTCATCGGTGAGTCGTGCACCGTATGTGTACTGTGGTTGCTTGCGGGGCGGTAGTCGCGCTCCGTGCGATGGTGGCCGGAACTTGTCTGGCTTCTCAAGCACGATAGGTTTCTCATTGCGAGTGGATTTGGAAGAGGCGTTGCGGGATGCGATTAGAAGCGCGGGCTGTCGCTGTAATGCTCGCTGATGGCGGAGTAGCGGCAGATATGGCCGTGGGAGGAGGAAACGTGGGACCGGTGTTGATGCCATCTCGGATGCGTGTGCAGGGATCGTCTGGGATGCGGCGGCAGAGATGGTGATAAATGTTCTTGGATACAGGTGAAGGTTTTTCGCATGTGGCACAGACCGGTAGCCGTAACCTTTTCCTCATGGGATTCCCTGAAAGCCATAACATCAAGCAAGACGGCAACTATAGCATACCTAGACAACATGTCTCCGTACAACAAGAAGAAAGGTTTCGGCCTGCCGCATTGTTTCTGTAGTTCAGGTGGCTCGGCTCAGGGTTGCTACAGAACCATCTTCATGTGTCTCCGATCGATTCATCATTCGCACGGACTGGTCCAGGTTTATGTGAAGAAGCAGGACGTTCTTGTTATTGAGAGCAATACATAAGGCTTACTCCCTTGCTATAACTGCTATCATCGCCCCCAGAACGCTACTGTAAACAGTTTTTCTGTTGAGACACCACACATTCCTCGAAGGGCTCCAAATCTCTCATACTTTCTGATCCTCTCTTGCCCGAAGCCTAATCTCCGCTCGCCAGCCGGGAAAGATATACTGAAATTCTTGCTTTTGCTATTGATTTGGAGAACATGAAGGTAGCGACAGCTTCGTGAGCATACACTTCACATCGAGCAGCCAGTATTGTCTGTTTACGTGGTGGGCTGGTGATCCAAACATACTAGACTTGGGTACCCAATGTCACGGACAGCAGCCGCGGGCAATTTGATTGAGATTAAGTTCGAACAGTCAGCAATGGTCGCAGCTGAGATATGAGGCCCGGTTGATGGGAGCGCTGGCATGAGGAGTATGAGGCATATATCAGGGTGCGAAAGCTCAGTTCGACGCAAACAGCTGCATGCAACTGGGTCTGGGAGTCAGGTATTACTACCCACCGTTGGGGCATCCCCAAAATGCAGGCTGTATTCGTAAGCCAGCTAGATGAACGGCAACTGAAGTTATGAGGGGCCATACAGAACATCACCAATGTACGGACGTGACGAGCAGCTCATCACCAAGAACTTGAATGCGCAACAGAGGATATTGTTAGGACTTATTGTAAGCAGCGCGTCTCACGGTTCAGCCGAAGTCATCGCCAGAGCCCGCGCTTTCCGCCGCTATACTGAACAATTTCCAGACGCCATCCCGCGCTCTACGTGCGGCTCATTAATATTTTACAGGAGACACTACAACAGGTAAGAAGATATACGCTAGGTACAGCCAAAGGCTCCCATGAAAGCGAGTGTGATTACAGATGACAAATGGGTATAAGGTAGATACAAAGTGAAAGCTGTGCGAGCTAGTGGTCTAGATAAGTAGCAACATTGCTAGGGTATTGCGCGAGCGAAACGAACAAGTGTCTAGGTAGATATGGAAGAAAGCAACCATCCATGAGAGTGGAACTCAAGCCCAGGGGTATGTAGCACGACTAACACCGAAGAATATGCCGCCAAGTCGAAAGATGAAAGATATCTAATGAGAGTAGGAAGTATTCGGACGCCGGAAACACCGATCAAATGCAGAAGATCTCTAGTCTGAGGCCGTGTCCGACAAAGCCCACGGGCAGACATGATGAGACGATGACGTGCAAGACAATCGAAGGGATACAGCCAGGTTACAGACTGCCACAACAAGACTCATGGAGGACATATGAGAAAGTCGAGCGTCGGATTGTACTTTGGCATCAGCGCCAGGCTGCTTGGATGACGGAAGCAGCCCAATCATGTTCTTCGTACGGAGGCGTCGGCCATTTGGGCTGTAGATCTTGTCGAGCATCTCGGGGCTTGACGATATTCACAGGCTGGGAGGGCACGTAGTGACCGTCGAGCCCGAATTTAACACCGTTGCAGTTGGCTGACGAGGATGGGGTAAGGTACGCCGTCGATGGACCAAGGTCGGTAGCAAAATGCTGCATTGAAGGGCGACAGTGCACAGCAGAAGCATCCTGCTGTGTTGCCGCTTGCCGCTGCGCGTGGCTGTCTAGGCGTTTGACTGCTTGATGAGCTGAAGTTAAAGCCTCGTCCAGAAGCTCATCTTCCTCATCGGGAGTTTCGTAGCGATGAGTGGGCATAGCCTGTTTCTGGATCGCTCGGCGAGTCCGACTAGATATCGGACCGCCAGTGGTCAAGCCGGCAGCGCTGTTCTCGTTGGGGAGAGGTTCTTGGCCGCAAGGTAGCGAATGGTGCCGCTTCAGTAATGGATTGCTTGCCTTGCTTTTCAACACAGTCTGTGCATTGCTGGCTTGCGAGGAGGCATCCAGACTGTACCTGACGTTCTGGATTGCTCGGTCCAAGTCGGCGAGTTCCGATTGACGTGGGGAGCGCACTGCTGAAGGCGGATCCGCGATGATAGACTGACGATTGCTCACCCAAGGTGCACATCCAGCGTTAGCCTCAATGTCGTCCGAGTTGGGGGATAATGGCGCCTGATTGCGACCTGATAGACGTCTCGCCCGTTTCCGTAAGTGCGAGAAAAAGCTCTCTCTTTGACCAGTAAGCGCCCTTTCTGCCTCCTGGCGATGGAAGTCTGTGTAGTGGTTACCGTTAGAGGCCACTGAAAGCTGTCGACCGATCTTCTTTGTGGCGTTCTCAGCTTCAATCGCTCTGACGCTAGCCTGGGCGGTCACTGCGTCGGACAGAGGGGATATTGGTCGGATAGACGGCAATATCGGTATGGGAGCAGCGTTCGAAGGTAATCCGTTCGTCCACGTTGATCGTTTGTTTGCACTAGGCCTAATCTTTGCCGGTGCAGTAGCATCCATTCCCGTGCTGTTTGAATGTATCGGCGAAGGTCGCGGAGACAACGGACGCACGGCAGCAACATGCTGGGGTACGACTGGCGCGCTTTCTCGAGCTACCAGGGACTTTCTGAACCAAGAGGATGTCTTGGAAGATAAAGTCGGATTGGGTTCGGTGGGATCCTTTAGCGTACCGCCGCTCGAGTCCGACTGCTTGCTGGCTAGGAACCTCGAAGCGGACGATTTCGGTCGCAATGGGTCGACTGCGTCGGCGAAATACTCGTGTGCCAGTGCCTGTGAGGATGTTGGTCGGCACTTAGGGTCCCACATTAGACACCACGTGACAAAGTTCGCTAGACTAGCAGGCCATTCCGGTGCCTGGAGAATGGAATCCATAGAGTGGGGTGCCATCTAGCGTTCCGTCAATAAACGATTCTCGGTTGGGCGTTCGGTTATCACTCACCTTCGGAAATGAGAAGCCCAGCTTTTGTGCCAGACGGACACCATCTTTCCACTCGCCCCCACCTACTCTTACTCCGTGTTTGTTGACCCAGCTGCCTGGACTACCCATGATGTCGCATACCCTCCAGACCTGATCTACCTCGTTTCCACCAGGGAAGAGCGGCTTCAATGTTGCGATTTCCACAGCCATAGCGCCGATAGCCCAAATGTCAACAGGAGCGGAATACTCGCCGGCTCGGAGTAACACCTCCGGCGCACGATACCACCTGGTTGACACGTACGTAGTGTACGGAAGCTTTGAGTGCGTCTCGCGGGCTAGGCCAAAATCCGCAATCTTGATCGTGTAGGCCGGCGGCGTTGATGGCGGTGTTGCTAGCGCCGAATACCTCCGGAACGCGTTGGAAGAGTCTTGTGGGGACGATGTGGATACAAGAATATTCTCTGGTTTGATATCGCGGTGGAAGAAGCTGTGCTCGTGTATGTGCTCCAGACCGGACATTATCTGGAATAAAATCGTCTTGACGCTTGCACCGTCCAGACGTTTGTGGTCTCTAGCTTTCATGAGCTGATACAGGTTGCCGTCCATGTATTCCATTGCGATGTGGAGTCTCTTGCTGATAGGATCCAAGAAGATGTCGAGGGCTGGCACTAAGTGCGGGTGAGGCGGTAGTGATTTGAGGAAGATAACCTCCCTTAACTCCTGGCATTGTGCGAAGTTGTCGAACGACTTCTTCATTGTTTTGATCGCGACCTGCTTGGAGTAAGCCTTGCTACACAGTGCACAGGGGAGCAGCGGTTACCAGTGTGCCTCTTTTCGCCAAGTAGGCGCCAGCGCTTCGCACGCGTGCCAGCGCAACACTCCCAAAGCTACCATCCCCTATATCCTTCAACACCTCGAACTTGTCGTCCAGGCATACCAAATGCTGTGAGGGATGAGGAAGACCACGATAGGTTTCGTAAGCCACGGTCATCCTGGCGTCGGAGGTACACCCGAGGGTGCAGTGAGATATCCCGAGTTTATTTAGAAGTATTCAAGAGCCTGGCGGGAAGGTTAGGACTCTGAGACCTTGACTTTTGAAGACACACTACAGCACTCACCACTGTGTACACCAATCGAGAGATGTTTTCGGGTTGTGCCAGCTCGCCAGAACGATCACAACGGACTTTACACTCTGAATGAGTTGATGGACAGAGTGCCGGCGGGACAGGCGGAATGTAAGGAAGATCCAAGTAGGAGAGATGGTTTCACTTCAACGCGCTTCGTGCCTTGGTCCAGGTGACGGGAGAGCGGAGGATCAGGGTCCAAGTCGGTGCGGGTTCAAGGAAGAAAAGAGAGGCAGCGGTGGAGGCGAAGCTTGATGTCGACGTGGAGAGCAGACTAGGACCACGGTAGACGGGAAGACGGCCCTCAAGTGAGTGTGTCGAGACTAAGCAATCCACGGAAAGGTTCTGAGCCACAGCTCCAAGCGGTCTACCGGCTTGTGGATGCTCGGTACCCAAGGCTGGTCGTCTAATCCCGGAGAAGACGGATGAAGCTAGATCTTAGGAAAGGAGGCAGATCTGCTTTCCGTTCTTGGCCAAGGTTTGATGGCAGAGTAGCCTCGTGTGATCAACGACACTGGGTACTCTGCTGCATCCGTGACGGACTTGGCTGCGACGACAGTGAAGCTCGGACTGGCAATCTTTTCGAAGATCGGCTATGGAATTGAAGGGACAGGGTAGAAGTCGTTCGACTCAATCTCGGAGGAAATTGGGACTACCGGGGTCCGTTTGGCAGCCACAGGTCGGGGAGGGATTACGAGGGAAATAAAAATGGTAACAAGTGATACTAAGCGACGCAGTATTGGGGTTCAAGATTTGCTGATCCTTGAGGAGACAGTGCAGACAGGACCGGCGGATGGGGGGGTCAGGCCTGGTCTAGAGTTCTTCGTCAAGTGAATGGGCCGGATGCCCGTCGCGCTGGCAGATTGAAGCTTAAGCGGACAGCGATGCTGCGGTCTGGCGCAAGCGCGAAACAGTTGCAGACTACCACTTGACCGGCAGCATCCAGAGGTCCGACCCGAAGCGGTGTGAGGGCTGCAGAGCGTCTTGCTGTCTTAGATGGCGGCTGCTACCGGGCTGTCTATGCTGCGAGCAATGCGCGAGGCTGGATGCCGCGGGAGCATGACAGAGGGGTGAAATGAATGAGCGGTGATTGTGATTGTGGGCGTGGAGCGGACGGTGAAAAGGAGTGGTGACGGGGCGACCTTGACCTGTCTGTAGCGTCGCTCGGTCGCATGTGCGAGAGAGGGAGAGGCCAGAGGAGAGTCAGGACGAGGCTGAGGTCCGCACGAACCGGAAGCCGGGAGGAGCCAGCCGCGGGTGGTTGTGGATTTGTTGGCTAGTCAGTAGCAATAGTGCACGCCCGCGGGCTTCGATTGGGCGGGAGAAGGCAATTGAACCGGATTAAGTTTTGAATTTGTTGCTTCATTTCCTTCGCTCATGCATCTACATTGCAGACGTCAGTGCCATACGAGCGTTGTGATTGCGCTCGGTGGCCGTCGATTCACAAACGCCGGCCTTGCAGTCTGCACTGGCCGCCTGCAGTTTGGCTGCGTCCCGTCGACAGCATCGGCGGCGTTTGCGAGGTGGGCATCCGCCCCCATCCGCTGCATCCTTCGGCTTCCTCGCTGCTGGGGCGATGGTCAGTGCCGCACGAGACGGAGCCTTGTCTGATGGGCATTTGTGTCAGGTTTGCCGCGCGTATGTTCTCAGTCGCAAAACCGAACCCCCGCCACGGTGGAGTTGATTAACTAACTAACATGAAACCCCTTTTTCCATCTGACTCGGCCGCTCGCAGCGAGAGACAGACTGGAAACTAGAGGCAAGAGCAGCCACGGTGCCTGGAGCATCCGCGACATTGTGCGTAGCGCGGCGGTGGCGCATCTCCGAAACCTGTTTCCGTCTCAGTTCCTGAACATCTCCAGCCTTAATTGGCGGATTGGGCCGGGGTATCTCCAATTGGCTGCGTGGCTTCCACGGGCTGAGCCGACTCCGGCCGCGTGGATCGGCCCAACTCGCCAGGATGTGCTTTCCATCCTGCCAGGATCTCCCTGCTCCAAGCCGGCAGGGCATCCTCGCCTTTGACGGACGCGGTCCTCAGCCATACGATTCAGATCGGGCAGGCATGCTTGGAGAAAGACTGGGGCAGGCCAGACTCGACCTTCGACACGATAGATTGTTTGTTGACACCGAGTTTTGAAGCTCACTGGTGCAGATGACAGATAACAGACGGTCGATCGAACTGCAGCCAGCTCTGTTGACTGGGAGACCTCACGTCTCACCGCCGTCACGACCTTCTCCGTTCTTGTTCTGGAGCAATGCTTTGTATGCAACAAGAATCACACCACTCAAGCCACGGCTGTGGGCAGCCGTTTTCCCTGCAGCTGCAGACCGTGTGCTGGGACTCGCGTGTCAGATTCAGGCACGGGCGGCTTCAGGAGAAGGATGCTGTGAGCCGGCAGCCACCCTGGCAAACGGCATTCCCGCTGTAATCGACCGTGCTAAGATAGCTCTCCTCAGCTGCTGGAATTGCGCACCTCGGACAGCCTTCAAACCGACAGTCGCCATTCGAGCCGTTGAAACCTCCGGCTCTTGAGCCTGGAATACTCACAAACGCTCAACGCTGTTGCGACAACAGGACCGTCCACGGCTCCTCCAGCGAAGCATTGTGGAATTTCTCATTAGGAATCCGACGGGCAGGGATTCTGGGCTCGCTTGTGGGTATCTGCTGCGAGGCGTCAGTGACAATCTCCCCCCCCCACAGGGCTGCAGTCAAGGTCAACAGGGCGTGCCCGGAATCGGCATCACAGACAACCTGTCTTCCGCTCTTGCAAACCTCTGAGTCAATTCCTACCGCGAGACGATGGTACTCGACGTACATCGCTTCACTGCGTCTCCATCAACCGCTTCCGCGAGTTAGTGTTCCTCTGCCAATACGATGGGAGACTCAACGCTTGTAGAGACCGTCGAGCGCGGAACCAAGAGATGTGCTCCGCACGCCGCGCCCGAGCCCATTGGACCCTGTGCGAGGATCAATGCAGTAGCGCAATGTCCACGGCCATCAGATCAACCCGTCCGCATCTGCATACAGGATCGCTCCTCGTGGTTGGGTGGCTGGCGCCGGCGCGTTGAGCGCGACGGGCTTGTCGTACTGATTGAAGTCCTCCTTGGCACCTCCTTTTCCCCTTTGCCCTTCAGAGAATCTTGCAAATGATGTCGCTCAAGGGAGTTCCATCAGGCACAAACGGCGTCGTCAGGCCGAATAGTGACCCAGTGGGCGTGAGTTCCAACTACATTTCACGCTATGACGGTGCTCTTTGTCCTTTCTTCCCGCTATCAAACTGTTGCCCTCAGTGACGTGTCACGTCACGGAAGTAAAAATTGAATATGCGAGCATATCTAGACGGTAAGCACAATCTCTCCCCAGTCTTTCTCTAATGGTAGCGAAGTAAATCTTTCATTCCGCATTTGCGCCAGATTCTATTTAGATTTGGAATCTGTATAAACTAGATCATATAGAGAATAGCCTTTATATTTGACTTATCTCGTCCCCTCATTCCTTGCATGATTTCTTACAGATACCTTTGGCCAAGAGTACGCAGAGCATTACATGTCTGCGGGCATTGCTCCTGAAATCATCATTATCCCAGATGCTATTGTGGAACGGCCAACATCCAAATTTGCACCTCTAGACAGCCAAGTCCAATTCACGCTCGTCGTGTCCTGTTTCTGACTCGCCCCCATCAAACTCGCCCTGACTGGTTATGCTAGAGTATGTTTGTCGGTGAAGCCCAAAATACTAAGTCGTCTAGAATATAGCTTCGGAATCTCTTCTATCCATTCAATTGATGGCAATCTATGAATATCGACGGCCAGAACTCCACAGAGTGCATCAACCGCTCAATGTCATCCAAATCCCTTACACAATGGCCAACGCCCACAAAGATGCCCTCTGGATAGCCAAGTCCAACTCCTCACTCAGCTATGCTGTTGAACGCCGACTTCATGCTCGTAGTGTCATGCTTCAAAATCAATTCATCATAGCCGGCATTTTGCTACCATCCGCCACCGATGCTGCTCGCCAATCCAGCAACTCTCTCCACATCTCCCACCTTCTTCCCCACATCACTCTCCACCTTTCTGTAGCTCGTAAACAGGAGCGTCTGCAAGTCAGCCCCCGTCAACTGAGCCCAATGCTGCATCATCTCCCTCACGTATCCCGTATCGATACCATTCACCACTTCCCCGCGCCCATCTCTTTGATCGACATCCATTGCGTCCACATCGCCACCGTTCGGCTCCAATTCCTCGTCCCCATCACTCTCACTCTCAGCAGAGAAATACGCCTCGTCCACCCGTCTCAGCCACTCCCTTTGCTCCTTCGGACCCAGCTTAACCGGCTGTCCCATCGACCCCTCTTCCGTACTAATCACCTCGAGCCCTCTTATCTCTGCAACCTCCTGCACCTTGATCTGCCCTCCACCATTCGTGCAACCCCCAGGACACGCCATGACCTCCACATAACTGTACTCCTCCTCCTTCCCCGCCGTGCCATTCGCCCTTCTCGCACCACCCATGCGGCTCCCCTTGGCCGGCTTGAGCCGCCGCACTAGGTTCTGGATGTTGCGGAAGCCGTAGTAGCGCGCCATGCGCAGGATCACGGCGCCGGTGGAGCTGAGCAGGAGGTAGTCGACCACGTCGGCGTTTCTGCCCCGCTCGATTTTGATGCTGGAGCCGGGGTGCGCGGCGCGGTGGGTTTGGAGGATGTGCCAGAGGTAGCCGCCGCTGGGGCCGCCGTCGGGGTCGCCGTTGTCAGGTCGTTTCCGGCGGGGAAATAGAAAGGCGTCGAGGAGGGGGTCTGGGAATAGTATGCGGGATGATGAGGGAAGGGGTGTGCGTGGTAGCGAGCCGAAGTCAATGTTCCGCGCGGAGGCGAGATGGAGCAGTTCGCGGGCTGTGATTACGCAGTCTGTGTCTCTTATCCCACCCTCGCTTTCCGCAGGAGAAGAAGTTGAGGATATCCAAGATGAGGAGGTCAGCTCCGAGCGGCTCGCTTCGAGCTTCTTGTCGAAACAGGGCATCAGGGCGAGATGCCAGACGCTGGAGGGCGGGATGCCGTAGCGCTGGGCCAGAACGGATTTGACGAGGGTTCCTGTGAGGGCTTGAGGAGATTTGAGGCGGGAAAGATGTGGGAGGACGTGTGGATGGGTCTTCTCGGCGTAGCATATCCAGCCTGGGCATGCGGATGTAAGGATTGGTTTCTTCGGCTTCGTATCCATCGAACCTTCTGCGCCTGCAGCAGCAGCGGAAGGGTTAGCGAGCGCGGAATCGACTTCCTCGGCCGCGGCTACGAGGGCCGCAGAGCGCAGGGTGTTTGTGTCGATGATCCAGGTGAACTCGTTTCGATACACGCCGCCCGACCGAAGGCCTGTAGGTCCCCTGAGGAGGTGCGAGATCATGTTACCAGCTTCGCCCTCGCTGACGTTGTAGGTGGAGGCTATACTGGCTCGAACTTGAGGGCTAACGCTGGCGACGAAGATCTTGCCTCGTGAAGTCTCATCGTCGAGTCCCTCCGCCCCTCCGTCAAGACCTCCGTGTGTGCTGTTGGTTGCGCCGTTCTTGTATGCATATGGCGCCCACGGTAATTGCAGCGGAGGATGCGCATCAAGCGTGTTCAGGACCTCATTGTGTGACTGAAGAGATACAAGGACGGCCTCAGCGGACGTGACACAGCCGGAACAGGCGAGGCAGTCCGTGAGGGATATCGAGGCGGGGGGAGGGTTGAAGGCCGCGGCCTTGTCTTCGGTAGTAACTTCGTATGGATTCTGTCACAGTCAATCGCATGCGCCAAGCAGGTCACGATGGTTTGCGTCTTACCGAGCCGTCTGGCTTCTCAGGCAAAGTTTCAATCGGCTTGATGCACGCTACACCTGGGGAGATGAAGTCGTTCAGGTCGTCTGCTGAGAGGATGGCGCTCATGGTGGGGCTACGAGGTTGGCGAAAGACAAGGAGTTGGTGAATCTAAGATTATGAGGGACTGCGCCAGCGCTGGGTATCACGAACAAACGAAACGGTAAGAACCTCCTCTAGGACCGAACACGAAAAACGAACAGCAGAGCAGCAGCGATAATACTCGCGGAAACGACTAGCAAATGACCAAAAGTCAACCACTTGAGCGTTTTGGTGGCGAGCGCGGCTTATCGACAGAAGCCGGTTGATTTCTAAACCTCCGCGGCATACTGTCGTTTCCGATAACATAGAGAAAACGGCCCGAGCGCCAACCCCTCCCCACAATTTGAATAGAAATCTCTATACAAAAACCGGAGAACATTTATGACGCCGGTGTTCATCAGAACGGTCCAATATCCTACCCAAAACGGTCAATTGTATAGAACTCTTGGTGTTTCAATCTAAAAGACGTCATCACCGTCCACCGGCCACCGGCCACCGTCCACCAGCCACGTCTACCGCAATGCCGAAGCGCAAGGAGGTCGTTGAGGTTGCAGCTACCAATACTAAGAGAAAACGATCGAGAAAGACACCAGCTACTAGTGGTTCAAGAGCGGCTGGTGGTTCACGAGCGGCTATATCCTCATCGGCTCCTACCCAATCCTCTCGTCCTCAATCCTCCCGTCCTCAATCCTCCCGTCCTCAATCCTCCCGTCCTCAATCCTCCCGTCCTCAATCCTCCCGTCCTCAAACTCAGACCGCTCCTATATCCATACCTCTATCGGCTCCTACCCAATCCTCTCATCATCAAGCCTCCCGTCCTCAATCCTCCCGTCCTCAGACTTAGACCGCTCCTATATCTATCCCTCTATCGGCTCCTAGATCACCGCGCGCTCCTACTATCTCGCCGTTATTAGAGCAGGATGACTGGCTCTCTTTATTAGATACTGCGGTTGAACAAGAGAAGGCTCTAGTATATCATGGGCGATGCCGCTAAGGAGCGCATCAATCACTAGTTAGCAAGAGCTAACTAGCGAGTATATGAGGACGGGAGGACTAGGAATGGGAGGATTGAGTAGGAGCCAATAGAGGTATAGATATAGGAGCGGTCTGAGTCTAAGGACGGGAGGACTAGGTTCATAGCTGGTTGGATTCGTCCATTATATCCAAATCCTATGCATTTGGACGATCCCAGTCGAGACTTTGATAGTTTAACCTCTTTAACCGGCGTATTATAATTTCAAAGATAGACAATAGCATCAATAATATGATTAGCCAGTTTGCGAACCATTATGGCATCAAATGGGACGGTGATGGTGCTGAAAACCTCATCAATTGATGGATTTGATGGATGGATATACCGTGTGGTGGGGGAGCCGCTCCGGTGGCGTTTTCTCTATGTTATCGGAAACGACAGTAACGTTGTTCTGCCGCCGCTTACCGCTCTGACCGCAAGCTTTCTGCCTTTGGCTTTGAGCTTCTTTCACTACCGAGTACCTACAGTAGGTACACACTCAACCACCAGCATCCCCGTACGGCTCCTCTTCCTACCTCCCACGCCACTACTGCCAACTCCACGCGCCTCTATCTTCGCCTTCCGTACCTCTATACTCGCCCACAGCCACCCAAGCGCCGCAAACCCCACCCTCTCCCACCACAGAATGTCGCAAGCCTACCAGCCCCCCTCCGCCGCAGCCGGCAGCTCGCGCGGCCCAACCGTCATCTCTACCGGCGATGTCGTGACCCAGGACAGGGCCGTGCGCTACATCTGCGGCGACTGCGACGCCAAGGTGACACTCAAGAGCGGGGAGTCGAACGTGCGGTGCAAGGACTGCGGACATCGTGTGCTGTACAAGGAGCGGACGAACAGGTGAGTGTGTCTGGGCGTCTTGATGGGCTTGGAGTGGGTGGATATTGTCAAGGAGGGAGGCGCGCGAGGCGTTGCTGGGCTGCCTGGGAGGAAGAGGATATCGAGCTGACGGGAGAGTAGGATGGTGCAGTTTGAATGCCGGTAGACCTTTCTGGGTAAAATGACGAAGCAGCGCATGCGCCACCAGATTCAAATAGAAAGAGGTCGCATGGCGGGGACCAAGGACGACAACTTTGAAATGCGGAGAAGCGCATGGCGTCCGGCGACATACTCGGCTCATAAGCAGTATGCTTGGTAATGTGACTTTCATCTCTCAAAAGCTGCCGTGAGGGTAGTGTGCCGAAAGGACACGGCGCGCCGGGTTGTTAGGAGGGACCAGGAAAGGATTACTTCAGTTACCGCCAACCTGGAATGTTTAGATCGAATAGCTAGTCTATTAAGCTCGCTTGCTTGTTGTCAACTTCAACTCGTCCGGCTTCTTTCATAGGCCTTTTCGTTGGGCGCTGGAATTGATAGAGATGGCAGCAAGGACAACTATGCTACGTTACTGGCCCAGACAATTATGGTTTATGATGCTCTTCAATGCGCGAACTTAACCTGATTGTGCAGCTCAAGGTGTCCCGGAGTTCAATCCGCACTTCCGTTTCCTCACGACATCAACTCAGAAACCTTGGTCAATGCTTTAAGTTCCAGCAGATTTGGATTTCTAACTGGCGAAGCCAGCCCCCGAATAGGTATGGCAATGCGCGCCAGCCACTTGTCTTGACCCTCACTTCCCCATCGGCGACGAAAGCCGCAAAAACTTAACGCTACGTGTGAAGAACAATCAGGTCGGTGTCTAAGACAGCTCCAGTCCGGCAGGATTCCAGCCAGCTCGACGCATACAGCATTCCCATCATCGCCCACCAATGCGGATATTCTGTTCATTTGCAAAGCCTTCTAGTCAATTCATATCTCGAAACCATCGTGACCCCGTCGTAATACACGCACTACGACCCTCTGAAAGCATCGAACCTCTTATACGTATAGCCGATGAAGGGCAAGCTCATCTCGGCCGCAAGGTCGTCGCCCGCCTGGGCAGTTTGCGCTCGGAGCGCGGCGCTGGTGTCATTCTGGTCAATCTCGTCGATCGGGAAGTACTGCGTGTCGACGTTGGATTGCAGCTTGGGCTCGAAGGGGGCCCGTATCCTTCGCAGGCTGTCCCACTCGACACCGCGGAAGAAGGGATGCTGCTTGATCTGGTGAGCCCCCCCGATGCGGCCGAGACGTTCTTCGGCGTCGCAGATTAGACTGTGGTTCGTTAGCATCTCTGGCAGATAGATCGAACGCGCTGTAGCAGAGGGTTGGCCCACCTCCGAATAAAGTCCTCGGCCTCCGGGCCAAGTTGCTGGTCAGGCGGGAAGTGCAGGTTACGCGGCCAGTCCACAATTTTACGGTAGGTGTCATGCGGTTCCTCGGCGCAGAACGGTGGCCAGCCGATCAGGCACTCGAACATGATGGTACCGACAGACCACCAGTCACAGCCGTAGTCGTAGCCTTTACCGCTGAAGATCTCCGGCGCGATGTAGTCTGGTGTACCTACGGTGGAGTAGGCCAGCTGTCTTCGTGACTTACGCCAGGTGTTGATCTGAGTGCGGTTGCTGACAGTGAGCTGGATCTGGTCAAAATTGATCGATTGGCGGTTGTCCCGATTGGACTTATGTTTGCCGCCAGAGAGAAGTTGCTGGTAGTACGACGCCTCATGCTCCTTGTGGAACCCAGTTGAAAGACCGAAATCGGTGAGCTTGATGTGCCCACCGCGATCAAGGAGGATGTTGTCAGGTTTTATATCGCTTTTACATGTCAGTCTTTGTTAGGAACCTTGAACAGGTTCAACACGCTTGGAGTGGAGTGGCTCTGCTTACCGATGTATGAACCCCAGTTTGTGAACGGCTTCGATAGCCAAGGTAATCTCTGCCATATAGAAACGAGTAATGTCTTCCGTAAAAATCTCGTACTTGATGAGCATAGTCATAAGGTCACCGCCCGGTAAGAACTCCATCAACATGTACAGGAAGGTGTTATCCTGGAAAGTTGTATGCAACTTTACCACCCATGGGCTGTCTGACTCAGCTAGGATGTCACGTTCTGAACGGACGTGTGCTAGCTGGTCTTTCTTGAACTGTGATACAAATTACAACCTTAACTTCTAGAGATACAGCGGGTTGACTTACCATCTCGGACTTAACGAGTGACTTTAGAGCGTAGATCTTGCCATCGTTCTTCCTCTGGACTAGTTTTACCTCACCGAACGCGCCCTTGCCAATAATCTTCAGGGTTGCAAAGTTCTCAGGCTTCTCTTTCGTCCGTAAGAAGCGGAGATACTGTGCCTCTGCTCGGCGCATGTTGTTGCGTTTCTGCTCCTTGCGAGAATCCGAGACATTAGGGTCCTTCATGATCTGCTCAAGCTCCAAAGCCCTAAGAAGTACTCAGTCAGCTTGATGCAGGCTAAGGAGATATCGTATACATGCCTCGCATTCCTGTCTCGCGCCCGCTGCACGTTGTCCTTGAAGAATGTGCTGACCGTGCCGATCGACACCTTGGCTTTTCTCTGTACATTCTCCGCATACTTGTCAGGATTCTTTGGCGGTGGAGCCTCGTCGTTGAGTGACGGAGCGTGCTGATCAGGCGTCGACGATGGCGCACTGAGATAGTTGCCATATTGTTGTTGACCGGTAGCGCCGCCTGTCCTAGGCCGCTGGCCCGGAGACGGCTGTCGTCCGTACGGGCTCCCGGAGCGCGCGTTGCCGCCCAAATTCTGGTGTGAGAACTGGTTGTTAAGGCCATTCAGGCCATCGTTGTAGCCGGGTGCACGGTACGCGGCGTTGGGCGCGGCAATATTGGCCTGTTGCTGGTACTTGGGTTGGTACTGGTTGGTCATAAAGTATCCCGCGCCGTAGCCATTGTTGGTCTGCTGCGTGCCCCAAACCTCTTGTTGGCCGGCCTGGTTCGGGAAGACTGGCTGAGGAAAGGTGGAGGGCGTGGTGGGGTAGGCTCTGCCTTGTTCTGCTGCAAAGTTCCGCTCGTTGTTGTTATTGTTGAAGCCGAAGTTCAAGTGGAGACGGTTCGGTGGATTGTTCGAGTTCATGATGGGCGCGAGCGACCTCGGTAGAGTCCAGTTTTAGAGGAATCGAGGTGGTGGCCACGTACGGGGATTGACAGGCGAATCGAAGCTCTGGTACAAGTTCAAAGTATACCGAAGGCTCTACCGAATGCTAGCAGCGTCCTTCTGTTTGGGGGGGGTCTTCCACGATGTTGTGTACCGATGCTCGAGCCACGTTCAAGGCCGAGAAATCGAAGGATTTTGCTTCTTGCCCGGGGGAGTAGGCGGGAGTGTGTGGAGTCGCTAGCAGCCGTGTTTGGCAGTGCTTTTCTTGGGCGGAAATGTAGAATGGGAGTGCTACTCAAGAGGTGGCGGTCTAGAGAGAGGCACAGACACGGGTTTGTAGGAGAGGCAGTGGCTCGCAGAAGTAGGTTACGGCAAGGGGAGGGGAGGAGGCTCGGGGAGCAGCGTAGGGGGTGTCGAATAAGGAAGGAATGGTGGCAGTCCCTGAGAGCGGGATGTCGGGTTCCTGGCAAACACGCTAGGATCTCCCTGCAATGGCCCACGCCAGCAAAGTGTAGCTACTCGTACTAGTACTCCGTAGATACCTAGGTAGGTGCTGTATCTAGGTACAAAAGCCGCTTCGTTCTCGCTCTCAGGCTTGTGCGAGTCACGCTGGTCACAGCAGATCTCTCGGCTTACCTAGGTACTCGAGTACATAGTTGGCACGGCCAGCAAGCGTGTCAGTTGTCTGCGGCGCCCACGTGCACAGCCCTTTCATGCGTGCACCATGTTTGCACGCCCAAGGGACACGCGAAGCTACCGCAAAGAAGAGAATCATTGGGGGTGGCCACGGCGGACAGACTGAGAAACAGCGGACAACCGCAGCAGCAAACAGCAACTACAGCTCGTGCTGTGCGACCGTCGGCGGCAGCAGGCACAAGAACGGCATCGCGTACTCGCAGCCGTGCCGGACCTCACAAACTCTCCCGCACGCTCCGAAGGGATCGAGCCGAGCGCAAGCTCCCGCCCTTGGGCACGCTCACTCACGGCGTCCATGCAGAGTCCTCAGGCCTACCTCTAAGCGTTCCACATGTCTGTGCGCCAAGGGGATTTGCAGCCGCACCCGTTGTCGAGGCGAGGGATGATAAAGGGGCAGGTCGCACGTTGTGCTATCATGATGTGGTCAATCACTCTGTCCCGCAGGTAGGTACCAATGCCAGAAGCAGGTCTCCTGGAAATCCGAGGTAACGACACCGAGCCTTTCATGCTAGTTCTGGTGTGCTCTCCATCACAGAACTGTGGCAGCGTGGGGATGGATGTTTCCTGCGATGTTTTCACCTCCGTAATCCCCCAGATAAACTGTTACTGCCACGACGAGAACCGCTTATAAGTCATGGTGCGTTGTAATGATGTCTACAGGCTTCTCCCTACTGCATAAGCATTCCAGTCTTGGGACGTTGGACAGAAGGAGATAGCGCCACGCGAACATTAGAAGCCGGTCTACACATGAGATGCAGAAAACAGACTGCGATGCGCAAGGGTATAGAAGCGCCGGGAAGTAGAAGAAATGGCGTGCAGGACTTTTGACCAACAACGCGCAGGGGAAGTCCGTCCTGCGGGCCAGTAATACAGATCCCTATGCGTCCGAAACACAGATTCACTCAGCACCACCAAACACCTGGAATACAGATTCCCATCCGACCGTTGCAGACGTGCAACCACGCTCAAACGACCAAACAAACCCTTCGCCAGGCTCCTGACAATGATGAACACCCAAAGAACTCCAGGTCTAAGAAGCCAGAGCCCTGACCTTTTCCCGCTCAGCCAGCATCTCAGCCTGCAGCCTCCTCGTCCGTCTCATCGCCTCATCCTTCTCGGCCTGCAGTTCCGCAACTTCGATCTGCGCAATGTTCATCCTACTCACCACCTCCTGCATCTCATGATCCGCGTCCCTGAGCGCCTTTTCCAGGTCCTCGACTCTCTTCTCCAGCAACTCCGTTCTCGTCGCTTCGGCCATGGACTGCCCGAAGCCGCTGGTCGTTTTGTCCAGTCGGGGTTGCCTAAGTGCAAAAAGCGGCGAGAGCGGAGTCGACGGTGAAGGCTTCGAGGGGCTGAGCAGGCCGTTCTTCATGCGCTGGAGCTGTGTGTTGTGGCTGTCTTGGACGTCCTTGAGCTCCTCTTCGTGACGCGAGACCATCTCTTCTGAGTGGTGCTGTGCAGCCATAACTTTATCTTCTAACGACTTGAGCTTGCCCTGCATGTCAACGATCTTTGCCGCCGAAGATTTCTGCTCTCGCTCGCCGCGGCCGATTGCGTCAGCAAGTCGCTGCCGGAGCAGTCGATTGGAGTGGAGCTGCTGCTGTACTTGTGACGCAAGCTCATCCATGCGGGCTGCTGAAGCGTAGAGCTCTGCTGCGAGACTCTGTTCCTTACCAAGGTGCGCGAGCTCAGACTGCTGGAGCGCTCGGGCTTGTTGACGATATTCTTCGGCTTCCCGCCGTGCGAAGTCCCGCTCTACTTCGGCATCGGAAATGCTCTGCCTCAAGAGATCCAGTGTTCGCTCGGCTTCTGCACTCGTTTCGCCTAGCGGGCCTTCGTCTTCCATATGTCTAATTCGTGCCAGGGAGAGAGCATGGGTTGTCTGCAGCTCCTTGTATGCCTTGTCGAGTGACGATGAAGCCGATGGATTGCCAGTGTCCAGCTCTGTCATAGAGCTCGTGGAAGCTTTGCGCTCGGGTATGAAGATGTCACGTTCCTGGAGTAAGTCGCGAAGCGAACTTGTCTCTTGCTCAGCGCGATCAAGGTCCATTCGCAGGCCGCTAAGCCCTTTTTCGCATTGCCATTTCTGCTCGAGAGCGTCGTCGGCACGGCGGCGGAGATGGTTGACTTCGTCCCTCAAATGTATAACCTCCTTGTTGAAGGCTGTGCGTCTCGGTGTGGCGTTCAGCGCCCGGTCGCGTTCCATCTCGAGGACTTTGATATGTTTCGCATGCTCCCTCGCCTGGTACTCGTGCCGCTGCAACAAACATCGCAAGGCCCTGTGCAGAGCGTCGCGCTGGTCTTCGATATCCTTGGTGCGGTCGTGCAGCGCATCTCGAGGCTCGAATCGCTCAACCTTTTCCTTGACAGAGCCCGATCTTGTCAACGAGCTCTCTTCCTTAACTGAGTTAGACCTTGACAGACGCTTCAGACCAAGGATTGAAGTCCTGGCGAGCGAGTTGGACCTCGACAGGCCTATCCGGGGCGACTTCAGCGGCGGGAGGGTCTCACTCTCTTCGTGGAGAGAGTCGATGCGAGAGTCCTGCTGGGGAGAGTCTTGCTGCGATCTCAGGGCGTGCGCTAGACCCTGGTTCTCGTGCTGGAGCGACTGGAGCTGCTGCTGCATACGGGAGTTCTCGTAGGTGAGAGCTTGAGTACCAATAGCTTCTGCCTCGAGACCTTCAACTCTAGCTTGCAGCTGCGGAACAACCTCTTCACGAAGGTTGTCCCTTTCGTCCCTGTACTCTTGGAGCTCTTGACGCATAGCCGCCAGCATCTCCTCGAAGTTCTCTTTAAATTGCCGTTCTTCGCTCAGCCGCCGGCGAGTGTCGTCAAGAACAGCTTCTAGCCCGCGTGCTTGCTCAGCCTCTTCCAAGATTTCGGCCTGAATGCTGTCCCGAGATTCAAGCTTCTCTTCCAGCGATTGTACCCGCGCTTCCAAATCCCTACGCCGTCGCAGCTCCTGCTGGAGCCTCTCTGCCGTGTCGACTTTGAGCTGGGCCATCTCCTGCTCTGCCTTCCTACGCAATCTCTCCAAGGCTTCAATCTTGGTCTCACTGTCGCCAAGATGTTGTCTGACAGAGCTGGCGCCGGAATCCGAGTAATAGTCGCTCGTCCGTCGGTTCACCTCGAGGACTGATTGGAGGCCTTCCATGTTCAACCTCTCGACTTCGTCTTCTAGCTCCATCTCCCTGCGGATGGACGTCGCGAGTTGAGAGCTCAGCTCCTTGAGCTGGCATTCGAGTTCTTCGACGTGGGCGTTCATGCCCGTAGAGCTGTATAGCAGTGGCGTGCCAGGGAGGTTAAAGTACGATTGCTGAGATGAGGCGTTAGCCATTTTTACGTCGAGGCCTGCAGGGGCATGCTTGTTGCTGGGCCAC
>Ga0068618_1000068_pt1 | contig 19540 bp, 20 predicted proteins | sample InSIn2SAF170_2_FD_77423 | JGI IMG/M metagenome (GOLD analysis project Ga0068618, IMG submission 77423) | Clean room microbial communities from NASA Spacecraft Assembly Facility at Jet Propulsion Laboratory, Pasadena, California, USA -... ...
AGTGCTGTAGCGCTCTTGTAATGCGAGGCATCAACGAAAGAGCCGCTGCGGGCTTAGATAGCAGCGGTTGTAGAGACTTGGATATTCGGTATCGAGAAGTACAGGTTGACAGCGTGTTCCAAAAAGGGAAGGTGCGGCGATATTTGTGAATGCCCTCCAGCACGATGTCATATACATATTTCACATGGCAGTGGTAGTTAAGCTCAGCTGTTATTGTACAGCCTTTGCAATCCAGTCTGAAATACGGTCAGAATCTGGGCTCATCGATGGCGCAAGTTACACGCCTTGCGCCGCGAGCGCACCTGTTTACACGAGCTTCTTCTCTGCTACCCCAGGCTAGGCCGAGAGCTCCGATACAGCATGCAGAGGCAGTGAATAGCAAGCGATACATTACAGCGTACGGATATACACAGTCAAAGGCTCTTGTATATTCGAAATACGGCGAGCCGCAAGATGTGCTACAGCTACATGGTCACTCAATATCCGCTCCATCTGGCACACAAGTCGTTATACGATTTCTTACCTGCCCGATTAATCCTGCCGACGTGAACCAGATACAAGGTGTTTATCCTTCGAAGCCAGAGATGAATACAACGCTAGGGACAGCTGATCCGTCCGCTGTGGCAGGCAACGAAGGCGTAGCTGAAGTTATAAGCACTGGTTCCGGTGTAAAGACGGTTCAAAAGGGTGACTGGGTCATTATGAAGAGCACGGGAATGGGAACATGGTGTACGCACAAAGCTCTCGATGAGAGCCAGTTATTGAAAATCGACGACAAGGAAGGCTTGACACCACTACAAGTTGGCACTGTCTCCGTGAATCCCTGCACAGCATACCGCATGTTATTAGATTATGGAAAGTGGAACTTTCGAGGTGATGAGTGGTTCATTCAGAACGGGGCGAACAGTGGTGTTGGTCGTGCAGCGATCCAATTAGGTCGTGAATGGGGCATCAAGAGCATAAACGTCATTCGAGGCCGAGAGGATAAATCTGAGGAAGAGAAGTTGAAGCAGGAGCTGTATGATTTGGGAGCGACCCACGTTATTACGGAGGAACAGCTTATGGGAGGGAAAATGAAGGACAAAGTCAAAGAGTGGACGAGAGGAGGTCGAGAACAGATCAAGGTTGGCTTAAATTGTGTGGGAGGCAAGCCTGGTACAGCATTGGCGAAATATCTGAGCTCAGAAGCCTCCATGATCACATATGGCGCAATGAGCAAGAAACCGCTTGAGCTCCCTGCTTCTTTGCTGATCTTCAAAAACATCAACTTCACCGGGTTCTGGGTCAGCAAGTGGAGTGACAAGCATCCAGACCAGAAGAAACAGACTGTTGACGATGTGTTAAGGTTGACCAAGGCCGGCAGATTTAAAGATATTCCAGTGCAGGAATGCGTGTGGGATCGAGACTCCAGTATCGATGTTCTTAGGTCGGCCGTCCAAGGCACACTAGGAGGTTTCCGAGCAGGCAAAGGTGTCTTTGTTTTCGGTGAAACATGACCGCTGGTCAAACTAGAAATAGACGAATCTCAGCCCACAGCTTCCCAGTGTAGCATTCATTTGTCGTCTGTAAAACACAAGTCGAGGCGTGATTGTTGTATGCCAGCTATCATCAGACTGCGCTGTCGGGTTCTCCCTCCATCTTGGTTTTGGCTTCACCAAATAGTTGGGCCTGCATGGCTGCAAGCTCCTCTTCTGTGGCCTGCACTCCTCCGAAGTTCTTCATTCGCTCGCCTCGGTTGACGCGTTTTGTTTGAACTTGCTTCCACTCGCCGACTACGCTACGGATTCCTTCAACGTAGTCACCAAAGCCAAGGTCTTTCAGAGCAGCCTCTACGTGCTCCACTGCTATCGTCTTCTTCGATTCTTTCTCTGATATCTCGTTGCTTTCGGAGGACAGCATGCGCAGGAACTCCATCGAACATTGTATGAGGAGATCGCGGGCACCTTTTGTAAAAGTCATATCATTCGCATGCGAGTCATCTGGAGACAGTTGTGGGAGAATCTCTGAGATGATCTTTTGGACTGTCGCTGTTCCTCTGTTAGGGGCAGAGCGAACAATAAGGTCAGACAAGCTTACCCTTGGGAAGCGACAGATCCTCATTGCCTGTGCCTGTTAGCTCCGACATTCTGTGACCTCAGTACTAGCTGCGGAGCATACCTGGGAACTCCTTGTCCGACATATTGTGATTAGGATATACGCATGCGTGTCAGTATTGTATTCCTCGGAAGATTGTGGCAGATCATGATGCCAGCATCACAACCGCGTGGGAGTGCTACGAGAGCATTTATATAAGTGATGAGCATGAGCAGGGCATTTGGCCTCGAACTGGTCGCAACCTTGCCATGCGCTGTCCTACCCTAGTTAGGATTTCTTGGCAGGTACAAGGTTTCCTCTGGAATTTTTCTACCTGTCCTCCATTCTATCTTTTACTGTACATTTACAACAACACTTTCAACCATGAGACTCGCATTGTTCATTCAGGTCTTGGAGAGCAATGTAGAGTCTCGTTGATGATCTCAATGGTATGTTCCCTTCTTCCTCTCCTTTTTATCATACAATGATGAACCTTCGTGTCGCCCCTATCATACAACGCAAAAACTGTGGTGATTTACCTGTCCTAGCCAAACGGACTTTCTGATCGCAAAAACTCCAAGCAATGGCATTTTCTTATTCTATGATTATGCAAGCTAACGCATGTCTAGACAGGTTCAAGATCAAGTAACTTGGCGATGGCATCGCTGGTTGCCACCACACAACAGTACGTTCCCTTCTCGAGTTCTTCAGTCAAATGATGTATCGATATTATGTACTATCAAATTCCGCAATCCATCAATGTGGACAACCACGAAATATCCTGATCACTATATCCAACACTGGACCAGTTGCCTGCGGCACATGTTCCATCATGCTGATTTGGCCAGCTTAAGTCACTATGTTTGATGAAGCAACATTGGTATGGCAATGCATTGGTAAGTTTTTAGACTCTACACGGCGCAGTTCACAATGATGAGCCAACCACTCTTCCATGCTAAGTATGAAGGTGAAAACCTAATGCTTAAAAGATTGTGTATTCATTTTTCATCTTTCGCCTGACCTTCTACATTGCACAGTATCTATCAAATACGTTGGGAGGATGTCACTGATCCTTCTCGATAGTTTCCTGCATTGCTTCTACTGGTAAGCATCAAGTGCATTGTCATTCCATCTGGCTGCAGTCAGCTTGAGTGTACAGTTGTGTCACTCTGACTTACGAAAAAAATTGACCACTAAGATCTGGTGGTGCGGAAACAGCCAGCTTCGCAATGACGTGCCCACACTGCTCTGGTTTGACCAATTTGCCCTCTTCGAAGACACTGTTGAACTTTTTCATGTCCTCTGGATTCATGTTGCCAGCATGCTCCTCACGAATCTGCTTCTGCATGTCTGTGTCTACCATTCCAGGCCTGATGGCGATCGTCGTGATATCTGATTCTTCGGCCTTCAGTGTCAGGGCAAGATGATTCATTGCTGCCTTGGTAGATCCATAAGGTCCCCAGCCCGTATAGCCGTTGCTGGCGGCGCCTGAGGAAGTCATGATGATACGACCTTTAGTCTTCCGGAGTTCAGGGATCGCCACCTTCGCAGCATATGCACAACTAAAGAAGTTGGTTTGGAAGCAGCTAGACCAGTCTTCGAATTCCAGGTCGACGATTCGCTTAACCTGTCCCAGCGTGCCATGATTCAGTATCAATCCGTCCAGCCGGCCAAACCTGGAAACGGCAAGGTCAACTGCTTTTCGTATGACTGCTGGGTCTGACAGATCTCCGGCACTGTATTCAACCCGGTCTGGTGCCGATGACTTGAGCTCCTCGAGTGGTGCGGCTGATCTGCTGGCGAGGACGACCTTGTGTTGAGGTGGTGCACTGATGAGAAACTTGGCGATAGCCAGACCAACACCTACCCACCCTTGGGTTAGCAAAATGGGATATTCTACTGTAGAGGAAGTCTTATATGGGCGAACCCATACCTCTTGATGCGCCTGTCACTAGAATGACCTTGCTATTGGTGGTCTTGTTGTATTATCAGCATGTAGTTCCATGAAATGGAAGGTACTCTACCATATTGCGTTGTACACACGAGTTCAAGCTTGAGGATGATCTATGTGGTTTGTGTCTGCTTCAGGCTTTTATACGAGATGGCAGCATTTTTATCATCAATTTTTCGAAAGTCGAAGTGCTTTGTGGTCTGACGTAGTTGCTACAGTGGAATTCGGAGCAGTAACGAGCGAGGTAGATACTGTATAAATCTCGACTTGCCCAATTCCTGTTTTCGACGATCATCTTTCCTCTCAATATTGATCGTTCTATTTGTCATTCTGCACAACTCGAGTCGCCAGATCTCGGCCTCGGATTCGTGATTTATCGAATCTACAAGCACGCTCTATGATTTCCTAGCCGTAGTTCTTCCGTCACAACAGCTTTGCTTCAACTTTGTGACAGTCATTCAAGCTCAGCTCCCTTTGATTTCAGCTTCGATCGGTTCTCTAGCAAGAAATCTGAGCTATGTATTGATTTGAGCGTTTCTCCTAGGCTGTCAGACGCAATCATGAGCATCAAGTTGTCCTGCTCATTGTTGGGCTGAGAGATCCACACTGGATGTTCTCATATGTGTAATCATTTAAGATCACTGTACCGTAGCGCAGGAGAAAGCCTGCGAACATGAACGAAAGATGCAGGTAAAGCGCAGAGGAGCGCGCTTGACACCTGTGTTAGGTCAGCACTTACTGCTTGGTAGTCGTGTCGATGCCACGCCACTATGTCGAGATGTGTATGCAGGGCAGTCTTCAAAACCTCCTAGACTCTAAGATCGATCTCGTTTCGTTTTGAATGTCCTCTCGATTATCTCAGGCCCAGTCGTCTTGAATTGCCATACAACTATGCACATCGCAATCTATGTTCAAGCAGATTAGCTAGCATATCACGACCCGAATCACGAAGGGGCCACTCACATTTAACTCGCCACCCACAATAGCAGTAGCAAGAGCCCAGAAGCCAACCTTGCTTGTAAATTGAATCGACCAACCGCCCTCTTGGCGGTCCTACCGTAGCGTTTTCGCAAGATGGCGCAAATTCAGGGTGCTTACCAGCTTGAGGTGGCCCTTGTCGCACAATCCAGCTGTAAAATCAGCTCGAATCATGGTGTTGGTGAAAGATCCCACTCTAGCGTCGATCTCTTGGGCGCTGTTTGAGATGTTGAAGTGTCGGAGACTTGGGGATTGTAGTACAAGTTCTGGCCATCGTAGCTTGCCCACGGGCTTCGATTCAAAATCTGCAAAGGTTATGGACGTGATTCGATTTAAAAGCCAGTTGTACAGGGCATCATGATCGAGCAGGCTTGCGAGGACGTCTTGATTGCTGACTCCGGAACCAACAACGAGATCTCTCGGCCAGATGTTTTCTCGAACCAGTTTTGCATCGTTGCAGACCTGGTGGCACGCGCGCTCGATTGCAAGACTCGGTAGATCGACGATGTTGAGCTTATGGTTGGATTTATGATTAGGGAAGTCTGCAGCTGAGTGACTCAAGATAGTGAAGCACAGTCCGAGCTTTGAATAGTGAATATGGTATATCATGTCTTGGAGTTCTTGTGGAAGGTGGAGGAAGCGAAAAGGTCCTGCTTGAGCAGGCGAAATCTGTTACCCGGAAACTGTAGGAGTGCTCTTCGAGGTCGTCATACAAGGGAGTGAGTATGCTGTTTCTGAGATGCATGGTGATTCTGTTGCAAGACCACCGTGGGCTTCGATCAAGGAGATACGTATTTGTTTAGATCCATCCATGGTTGCATGTGAATGGTTGACTGGAGGAGATGAGAGCAAGATATGAACAGTATCTGTAATGTGAAGGTGACAAACGCAAGAAAAGAACTCTCGCGACTGTTTGCCAGCAGTTGAGATATCAAAAATATTCCACCTATCCTTTCACTTCTCGGAGTGAAGGTCAACTCACCCTCGCATTCATGTCGTTCATCTACCCAAGCACGTTCACTGCCAATTGCCTTCCAGACTTCCCATACAAACCACACTATATTAACAGTGACCATTGCTAGCCACCAGCTGCACTTATCAGTTACTCTCATCTAAGTGCTAGGTAAGCATGTAGCTCCTTTAGCCCTTATGATCGTGTCAAGCCTAGGTATGTGCATTCCGGTGCTTAGGGAAGAGCTGCCTCGTACTCAAGGCTGACCTCTTACAGAACATTCACTCAACAACGATCAAGAACGATGGAGCAGCTTGTTGTGTGTGAGTCGATGCATTGTAGGTACAGCTTGTAGTAGAGTAACGTACGGAAACTCATCGCGGCGTACTACCTGTCCAGAATGCCGCATTGACATACAATTCGTCGGGTCAGATCTTGGAGAATATGCAAGACAAAACAATTGTTTGTACGGACTGCTAGCTTGGCTTCATCAGCTTTGTTTTATAAGCGGACGTATAGTTAGCAGAGTTGTAGTGAAAAGGATATATTTAGTATAGCGTGTCACCCATCTAAAGTAGGTATCAAAGCTTAAACTACCAAAACCTGCAGAGTAGCACTCTACTAGGAAGGTGATTGCTGAGGTTACCTTTAGTCGAGGTTTTTTAGTAAGAAGTAAGCAATGCCACGGCAGCATGAGTTGTCAGCCGTTCAAGTTGTAGAGATCCACATCATGGATATCTAACCATATCGAGTTAGTGGATGTGACCGACTTACTGTACCTAGATTACCACGTGTATTCTAGCATATCCTTGTACAGGTTAGTACCTCTTTTACTGTGGGTTGTTCTTTCTTTGTACACGATGACTGTGTATGTCAAACACTTTCCCGACGAACTGGAATAGATCAAAGGTCAAGTGCCAATGCTGGTACGCTAACAATGTCTGGCAGTTACCGCGAGCAAAGGACGCCTGACGGCCACTGCCAGTGGGTCAACTTTTCACTTTCAGTGCGTTGAACCAGCAATGCTGTAAGATTTTAGATCTCGAAGTTAAAATGTAAGATTGTTCAGCCGTTAGTATAAGGAGGTAAGAACGAAGGACTCTTCCTGGCGTTGCGAGCTTGACCCAACTTCCTATCGTTTCACCGTATACCTCAAAAATCATGGTTGCTGCGATATCTCCTTGTAGACACGAAAGCTACGATGTTGTCATAGCAGGCGGAGGCACGGTAAGCTGAGTGCTGTCGATGTTTTGCAAGCCCAGCTCATACGTGGACTTCGGACATTCTACTAGCCTTATTTTACTAACTTTCACAGGCGGGATGCGTGCTTGCTACTCGTCTGACAGAGGCTAGACCAGATCTTCAGATATTGCTCCTCGAAGCTGGGGCGAATCACAACGAGGACCCTCGAATCAAGATACCTGCGCTTTTCTCTCAAGCATGGGGTGATCCAAATACCGACTGGAAGTACCGCAGTGTCCCTCAGCCAGAGCTCGGTGGCAAAGAAATAGCGCTGACTCGAGGTAAAGGCCTCGGAGGCTCAAGCTTGATCAATTTCATGGGTTTAGTCTATCCCTCCAAGGCAGGTTTTGATGCGTGGGCAGAGATCGGTAATCCCGGATGGGACTGGAATTCCGTGTCCCCTTATCTGAAAAAGTTTCAAACCTTTCACATGCCCAATGAGGAGGTAGCGAACAAATTGGCATTACAGAATATCGATATTCAAGCGCAAGGTGTCGATGGTCCAATTCATGCATCCTATTCAAGCGAACCTCATGCCGTGGATATCGCATGGCTTGATACATTCCGAAACTTAGGCTATGCTATGCAAGCTGATACTATGTCCGGTCAGAACATTGGTGGCTATCAAGTCATAGTGAGTGTAGATCCTATAACACGGGAGAGAAGCCACTCCGGAAAGGCATACCTTGAGAGAGTCAAGACCAAGTCCAACCTCGAGATTCTAACCAATGTTCTTGTGGACAAGGTTATCGTAGCAAACCAAGGTCGACCAAGAGCTTCGGGTGTCAAATTCATACACAATGGGCAGGAGCACGTTGTATCAGCATCAAAAGAGGTTGTCCTCTGCAGCGGTGCTCTTGGAACACCTGCCATTCTGGAACGATCAGGGATTGGCAATAGTAAAATACTGCAAAGCTTGGGTATCGACACTGTTGTGCAAAACGAAAATGTTGGTGAAAACTTGCAAGATCACTTCATGTGTGGAACGTCTTTCGAATTGGAAGACGACACCGAGACAGTTGACTGCATGAGAGACCCAGCATACATCCAGCAGGCCATGGCGAGGTACCAGGCTGACAGAAGTGGACCTCTGGCAGAAGCTTCCACAGCTTTTGCTTACATGCCCCTCCTAGATGAGGATGCGCCGCATGCTTCAGAGTTCCAGACATTGACCGACCAGTATCTCGACACCACATCCGATACAAAAACCATGCCCGCGGCACAAAAAACGTCCCTGAAGTTTACAAGACAGGTGCTCGAGGACAAAAACGAAGCTTCAGCCAACTTCTGCGTATTGAAAATGCAGGCCCACCTCGAAAACACCAATATGGAAGACGCCTTTGCCCTCACACAACCAGGCAATTACATAACCGTATTCACAGCTCTTGCTCACCCACTATCTCGCGGAAATATACACTGCACTACCTCAACCCCAGACGCAGCTCCTCGGATCGATCCAGCGTACTACTCGCATCCCCTCGACGCCGAACTGATGAGCCGACAAGTGCAGCTCTTTGAAAAAATAGTGCAAACAGAACCAATGAAGTCCTTACTAAAGCCTGGAGGTCGCCGCATCCCCGAATGGGCTCGTTTTGACAGCTTAGAAGAAACAAAGAAGCTGATCAAGTACTCATGCACGTCGAATCACCATTCTTGCGGGACTTGTGCGATGTTAACACGGGAAAAAGGAGGTGTTGTTGATCCGAGATTGAGGGTTTATGGTGTGGATGCTCTTCGCGTTTGTGATGCCAGTATTGTACCGATTATACCGAGGTGTAATCTGCAGAGCACTGTTTATGCTCTTGCTGAGAAAGCGGCGGATATGTTCATAGAAGACCTGCAGTGATGTGCACGGTCATGCAGACTCCGCTTCGTCATAGCAATTGCAAACCCAGCTCGACCACTCTACCATCTTGATGGAGACATCTAGACGAGAAATCCCAAAGGAATTCTTGATTAACAACGATCACCCCAACATGGCCTAGCCCATACTCTCCACAACCTCCTCAACAACCTCCCTAACCCCCTCAATCTTATGCGCAAACCTCCCCAAAAACATCCCATCAACCCACTCTCCCAACGGATTTCCCCCATTCGTCTTCCCACTCCACAACCCCGGCCCCGCACTCCCCCCATAAACAACCCTCGTCTGCCCCGTCCTACCCTTATCCCTCTCAACTTGCCCAACAACCGCCCTAATACCCTGCACCACCGGCCCCACAAACTCCACGCCCGCCGGCTGCGCAGCTCCAATCGCCCACACAGGCTCATACGCGAAAATCACAGGCGCATCTAGTGGCACCGCGTCCAAAAGAGATGTGATCTGCGGGTTAAGCTGTCTCATTGCGTTCCCGACGGCAGCGGACATTGGGCCTTGCAGGTTTGGAGCTTCGATTTCGCCGATGCAGACTAAGGGTATCATGCCTAGTGACGAGACGGCGGCGGCTTTTTTCGCGGTAGTGCTGTCTGTTTCGGAGAGGAGGCGCCGGCGTTCGGCGTGGTTGAGTTCGATTATTGTTATGCCTAGCTCGGAGAGAGCGGGGGGGACGATTTCGCCGGTGAATGCGCCGTAGTCGCTGGACCAGAAGCAGTTTTGGGCGCCGAGATGGAGGGGCCAGGATTGTGGGTGGGTTGTGGTTTGGGGAGTGGTGGAGTTGGTGGTTGTGGTTGCGTGGTCGGAGAGGATTTGGGCGCAGGGGTGGAGGGAGAGGAAGTCTGGGAGGAGGGCGAAGAGGATGTCTTTATTGTTAAGGAGGGGGATTATGTTTGTGGAGGGTGCGATGAGGGTTTTTATGTAGGATATTGTGTGGGAGGGGGAGAAGTAGGATTTTGTGGACATTAGGATTAGTTTTGAGGGGAGGAGGGGGTATGTTGGTTTGTTTGGGGTTGACATGTTGGGCTTGTTGTGGTGGTGTCTTGGGGAGTGGGCGGCACGGATGGTGTCGATGTCCAACTGTCTGGCAGGGCGAATGTAGGAGACTTGGATGTTGTTGATGCTAACGGCGTTGAACCCCTCGTCGACACTTATCCAGGTCGTTGTGCTTATACTGCTCTTGAGTCGCTTGTGCTTCGATCCTCCGTTTTGCTTACGATTTCATACTTCGACAATATCTTTCAGTGCTGGGGTATTGCATGAAGTCTCACTTCCTCACGTACGGTAGATGGTGTTTTTGGCTGTTTTGGTCGGGCATAAAGACAATTACTGCAGTGGTTCTGAGTACAGAGTCTGGCACCAGGTCCTTCTCGGCGAAAGCTCCGAGCACGGTCCCTTCATCTCTCCGTACCAAGAATGACGATTCGCCAAAACGTGACAGGCATTTCCACATTGGGAATTCTACTGCCCGCATTCGAAAACATGGGGGCTTCCATCAATTTTCTAGCTGCTTGTGACGTCGGCGTTTGGACGGCAATGGCCCATGCAAAAGACCACAGAGCGGCGCTGAGTGCGATTAATGGATTGCATTGTGGAATATTTGACCTGTTCTTGGAATCTCGAGACTTTTGCTACACCAATACGTATTCTTAGCTTGCACTATATCCCATAACAGACCAGCAGCAGCTTTACATTCACTACAGCACGGCATATTAGCAGAAAAGATCCTACTGTTAAAGAGGCAGAGATATCATGGCAGCTCCACAGACTTCAAGTAATGCCGGCCTTCGAATCGTTGTTGGGTGTGACAACGCAGGCCATACCTATAAGGAGGCCTTGAAAGAGACTTTGAAGAAGCACAAGGGCGTATCTGAGGTGTTGGATGTTGGCGTGGACGACCAGGACGACGATAAGGCGTATCCTCACTCAGCAGTCGATGCAGCTAGGAAGATCAAGAACGGAGAGGTAAGGCATATTCCCGCAAGAGCTTGCTCAGACAGGATACATGAAAGAATTGGAGCTGACCATTCGCCACGCTCTTAAAAGTCATGAGAGGTCCACGCTTGCTCAGGCAGTCTGTTCCATCTGGCATATGCTAATACCTGTATCCAGGCTGACCGTGCTCTGCTCATCTGCGGCACAGGTCTTGGTGTCGCCATCTCAGCAAACAAAGTCGAAGGCATTCGAGCCGTGACTGCCCACGATCCATACTCTGTCGAGCGATCAGTCTTGTCCAACAATGCACAGGTGCTATGTTTCGGACAGCGGGTTATTGGACTCGAGCTTGCGAAGAAGTTAGTTCAAGAATGGGTTGACCTGCGATTCGACGAGAGCAGCGCATCTGCGGAAAAGGTTCAAAACATCTCGGATTACGAGAAAAACTTCAACTCGTGAAGGTCTTGACGGTCACAAGAGTTAGAAACTTGATAACTATTCAATTGGGTACCAGAAAGCTTCTTCGATAGACCAAAGTTGTCAAATCTCGCTGTCTAATAGTCGGTAGTAGTCCTACATATCAAGCAGTAGGCGTCCAAGTCAAAAATTCAAGAGATTAGCGTCAGCTCTGTTCGGTGATGGATACTGTTGTATTGTTTATAACAGCTCAGGCTGAATAACGGCGCGTCCGATAACGCGTTGAGTGCGCTTCGGTTATCCTTCCTCCTCCAAACCACACTCAAAGCCAGCATTCTCGACATTTCTTATCCATCATTCGAGCTTACACTCTGTAGGCATGAAACTGAGGAGATATGCTTTTGTCTGCATCGACCGTGCCTCAAAACACAATTATGTTCATTTCGTGATGCTTATCGCTGGCATTTGACGCCTGTGGATGGGCAAACAGTTGCTACTCGTTCTTGGCCTCATGTATCCATTTCCATCCATCGGCTTCCAGTGTTTGGCGCTGACAGATATGCAGCCGGTTGTCCTCACCGTGCTCTGATCAACCACACACCTCTGTCGTGCCACCCGTATATACTTTCTTGCCCCTGTGATCTTCTGTTTTACCTGATTTGACATTTCTAATCCGATCATTTACCACGCCTAACGTTGCTTAGTAACACTTCTCTCCTTGCTCTCTCCTCACTCTCGACAAGACTTGCCACATCTTACAAGCTTCTTAGCTAGCGAATGCGTATCGCAAGGCTCAGTGCTACAGCCGAGGTAACATTCGTGTCGACTGATCGGGTCCGAGAGAGTTCCCTAGCGGACTCTCGCCCTCGTCGTCTGGCCTACGATGGCATTCGCACTGAAAGAGCAAGGCAATGAATACTTCAAGGTCGGGAATTACAAGGAGGCTGAGGACTTCTACAGTCAAGCGATCAGCGTCCGTTCCGATGATCCCAAAATCTTCACGAATCGCGCTCTTGCACGTATAAGGCTCTCCAATTGGAGAGGTGTTGAACGAGACGCACGAAAGGCAATCGAGTTGCAAAATGAGAAGCGCATCGATGGCATGAAAGCGCACTACTACCTTGCTCAAGCACTACTGAGCTTGAGACATGTCGGGGAGGCACTAGAAGAGGCTCAGAAAGCATATCAGATGTGTTTGGCTACCAGAGATAGTTCGACGGAGATACTAAGTCAGCTTGTCTTGCGGGCTAAGCAGGCTGTCTGGCAGGCGACAGAAACAAGTCGTCTCAGGGAGATGAATGACACACTGAACACTGTTGAGACGTTGTTGGATCAGCAGCTGGAGCGGGACATCCAAGATGTGGAAGCACGCTTCACGAGCAAAGAAATTGGAGAATTTGGCCGAGGTGAAGAGATTGCTGAGCTAGAAAAGGATGCAGTGGAACGAAGAAAGAATATCAGAGCTGCGTTTGAAGTAAGTGGCATGCCTGAGACAGTGGAAAGAGTGGTTCCGGACTGGATGGTCGACCCAATCACATTCGAAGTTATGCATGACCCAGTTATCACTCCATCTGGAGTCAGTTACGAGAGAGTGGCAATCTTGAAGCATCTCGAGCAGAGCGACCTCGATCCCTTGACCAGGCAGCCGCTGACGGAGAAGGTGCTGGTAAGCAATGTTGGTTTAAAGAATGCCTGTTCCGAGTTCTTGGAGAAGAATGGTTGGGCTGTGGACTATTGACTGCATGTGTTAGTATTGGCCGTCGCGAGGTGAAATCACGAGGCTTCACAAGTATATTCCCAGCCTTTGTTACGATATCATTGCATTCAGATATATTCGTCTTGCTTCGTTACGCTACATCATCAAGCTCTCATACCGTCAGCCTGTAATCACTGATGGCATTGAGACTACCCAGCTGATGACAAGCCAGTCAGGATATTACTGCTATTTATGGCAACTGCAGCTATTAAATGCCTCGGTACCATCCCTAAGCATTCAAGAAGTCCCTTTTCCTCTCGTCAATCGAGCTGGTGCTGACAGGTGTGGTTTGGCTATCTGATGGCAGGAACAGACAATGCCTTAGACTCTCCCTCTTTGAGACTTATGCAAATCCAAACGCGCAGGTGAGCAATTCAGAACTGCGAATACAGCTCCCGAATTTCACAGCACATCTCGAATCACACAAACAAACCACTCCTGTCAATAAGACCCCCGTGGCAGGTGCAGTCAATTTGAAAGACTACGATGTGGTTCTTTCGCACAATCTATGGTGACGAAAAACCACGGATAGCTTACCTTTTTGCTTTTTTGCTGTCCATCAAAGTGACTGAAGTGGCGAGAAGCTCGTCTGTGACTTGTTCCATCAGTCTTTCTATCCTCCTTCAATGTCAGAAGGACTCTCGTTCATGCTGGTGTTGGTGGGTCACTGCAATCATACCATTCCCGTTTGGCTTTTGCAACATTGGTCACCAGCAGCATGATTTGGTATCATGTCCACAATAACAATATATGGGCGTTCCTTTCCCCTGTCCAGTTCCACAAAACTACCATAGGCTTGGAAACCAAGACAATCCCAATAATCGGAATACAAAACATCCTAATTCCAACCACAAAAACCAATACGTCTATCATGGACACTGCACATGTGCCCCGATGGCGGGATGCTCGCACTTACCGTTTGGTAGTCATCCTTTATGAAAATCTGTCAGCTGACAGGGTCGATTATCTGTTTGACAGTCAGGAAGAAATTATCTATGCCTACGAGGTTTTTATAGTTGAAAGGCATGCGAAGTTGCACCTGGCGATCAACAACCATGCCGGGAGACTCGCTGAGAAGTTGCAGGAGACATCGCTCGACCTTGCTTTTTGGATCCAGTTTGCGCAAGTAATGCAAAGCCTTGCTGATATTAGCCATGAGAATGCGGCTTTGGTCAGGGCATACCACGAGGTTATAGATCAAACGAATCTCGGATGAAAGGCCCCTATACTTCGAGTCAGGGGCTGGGTGTGATGATGAACTGATGCTTAAAGGGAGATCTCGACATGGTCATGCTACACAGCACATACGGAGGATAGAAGCGGAGTCCTGAAAAATAGAGCTCTGTGGAACGAAGGTTACTCTAGCTGGTCAGTAGAGCGCGATATTGAGCAAAACATCTGATAGGAACAATTGCTATATCGTAGTCTCATTGCTTACCGCGGTCACCTATCGATACACGGTAGCAAAATCCATTCATATTCTGCGTTGTCATTCTTCAATGAAGCAGCACCTTAAGACCACTCTCCGTCCGAACAAATCTACATAGATATCATTCATCTGGGCACCCTCAATAAGCTTACCTAAAAATAACATATCACTGATCCCCCCACATGTTCGGGATTCCCGTTCCTTTAGTGTAAACGTCGCAAGTGGGATGGATGATCTCGCGTACGTCATATCAGTTTCAACACAATCATGTGCCACACAACCACAACCACAAATTCATGGCCGACGCCAACCGTTCAACAGAATACCCCGGCTCACTACGCGCACAGCATCCCATCACATCCGCAATCGCATAATACCACGTCTTACCTCACTTCAGGACCATTACTGCATCCATCCATCCTTTCTCTATCTGCCAATCTTCACCCACCGAGTATTCTTTACGAGAGTTCCCTCATTGAACACAACATACGAGACACGCTTCTTGCTACTATTCACTCCTCGATTTCGGGACAATAGTATTTCAACATGACTGGTCAAGCATTCAACGAGGCGGTGACGCAGTCGAAACAGTTGAAGGCCAAGCCAGGTCAGGATGAGTTGCTGCAGGTATGACATGGACATCCCTCCCTGCCTACCCTTCCCCGAAGGGGAGGGGCAGACATGCGAGCCCTCGTGAGATTACGTGTTTCCTTCTACATATGTGTACGGATATGCTGACATGTTCTCTTCCGTTGGTAGATGTACGCGTACTTCAAGCAAGCTCAGCAGGACCCTCCGATCGATAAGGCACCAGCGCCTGGAACATTTGATTTGAAGGTTAGTGGAAATACTCCATACTCATATAAACACTCTCTGCCCTGGTGGGTCCGCGCCCTGCGAAGATGAGAATCGCAGAATCCATACGCCTTTCCTCCATCAGTGCTGTTGGGCAGGAAAGTCGGAGTCGACAGCATAATGCATGGTTGTCAATCTCCAGCGCGGAAAACATGGCGCAGAGCAACCCACAAGTTTAAACTCAAACATCAAGAGGCGGATACCAAACAGCCCATCCTGATCCTCCCCAGTGACCTGCTTCGTCCTACTCATTCCCAGCACTCGATTATCCCCACCACGTAGTGTCCATATGCTAACCACAGCTCTCCACACAGGGTAAAGCCAAAAAGAAGGCATGGCAAAAGATCGTCGACGAAGGCGTCAGTCCCTCGCAAGCAGAGCAGAAATACGTCACTTTGGTAAACGAATTGAAAGATAAATATGGGTATGACCCAAATAAGAAGCCTGAGGCTGTCGGTGGGTCATAAATCAAAGGTTTCGCGGGGATCCAGAACAAGGCATTGGGATGGTACAAGGCTCCGGCCTAGGTGATTAGGATAAAAACAGCACGGGAGCTACAAAATAAGGCGGTGACTGAAGCACAGAGTAGCTCAGGAGAAAACGAATAGAAAGATGTCAGATTACTCCCTTGCTTGCTTTGTTTGGTTATGGTTTGATCACTGCTGATTGGGATTTATATGCAACTGCGTGATTGTTGTGCTAAGTGCTAATTGCAGATTGTCAATGCTAATTAAGGGAGATGGTTCACCCACAGTATTTTGTAGCCGACGATATATAAATAACCATGCTTGCAGCCGTTGTAGATCCATAGCTATCGTGCTTGCAATATGTACCCGCCATTCATCCCCACAACCTACCCAGGTTGTCTGGCTCAGAATATGTCATCGAAGGACTCCATGGCAATTCATCCGGTCCATACGGCGTCAGCGGCAAATCGTACGGCATCCTCATCCCAACCACGATCTCGTCCTCTGCATTTACCAAGCTCGGCTCTGGCGTATCTGTACCAAAAGTAGGCACCATCCTGACTCTTGATTTCTGACCGTTGATGTCTTTGTCGGCAAATAATTCGGGCCAGACGAGTACGCCGATTTCAAAACTTTGGATGTGTACTTCCGCCTCGCTTGCGTCTTTAGAACCTTTGGGTAGTTTTGGTGCTGTGCCCCAAGCTTGGGTGCTGAGATTGGCGCTTGTGATTAGGACCCATTCAATATCTGGTGTCGATTTGTCGGCTGTTGGTTTGGAAGTGAAACAGATGTAGGTTTTTATGTGAGGGGGGATGAGATGTCGTCCGGCACGAGTTGCTGGATTTGAGGACTGCACGTTCCATCGGTTAAGTTGTGGGCGGAGCAAGGAGATCTGTTTTAGGTGGGCGGTGGACGAGGCTTTGGTGTGGATTGATCCGCCTGCTGCGTAGCCTGTTAGGGCGTTACGGAGGTCGGTGGGTGTTGGGAAGATGATTGATGTTGAGTTGGTTGAGGCTGCTTTGTAGATTGTGTCGTTGAGCCAGGTCTGTGGGAGAGTTGCTATGGATGAGACTTGGCAGATGAGATGGCTATTTTCTGTTGTACATGAGGTTTTGCTTCGGTCCTGACGCATGGCTGCGAGTGCGTTGGCAAGTGATAAATGGCCCCAAAGTTTGTCAGCAGGGTCTGATACTTTGACGTGGGATGGGACTGAGGCAATCAATGCTGCTCGAACTGCGGAGAAGTCATGGAGGGACAGCTGGTTGATTAGTGGCTTCAGCTTTCCGCCATATGCTTTCAAATATCGGAGTAAATCACTCTTGAAACGTTCGCCACTGCCGATAGTGTTGCCATCTTCGCTCTGCTTATCTGTCGGTATCAAAGGTAAGATGGGTGACCGCCAGGCAGCTTGGGTCATATGATCCCAATCTATCTCTAGCATATTAGCTGTATGTATGATAACCTGTGCTGTATCGTCGTGCTTGAAGAGAATGATCATTTTGCTGTGATGAGTTCCAAATTGGTCGGGAAGATACGCTTTGATGTCCTCAACATTCGTCCACTTCTTTAGGTGCTCCTCAATTGCAATTCTATTTCCATCATCTCGTTTCCATGATCCATGTACAATTTTTACCTTGACAAGCTCTCGGACGTCGGCATCAAAATGTTGCATTGTCCAGTCCACGTTGAAGCAGAAGTTGAAAATCCATGCTTCTCTGATCAAAGGATCTCCGAAAATTTCATGCAAGCTGATGGTGTCGGCGTTGTTCTGTGAAGGCAGGCTCCTGGCTCGGAGAAGTTGAAATGGCGAGCACAAAACTCGTGGCTTTTTAGGGCCATTGGCTGCCTCCTTAAGCTCGTTCTGCACACTACTGCTCACCGTCCTGTCTGAAATACTATCTGAAGCTGGGAGCTTTGATCTCTCTTCAATGTTAGTTTTTACGATAGCATTTGTATACGATACAAATGTAGCACCTGGAGGAGGCGAAATTGACCTTGATAATGAGGAAAGGAAAGCTGACCGCTTTGCTCGGATGTCGGCAGCATGGTCTGGCTCGAGACGGGGCTTTTTGTGAGGCCTTTCGTCAGCCATTGTGGGAAGGGCCGGCACCAAGCGATATCCTGAGGTCCTACAAGCATGAGTAGAGCAGCTCCTTATTTCATGCAGTAGGGTCATTCGATTGGTCTATAAAGGACCTTCAGGTGTTCATAAGAACTAAGGTAGTACCCAGCAGTGGCATTTTGATGGTACATCCATTTGGGGCAAAACAGCAAGAAATAGCAGGACAAGGAAGGAGCGATTGATAGCGGTTAGTGCAACGCGTTCGACGCGTCAAGTGCCAAGACATCTCGTAATCTGTTACATTCTTGATTTCATTCATGCTGAAGATAAAGCATTCATTTTATATTCTTGTCAAGGAAGGGCATCTCAAGGTTTGTATCAAGTAGTCGACAAGTGTAGGCTAATCGCCATTATTTGTGCATTCGAATCCGCTGCCTGTTCTTCGGTAACTCCACATCTCCGAATACGAGTACCTGCAAAGGCCTGAGCAGGAAGCACTTCTATATTGGTTGACAACCCGCCTCAACGCGCAGTTCAATCCAGCTTGCGTCATTCCAAGCTGTGTATTGAATCCGCCTAGCTGTCATACTACATGTTCTTCTGGTGTTCTCAATAAAACAGTTTCCAGTTGACCACATACATTTGAGGTCATTCTTGATACCACGTGTCGAAATTCGAAAGTAGCCTCTCTCCGGACGGCGGGTCATCCGTCATTTAAGCCAACTTACTGAATCACCTTTTCAAATGCAGAAGTGCTAGTTGTGGTGAGCCCTGTATGCTAGGTCATTGTGAATACACAGCTACGTGGTGGAGTGAGCTCGTTATCAATTGCACATTGTGTCCTTCATCAGCACTATTGATCATACCACCAACATATACGGCCGGTCTGTGCGCTTCTGCACCGAATAATCTGGGTGTTGACCGCGATTGGGCACCTAAGATGGCTCTGAATATGCAAAGGTAGATGTTAAGGCAGATGCATGCGACTGAACTAACTTGTTGTCAAGCAATCGACATAATGCTGTTTTGATGTGAAGCATTACTTCACCCCCAGCTGACATGTTACCGTGCTTACGCCTTTGACGACCTGACTTCAAGATGGCTCAGAAGCGCAAGACACCCGGACCACAAGCTATTATTGTGCATGCACAAGGCCTGTGGCAATTTTCTTACCTGTACTGGAATTCACTTCGCACTATTCCTCACTTTCACGCCACTCTGGAGTGAGGTCAAATGTTTGATAGGCGAAAGAAACTACAAATGTCTCAAGCTGGAACACATTACGGTGCGTGTGTTGAGTCTCGAATGCTTCGGAGGAGTCAGTAGGACACTGGAGCCTTCACTGTGTCGACAAGAGATACAAGTGAGTCCAAAAGTGAGGTACATATTGGAAAGAACTGAATACGTCCTCACGAAAACAAGTACATGCTTTCACTACAGCCGTGGCTCAACAACCATAAACTTACTTCACTTCTTTGCAAACGCTCCGAGTACACCCAAATGACGCTACCAACCTTGGGGATGGATATCGTGAACCTCTGATTCTCACC
>Ga0068618_1000069_pt1 | contig 19519 bp, 12 predicted proteins | sample InSIn2SAF170_2_FD_77423 | JGI IMG/M metagenome (GOLD analysis project Ga0068618, IMG submission 77423) | Clean room microbial communities from NASA Spacecraft Assembly Facility at Jet Propulsion Laboratory, Pasadena, California, USA -... ...
ATATAGCGAATCTACAGCAATGCAGTGCGATATGGGGGATGAGGAGTGGCAGTAATGGGAGGTGTAAGACGGAGGAGGGTGTTGCCTTGGAGATGGCTGGAAACGCGGCGCTGCGGCGAAGGCGCCGGAAGTCGTTCCTGCGTCATGGGGGAGCTTTCCCCGTCCGTGCTGCAAGTCATGCGCTGGACTGACCGCAGCGATTAGCCTGTGGATTGTATTTGAGAGGACGCGTCAGAAAGTGGTGCCTGGACAAGTGGCAACTTTGCAGTACTCTAGGCTAATGCTATGCTGTTTACACGGATGCTTCAAGGGTTGTGGTGGTGGCTGGCCGTATGAGTATAGAGAAGACGACTCGGCCACCGCTTGAGTGGTTTCGCTCCTTCTGCCAGGCTCTTGGACAGCAGCGCTGTCGGAGCCAAACCTGTTAATATACTCCGTGACGACTCTAATGGCGGTTCCGCACCTACCTAGCTACCCTGCCACGAAACGTGACCGCCTTGGCATCGCTCTCGGTTAGTCAGCATCGCGGCGGTATCTAGGTACCTCTACTTCTCTCTCATTCTCTTCTACCCGCCTTGTCCGGTTTCTTCCCCAATAAAATGCTAGGAAGGAGGACCCTAAGGATCTCTTCCGGCGGGTTCGGGCAATGGGCTCGGGCCAAAGCGGGGAGGGTAAAGTTGATGGTTCCAAAGTTCGGCGTTTTGTTTCGCAGATCGACTGGACCTGAGCTGTACGCGGCCAAATCTGATGCGTTAGATCTGGTTCTGGATACCCCGCGTGCTCGACGTGCTCGTGCTTCTCGTGCTGCTCGGAGTACTCAGAGCTGCCAAGCTGCATAGTAAGCAGCTTGGTCAACAAAACCTCTTGGAGTTCTCTTTCTATGTTTCTAGAATTAAGCGGCTAATAAGCATTCTTCTTTTCGAAAGTTTGTAGTACACACTCGCTTGAGCCACTTCCTTAGGTAGTGGTGATAGCGGTCCAAGGCTGAATAGACTCGGAGCTCTTTTTCCTTTTCGTGATGTTGAAGTTCTGCGTACTGAGCAGCTCGGCGTGGCTCCGAAGCATCCGATGCATCCGATGCATCAAGCCAGTTCGAGTCAAATCGCGCCAAACCGCGATCGGCTCCGCGCAGCTCGCGATTTGGGCACGAGCTCGGCACATCTGAGGCCTCAGGGCCATATCTGATGCATCAGATGTGACAAAAATTTTTGCCGATATGGTTAACCCTTGTACGGAGGTCGCTACCAAAGTTGCAAGACACGCTAAGGCAGCCACAGTAGAGCTATCACACATCTGTACCGCTTTAAGCTAGCGGTAAGTAGGGATGCTGGCTCTAGCTTAGATCTAAGCAGCCTCGATATCAAGACCTCCTTCTAGTATGTGGGTAATTTTAAGCGGTCTGCCGAATGCATCCTACACACAAGAGTGGTGAACAGGCTGACCGAAGGCCAAGACCACACATTGATGTTGGAGCTCTTGACTCGCGGCCTAGTCCCTGTACCTGGCTTACTTGAAGAAGCTAGCGTTGAATAGCTCCCGCCGTGGCTGTCTTAGCGAGTCTTGCGACTTTGGGTAGCCGTACTCCGTAGTGCGCGGCTGATAAAAGCTTCGCTTGAATCAGGAACAAGCGTCCTCATACCCCTAGATCTCACATATCACAAGTCCCGAAAGAACACGAGATACGTCCTCATCAATGATATTGCGAAACACAGTGTCACTGTAAACCCCGCTTTTGCATCATCGACGAGAACGTCCAGTGAGATTTCGGGAGCCAACCCCTCCACACCGAGCAGCTCTTACATCCACAAGACTCTCTTGAGCAGGATCTGCGGCGACAAGTTTAGGCGCAAAGGCAGCCACGTTCTTGCGTCTCCACTGTGCTCTGCCGCTGATCCCGACTGTCAGCCCTTTGCCGGGGAGAAGCGCCGGGACCTGGAAGCAGCACGTTCAGTGTAGTTACACGTTGCCTTGTTGGTTGCACCGATCTGCACCCCACAGCTGTAGAGCTATACCCCACAGAGCTGCACGTAGCCGGCCTGACCCGGCAGAAGGGGCCGCGCACGCGAGGTGAGCCAAGCACGACGTGCGCAACAGAAGCCTCCCCGCGAAAATCTCTAATGTGTTTCCGACCACGCTTCGCCTTACTCTCACTACGCCCCCCTACCAACAAAGTAACAGATTTCTCGAAATGGTAGAGGATTGACTAAGGCTAGCCGAGATAGCTTTTCTATACTATTCACAGTCTCAGAAAGGTTATTGTGTATGTGTTGGTTAGTAAGGCATACTTGTCGCGGTGAGGCTTTTATTGCGTACGACGTGCCATGCACGGCGTGCGGTTGTCCGACTCCATCACCGCCAGATGGGTGCTGTGCTACATATTGGGCATGGTACCTTGAACTCTCAGGGACCCGTAATGTCGATCATGACACAGGAATCGTGTGGACTGGAATGACGTACGGAAGTTGCATGCCGATTGAATCGGCGGCAGCGAGCAGTTCCCAGTTCGAGGTACTCGCGGATTGCATGCTCAGGCGCTGGTTGAGTTGCACAGTGGGTCAGGTCCTACCTCTCATCCTCTGAACTGTGAGGCCGGACTCGCGTGTTTGTACAGTACATAGCACGGCACGCCACTTCTTCACTCGGTACAATCCAGGCTTACCCTTCGGACGTGGAGGCAGAAGGCGGTAGTACAGGAAGGAGCGCTGCGCTACATGTTGCAAGATATTCTAATTTCCATCTGTCATAAGATCCTCACATATTGGACGCTGCAGTGCAGGAACCCGCCGTACAGAACAGTTAGCGAATGAACCTCTACCCGGACCTCGATCCTCGATGGCACCATCAACTGCCAAGTAACGTCAAGACCAGACCCACAACAACACGCATGAAATGCACCGGTTCTGTGGCAGTTCTTGCTTATGGGCTGGAGTTGCTTGGTTGGACTGTATCCTTCCTCTTCTTTCTCTCCGGAAGCGCCACGGCGGCCTCAGTTGACGCTTACCCATGCTTCCTCCGCAGTGTTCCGGCGGAGATGATCGCTTGGACACCATATAGCTGTATGATCGATGGGCCATCATTTCGAGGGACCATGGCTTCGAGATCCAAGGAAGACAGCCCCTCTCCTTTGGACGACAATGATCTCGGTACAGGATGCCCCTAAGTCTTGAGGTTGCTATATTCCATAAGCCCCTGAAACCGCACAAAACACTTCCCAGGAAGTCGTTCGATGCTTCGATCTAGCTCAGCATCATGTTCTGGCTCCCCAACTGCGTGCAACCTCGGTTCCTACTGTGCAGAGAGAGTTACAGCAAGATAGCCGAGATTTTCTAGGTCTTCGGTCTTCCGAGTACTGACTGCATGTCCTGAATGCATGTCGCCATAAAGACGATGCATCGAAGACCCGAGCTAAGGCGTATACATGTAGAGTCTTTGATTCAACTACCTATTAGCAAGAGAACTCGGAAGCCCACCGTAGCACACGGACTGAGATTCGAAGAGAATCATCGCCGATTTCTGGGTAGGCTTGCAAGATCCTTGAACAAAGCTCGAACATATGCTCTGCACCTCGGGTTGTCTTACCTAGAACCTTCAGATCCTTACAGGCTGCCTACATGTAGTAGCTGCTGTGTCCGGTAAGCTGCGTGAAAGCAATGGCGTGCTCGTACCTAGAACGAGGTAGTTACAGCTAGACAGGGATGAGGCCTCTCAGGTGTTGGATATAAAGAGACTCGGCCCTCCAGCGTTGAGTCTTCTCCTCCAGAACTCTCATCATCATTCGTTGGTCGTTGACAAGTTCCAATCATCTTCAAACACCGTCTAAGACATTCTTCAATAAGATCTTCCACCCCTAGGACCTAGCAGTAACTATGAAGCTCATTCAAGTCTGCTCTGTTGCCCTCGTCGCTACCGGGCTTGTCGCTGCCCTGCCAACCCTCATCGGCCGCGATGGTGGCTACTACATCAGGGACTTGATCACCGATGGCACTGGCCAGAAATACACTCGGGATGTGAAGCTCATTGTAAGGAGTGATGACAAAGGGGACGATGACGATGACGACGACGACAATCACTGGGGCGGCGACGACGACGACAGCGACGACGACGATGACCACGATGATGGCGACGACGACGACGACGACGACGACGATGATGATGATGATGTTGATGACGATGACGATGATGATGATGACCACGATGGGGACGACAACGGCGACGGCAGCGACGACGACGATGACCACGACGACGGCGATGACAACGGCGATGACAGCGACGACGACGATGACGATGACGACGACCACAACGGCGGCGGTCACGGCGGCTACGGCGGCGGCCATCACGGCGCTATCAAGAAGACCAAGAAGACCAAGAAGATGTAAGACAACTACAAGGCACAGCTATAGGTATGTACCTCGTTGAACTCCTACTACAGCCTTCGCCTCGCTATCACTTTACTAACTCGTAACAGTAGAGACCGTAAAGCGGAATCAGTGGTCCCTTACTCTACTACAGGCCCGCACGGATATGGCGGAGTAATGGCCTCAGGTTGTTGCTTCTTTGGCAGTTTCGTCAATGGTGCAAGAGACAAGCTGGGGAAAACATCGTGGTCCCATGTGTGCGGGATCGTCCACTCCTTTGTCGCTTTTCTGTATCCCACACTCCTTTGCGCTCCTAGCGAGTGACGGTTCATTTTGTAATACGCGGAAAGTACGGGGGAAATTATACACTCTTTCCGACGGCATGATCTGACATGAATTGAATGTGAAACTCACGCTGCTCCCGAATGATGCCCACAGCGCTACACGGCCCGCCTTCTGCTGCATAGAACCAAGGGTTGTGGAGAAGGTAGGCAGTCTGCGACTGGTATCAGTCCGAGCGCTTCCTCGATATGGGCGTCGTTGCGGGCGGTGATGAAAGGGTTGTGCTAGATATGACTCGAGCATCGGCGGCGAAGAAGGATATCACAAGTGCACCCACTGCGGCAGTGGTTGTGATGGTAATATCAGCCAGCGGATTCCTCAATGCAATCCTGCGTGAATCTGAGGAAGACAAAGGCGATAAGTGTATGTTCCGTTTTGCCCTAAGACGTGAGATGATATTGGGGAATACAGGGTTTCGTGCATAATTTGCAAGTGAGAACGCCTGACATGTCCTGAAATGAGAGGATGAAAAGTGATAAGCGGCACTCCCGCCAGCACAGTGCCTTAAAACTGACACATGGAAAATTACCAGAATTTGGAAAAGGGACGATAGGAGAAAGTATTTCGAGCGTCAGAGAGTGGAAATTTGTTAAATACGCGGCGTATCCAGGAAAGTAATGCATCACGTCTTTTTCCGCATTCCAAACATGGCTGAATGCGTCGACTAAGCAGTTCTTCTTGCTCCCTAACCACTGATAGACTTTGGTGAGGTCCAGTTTTGTGGCAGATAGCGCTGATTGCTCTTCTCGCGATAGCTTGGCGCTCGTCCTCAGGCTATCGGCTTGACAGTTTCGCCGCAGTCCGATTATCAATCCCACCAACACTCTGAAAGTCTAGCTTTACGGCGACTTCAAGCAGCAGCACAACGCCTCATCTTGAGTGACTGACTACCTCACGTCTTGGCCACCCGTGAGTATCGTCACTCGGATCTCTTCGGCCTTCGACTGATTTCTTCTTTCTTGTAGTTTAATCTTCCGCTTTCTCACATTTCAAAATGTACGTACAAAGCCACCGATTGCGCGCGAAGCACCAAGCGCAATTGTGATTTGGATTCCATCTCAATGATTGCGAGAGCCTCGCGCCGCCCAAAAGTCATGCTTGGAGGAAATTTAAAGGATATCCAGTATCAATGCGCAGCAGCTGACCCACTCCAGGCCTCCAAAATTCGATCCCAGCGAGGTGAAGGTGATCCACCTACGCGCGACCGGTGGTGAGGTCGGCGCCTCCTCCGCTCTCGCGCCCAAGATTGGTCCCCTCGGTCTTTCTCCCAAGAAGGTCGGCGAAGACATTGCCAAGGCGACTGGCGACTGGGTATGGGCATCCAGGAACCCGTTACATATCAGTGCAGTAGCTAACTATCACCCAGAAAGGTCTCCGCGTGACCGTCAAGCTCACCATCCAAAACCGTCAAGCCGCCGTCTCCGTCGTGCCGTCCGCCTCCTCGCTCGTCATCAAGGCGCTGAAGGAGCCGCCGCGGGACAGGAAGAAGGAGAAGAACATCAAGCATACCAAATCGATCCCCTTGGACGAGATCATCGAGATCGCGAGGACGATGCGGTTCAAGAGCATGGCGAAGGATCTGAAGGGTACGGTCAAGGAGATTCTGGGAACGGCGTTCAGCACTGGGTGCCAGGTTGATGGCAGGAGTCCGAAAGAGATCAGCGATGATATCGAGAGTGGCGAGATTGAGATTCCTGAGGAGTAGGGGAAGTGGGCAGGCTTCTGTTAAATCTTCGTCGAAACGATCAACAGATGACTATGGCTATTACGACGACATAAACGCATTCTATGTCGATTCCAGTGACAAGGCTTTCCTCTTCCTTAATAATACTACCATTATATCTACGCTTGTGAAGGTACTCTAGCAAATGTCCAGACTGCTTGAGCAGCATAGCAGTTAATCCATCCAACGCCACTGCCTGCGCTGACCCCTTTCCGAATGCAAGTAAAAGAACGCATAGCAATATTGAAAGCAACACACGCCTGACGCCCCAAAAGATGCTCCCAATTCGTCCACGCAGCCCTAGACCTTTGTCCACAACGTGAACCCCACCTTCGCCGTCCTCGCCGCACACAAGGTGCACCCGCCACAAATCAGCACCGCTCCTGCCCACATCTGCGCATACAGATAACTCCCCCCATTCCTCTGAATCAGCGCGCCCGCCAACGGCGGCCCGGTCAAACACGCCACGCTCACAATACTAAACCCCATACCCATCCTCACCCCCTGGCGTCTCAAGTCCGTTGTGAGGCTGCTCAGCGCTGCCGGAAACAGACCCTGCATGCCCGCGCTGCTGAGGCCGTACACGACAGCGAAGGCATACAGCCCACCCCGCGAGGTGACGCCGGCCCAGCCGAAGAGCAGGATGCCGGAGGCGAAGGCGAAGGGGATGATGGTGTTTAGCGGGCCGAAGAAGCGGTCGGAGAGGTGGTTGGGGAGGATGCGCCCGATTAGACCGACGCCGTTCATGATTAGGAGGAGGGTGATGCTGTCGGTGTAGGTGAAGCCTATTATGTCGCGGCCGTAGGCGGAGACCTGGGGGGTGTGAGTGGGGGTTTGCGAAAGGAGGGAGTGGGGAGAGGGGCCGTGGAGGCGAAAAGGAAGGGGGAGAAGGAAGGGTAGAAGGGAAGGGAGAAGGAAAAGGCAGCGACATACGTAGTAGAATGCGAAGAAGAGACCCCAGAAGTTGAGGAACATGCCAACGAGGAAAAGCGTGTAGGTGAGTTCCTTGAAGGCGGAGAACTCGACAAGAGGACCAGACTTGCGCGGTGGTAGACGGCTCTTGAGAAAGACTACGGTGGGGATACCGAGGCCCAGCGTAAAAAATCCTAGGACTCGGACGGTCCATCCGAACCCTATTCTCGGCAGGAGCTGCTGGACAATGACAGGGTATATTAAGCCTCCAGTGCACGATCCAGATGCTGCTATGCCAATTGCCAACGCGCGTTTCTTCGAGAAATAAGTAGAAAGCAGAGACATTGTAGGGCAGAACATCAGCCCGCTTCCTATACCCGTACAGAGTCCTTGCGCTAAGAATAGCTGCCAATACTGCGTGCATAGCGAGGTCATAAACATCCCTAGCAGATGCAGGCAAAACCCCGTTACGAAGATGGGACGGAAGAGGCCGTAGTCCAACGCCCGACCAGAGAAGGTCCCGATCAGAAACACCAAAAACATCTGGACCGAGCCAACCCAGGAGATGTCAGACGGTGACCGTCCTAGGGCGGTGACATAGTACGCCTGGAAAACACCATAAGACGACATATACCCCCAGGTATTGCTGATAACGATGTGTGCCATGACTGCCTGTGTCCAAGCAGTAACTCCGCCATCTGGTGGCGGCCCTGGGTCCTTCCATGAGGATGCCACCGATCGGCCGGTGATGATCCTGGTGAGCGTAGGCCTGAGACTACTGGCGTCAACTTTAGGCTCTGTGTCTGCAATGGGACGGCCATTCGCATCGAAACCGTCCGACATTGTAGGCAGATTGTCTTCTGATTTGTACATATGGTCCGTACAGTGGGAGTTCGGCGTTTGTGCACCGCTTCCCAGCTCTTTCTCGTCTACAGAGTGGTCACTTTCAGTTACCTGCATGCTGGGGAGGACAGTAAGAATAAAGCGTGACGTAAGAAATGCGGAAAGGCGACGTAGAAATTGATTTTACTAGCAAAACTACGGGAGTGGGGGCATCGTGTATTGATAAGGTAGCGAGAACCTAGACACCTTCAAGCCAGCGCAACTACGGGTCACCACGAAGACTGAAGATGGCAATTGACCAAAGGGCGGGCAGCCATTTTAGCGGGACGTTGAGATCTCGGACTTCTTGCCGGCTGGCTATAAATGCCGTCAGATCCGCCATTGGGGTACCTAATCTAGCTTTACTGTTTCTGCAGTTTAAAAGCGACGATGGACCATGAGAAGATCATGTGCAAGACTGGTGATCCATCTGCTACACCGAGAGTCCTCCAGCGTGTCTTGAATGGGGTACCTTTGCGGAGACCTTTGGTTTTGGCGAGTTGTGCTCTATCGAGGTGAGGTCGGGTGTTACTAAGCCGATGCCGGCCATGACGTCGGCTTCGGGAGCCGCATCTAAGGCCGCCGCTGGACGGAAGATCAATATCAAGCTGCGAATACCTCTCCGCAAGATATGTCGACGCCGCCAGACCAAGGGCGCACCAAGTTTCTAACGCGTCCGGCGCGCTACATCTCCTCAGCTTCCTGGCTCTATCCGCTCAAGGTAAGACTGTGTCTGCAGAGCTCAGCCTCTCAGTCCAAGCACGCTGACGCCTGTATACGATCAGGGCCTATACTACTTCATACGACACCCATTTCTCTGGCCGCTGCTGCGCGCCCGCCTGCTTCCCTGCTTCCTCCTCTCCATCTTCGTCCTTGCGAACCTCTTCATATGGACTTACCTGCCGCAAGTTGCCTTCCTAGCCATCTTCCACGGCCCAGCAGCATGGGTGAACGGCACGTTCTTGGTCTTGGGTGAAGGCGCGGCTATTGTCGCCCTACTATTCGAGGCGTTTTTTGTGGATGAGTCACAAGTGGACATGTTTGATGCTATACTGGTCGAGAAGGGCTTCGAAGATCTTGTCGCAACCACCAGACCGGTAAACCCGGACGCGCCAAACTCACTCAAACGGCTCGGCAAGCCTCGACGCTCGTCAGTATACGCGCCTTTCTCGCTGCGGCAGATCGTGGAGTTTATCGTCTTGCTACCTTTGAACTTCATACCCATAGCTGGTGTGCCGCTGTTCCTGCTGCTGACAGGGTACCGGGCCGGGCCCTTCCACCACTGGCGATATTACAAGTTATTGGGGCTTAATAAGAAGGAGCGGAATGCCTTTATCAAGAAGAGGCGGTGGCAGTACATGTGGTGCGTCGACCTGCGTTGCGTTCGTTGTGTACAAGGCTAAAAAACGCAGGTTTGGAACAGTAAGTTTGACGCTGCAGCTCGTGCCAGTGCTCAGCATGTTCTTCCTTCTCACTACTGCCACCGGAGCCGCTTTGTGGGCTGCCAGGCTTGAAGAAGAACGGCGAATGGCGGGTGCCCAGCCGGCGCAACCTCCTGACTATGTCGATGACCCCGTATGATGTTCTGTAGCTTGCAACTCAGACATTTCTACTTGGATCCGTGAATTCTCTTGTGATCGTCTTAATGCGGCTTCCATTCGAACTTCCAATTTCGTCCCTCAAAGTCCTAGAACCGCAGGGTATTAATATGTCTATATCAGGTTTGGTGGCTGCCTTGTCCAGACGTCATGATGCATGTCAGCTCGTATTTCAAGGCGTAACGTCTTGTGACTCATCTGCGCAATAAAACACTTAGAAGTGGGCTCCTCCATCGGCTCGACAGCCTTCGTTGATGCTATGTCGTCAGCCTCATGGACATTCAGAGTGCTAAGCGTCCTTAGTGGTTGGTTACAACCAACCTACGATGCTTTCTTCAATAGTCTACCTTTTGATCACCGATGGCGTCTTCTGCTCTTTCAACCCTTGGCCATTCTTATCAACTTGATGAAACACTTGCCATGGATACTCTCGGATAGGTATACAGTCCATCAAATCTCAACACGTGAAGGCCGCTCCGTCCGCGCAATCGTCTTCCAGCCACCGCGGCGCGGTGACCCCAACCGCCTCAGACCTCTCCATGTCGATGTCCACGGCGGAGCCTTCATAGGTGGCATCGCCGAGGCTAATGCTGCTTTCTGCGCCCTCGTCTCGGACAGGACCGGAGCTGTTGTCGTCTCGACCGAACATCGTGTTGCACCCAGGTACACCTTTCCCGCAGCTCATGACGACGTCGACGATGTGATCAGCTTTCTACTTGAGAATGCACAGTCTATGTTTGGGGCGGATCCGAAACTTCTCACTGTCTCGGGCTTCTCGGCTGGGTCTAATCTTGCGCTCGCGGCGTCGCAACAGAAGGCTTGTCAGCCGCCGGCGGACACAGCTATCAAGGCTTCGGTGACTTTTTACGCTCCAGTAAGCAACGTCTCGATGCGTCAGCGAAATCGTAGTCTGCGTTCACCAATAGTTACTAGCCTCTTAGGCGGTTAATCAAGATATCGAGGCCCAAATTATCCTTGGCCGCCACTCTGTCTCAGCGTCGGTCACAATATGCTTCTCCTTCATGTCGTTCCTCTAAGCTTCAATCAAAGCCTTCCCATCATCCCATTACGTGGTTCCACGTCACCCCTTGACCCCAAGCAACTACTTTTTCCAACATAATCCCTTGTCACCAACGACCTCTTTCCTAATCACTCCCCAGGTCGATCTTCGCCTCCCCCCACAACTGAAGCCAAAACCGCCCAACTTCCCCACACACGACCCCGCCGCCTACCTCCTCCCCCTCTTCGACGCCTACGCCAGCCCCTCCCGCGCTGCAAATCTCACCAACCCGCGCCTCAATCCCATTCTCGCGGCCGCCGAGACCCTGCCCCGGGATATGCTGTTCATTATCCCGACCATCGACATCCTGCTGCATGAGCAGCTGACGTTCGTCGAGAGGCTGAAGAGAGAGACGGAGGGGAGTGGGCGTAGGATCGAGAGTCGGTTGGTTGAGAGGCAATGGCATGGGTGGGCGGAGTTGCCGGGGTGGGCGATTGATAAGGCGACGAGGGATGAGGCGTTCGATGCTGGGATTGAGTTTTTGAGGGACACGCATCGGAAGTATGGATGGGTTTGGGATGGTGAATGACGTTGAATGATGGGCATCGGGGGCGCAGGGTGCACTGCGCTGCACTCTGCAATTGGCCTGAGATATGTGAACTGGATCGTACCCGCTCCGCTTTACTCTCCTCTTACCCTGAAGCCGTGGGCTTCGTTCAGCTTGTACAACAGACTCTCGACTCATGCAACCAAGTCAGTGTATGATCATCTACCAATCGGCACCAGTACCATGCAACCCATGAACCCACTCCTCTTCACGCCATGACGCCGGCTCAGATTGGCAGCAGCAGCAACAATATTCAGCCCCCCATAACAGCCCTGACATCCCACACCAGCACCCTCTCATCCCACCCACAACTCGCACACCACCCCTCGGCCCCAAAAAGACACCAATCCACCCCCGTCACAAACTCCGTATGCCTCCCCATCCGCCCCATCTCCCTGCCGCCTCCAAACGCCATCGGATCCGCCACGCCCTCCCCACCCCCCTTGACCCCGACCGCGCTCCCATCCGTCCACACCCGACACGTCATGTCATAGCTTGCGCTCAGCAACACATCGCTCAGATGCGGGCTCCACGCCAGCCTGCGCACCGCGTACTCGTGGCCCGGCAGCACGGCCACAGGCCCCGCGCCCGGGCTCCGCAGGTCGAAGGTCCGGATCGCGCGGTCAACCCCGCCGACCGCGAGCACGCTCTCGCGGTATTTGTTCCAGTCGTGCGTCAGGGCTTCGGCGGGCGGGATGCCGACGGGCGCGGGGACGCCCATGCGGGGTTTCGGCGGCGTGTGGATCGGGATGCTGAGCGTGAGGTGGTTTGACGCGCTGGCCGGGGTGCGGAGGTCGAAGACGCGGAGGTGCGAGTCCGACGACACGGCGGAGAGGACGGAGGGGTTGTGCGGGGAGAAGGAGGCCGAGTAGGTGCAGGAGTGGGTTGGGAGCGTTGTCAGGGAGGAAGAGGAGGACGGGTCCCAGATCTTGATCGTGCCGTCCCAGCTGCTGGACAGGAAGGTGGTCTTGGTGAGCAGGTTCCAGTGCACGGAGAAGACTTCGCGCGCGTGCTCCTGCCAGGAGGCGATGGGAAAATCGGAGAGGGAGAGGTCGAAGAGCTTGATGCTGCCGTCGCCAGAGGCGCAGAGCACTTGCGATTCGTGCGCTTCGGACCAGGCGAGGTCATAGAGTGAGTCTTGGGTGTCAAACCTAAAGAAGAGGTTAATGGGGTGAAGTCTGGGCGACGTAGTTTGGGAGGATCGCATGCCATTTCTCTGCCACGACACCGTTTGGCGTGAGCCCTAGGATGTAAAGCCTTCCATTGCCCACAAGACCAAAGTTCGCGGAGGCCGCGACGGCGATGCGCGAGTCGAAGAAGGGCGAGTACTTGACGCTGTAGCCGTTGAAGCCTTGGGTGCGGAACTCCAGCATGATGGAATCAGTCAGCGACTGGCACGATGCGGTCTATCTGTCCGAGTAGAAGAACGAAAACGAGTAACAGACGTGTCTGCTCATGGCCCCTCCACCCTGCCACAAACCGACTCGTGATGGAACATGTGGAAGATGATGCCGTTCCAGACATCCATCTGGTTATCGATAAACAAATTTGAGCCGAGGCTTCCAGTTTCCAAGCATGAAGTTGAAAGTTGAGGTGGGCGACTGAGCTGAGCTCCGCTCCAAGGAACCGCCATGGTCCTCTGCCTTTTGGTCATTGTTCTTGAGCGCCCGCTACTTCCAGGACGCAGCACAAATGACTTGTAGTTTGACGACGAGATTTGGATCAGGCCTGAGCGAGCTGTAATGATACTCTTATTTATAAGGTAACGATTCCCATCTACTCCAGAAGCTATATACAGGGTGTGCCTCCTCATAGATGCATCGCTAGATCTCCGTAGGGACAGTTGTAGTAACTTTTTGGCCAAAGGCCAGGATAGTCAGCGATATAGCAACATCCGCTCCCGTGCTGCCGTCAATCCACTTTTAAGTCCTGCCCTCCAGAAGAACATGTCGAGACCGATGTGTAGACACCATGGTTATGCGGCAATTGAAGTCTTGGTCTTCTTGGCTCTGGGTACGTCGGCCTCCTTGTCGACCGTCTCATCCAGCTCCCTCTTCTCCGGCTCAGCCGCAATCTCCTTCTGGGCCTTCTCGAACTTCTCCTTCTCCTGCTCGGTCATGTTCGGCAGCAGTGGCTTCTCCACATCGTTGTGCAAGTTGAAGTGGAAACTCCGGATAATCGAGTCAGCGTCATCGATCGCGAGAGGCCTGACATCGGCCATCGCCTTGATCTTGACGGTGACGGCCTTGACCTGTGCGTCTGTCATTTGTAGGCCTAGTTGGTCTACTCTGGACTTGATGGCGTTCCATCCAGTAAGTCGGGAGGCGAAGTGCACGTATCGGCTCATGCCGAAATCGCTCGGAGTGATGATCTCGTAGGTCGATGGGTTATTCAGGATGGCCTTGGCTGCGTTGGTGTCAGTTGTGCTGTTGCCACTTCGAGAGTTGGCTAGAAAGCGTACCATGAATGCCTGCCTTGTGCGTAAATGCGCAGAATCCGGTGATGTAGCTGAAACGGTTAGTGCTAGATAAAAAAAACCTTTGGTCGATGGGCGACAAACTTGTTGAACGGGATGTTGATTTGCACAGCTTCGGCTACAAGGTCCTCAATCTCCTTGAGCTTCTCGAGCTTGTACTTGCTCTTGACGTAGCTGCAAGAGTTGTCAGCGTGTGCAAGGCGAACCGTTCAACTGATGTGGACTCACTCTCGGTCAGCGACAATCATCCTAGCCATGAGGCCACCCAGAGGCGTGATGCCGTTCCGCTCGCCAATGCCGATAACCGATGTATCGACATGGGTTGCGCCGGCTTCTAGTGCGCTGTCTACCGTAAGTGTTTTTCCTGCATTCGTGAGGGGCATCCGGTACACACCAGTAGGCATTCGCTATCGCGCAGCCAGTGTCATTATGGAAATGGGTTTCGATGTCACATGACACAACGCCGCGCAATGTGCGGACCAAGTCGTAAACCTGTCTTGGAGTCGCGCAACCCACGGTGTCTGCGATTCCGACACGATTCACGCCCTGAAAACATACGTTAGCGCGAGAGTCTCAAGAATTGGGCAAGACATGAGATCTTTCAGCAGGCTGGATGGTATTCACGTGATCGGACTTTATCAGGGGCAAGAATATCGCAACACTTACCACTTTGTCAACCGCGCTGTAGATCGTCAATAGATCCACAAGATCGCTCCTGAAACTATCTTCGGATGAAAATCGAATCTCCAAGCCCTTGCTGCAAAGTGAATCCTATCAGTACTTGATGTGCACGACAACGGCATCGCACTCGGCTACGCACCTCTTGACGAACTCTATGACCTCGATAGCTGATACAATTGTAAGTTGCTGTTCGATATCTCAGGCTATCTCTGCCAGCGTACCTGTGTTCTTGATGTAGGTCATGTCCTGAGCGGTGACAGCCGTTAGCAGCCAATTCTTCCGAGACTATGGTAGCAGACAATAGTTCAAGCGTACCTTTCCATGCGAGTGTTCTGGCTCACAGTTAGCATGACAGCAGCAAGAGAATAACACTGGCTAGAAGACTAACCGCGCAAGTGTGCTGATGTGCCAATGACCACCTGAGCCAACGCGTAAGTACGCTTCCAGCGTGCTTCGGAGAGTCCACATAAGCCTCCGGGGGAGGATCGCTCACATCGACGCCCTATTCAAGTTCGTTGGTCAGCTTTCCATGCCTTGACACGGAACATATACAGCGACTTACATCTACACCCGTTTCCTGTTACCCAGGTTAGCAAGCGAAATCAAAAGCTTCGCGCATAATAACTTACGACTGCTATCCTTGCATCATCCATATGACTGTGTGACCCTCGTTAGACCGTCCATTCCTCCGGAGTAGCTTGTTGTGAGTCATACCATCGAACGTGTGTAAGGATTTTGGCCTGGTCGCGTATCAGCAAAGGTGCGATGGGCGGCCACAACGCTACCGTTGAATTACCTTCAAGCCGAGCTTGCATATCGCCTCGCAGTCCTTGCGTGACTGTTCCGACGCCGCAGGACTGGTAAGCTCGATGTAATCCACGCCAAAGTCGTCGAGCGCCCTGGCAATCTTGATCTTGGTCTCGGTGTCGAAAAACGCATTGGCGAATTGCTCTCCCTCTCGTAGGGTGCTCTCGATGATCTTGAAGCGTGATATGTTGCTCAGAAAGTCGCCGACGGGGGCGTATGGGTTTGCTTGCATGTGCGGGTGCGGGTTTTGTCTCGTCTCGACGGCGGTAAAGCCTGGGTGTGCTACAAGGTCCAAAAGTCAGCGCTTCTGCGCAAAAATACTGCCTTCACTCGCAGGTTAAGCTGCGCATGAGCTCCTCGTGCGACGATATACTAACATCTGTTGGTGCCGTTCGCGCCGTTCGCATGGCCATTGACGCCATTGGCGCCGTCTGTGGCATTGCCGTTCGTCGTAGGAGCGTCGTCGACCGGAGGGCACATTTTTGCGGGTGGATGGGTAAGAGGAGGGGGTGAGTCGGTGAAGCTTGGTGGGATGACAGGACCTAAGAATTGCGCATGCGATTGCGAGTCACAGCTGAAAAGTTCCTCGCTTACGCATCATTGCCGCGGCCTCAGGCCCTGCACGTCAAACGGGAAAAAGGCCTCACCGCGACAGCGGCCCGGCGCTCGTTCGCCGTCAATCTCACAAAGGAATCCACGTTCAGCCGCCACAGTAAGTTTTTGAGAGTGAGCGATAGGACGTCAAACCTTGAGTCAGCTATTCAGATTGTGTTATAGAGCATCACAATGATCGCGAAAGCAGCTTTGTTGTTGATGCGGCCCTGGATTTCTAGTGTCGCGGTGGAGCTTTTTTCCTGCTCGACGTGGCCACGCCCGGGAACATGTCCCGAAATCGGCCCCTTCCGCGGCGATCCTCCGCAAACTCGTCGGCGTGTAGGGGTGCATGCACTCATCCCGCCAACATCTCCTCTCTGAGAAAGGAGCCCAAGGTCCCGTCTCCGCACCAGGTCGTCCTGTTTGTGGACCATTCAGTGCGTGGCAAGCTTAACAGTCATGTATATCCCCAAATTGTTGGGTGTGACGGGGAACAAGCCAAGTTGGGAAAGTTTGAAACAGTGGCTTCCGGGCTGTGTTTTACTTGATCGCTGCATTTCTTTCCCATTCACATGTTCAGCACGTAAAGAAGCGCCTTAGCTAGACGCTACGACGGGGGTTGGGTGATGGTAAGCGTTTCGTGAGCTTTACTTTTGGCCTGGATCATCACGGCCGTATACACTTTTTGGTTGATTGATGACGCTCTTCTGAAACGAATTTTGAGAGCCATTCTCCTTATATACTTGAGAAGCGAAGCGTGTCCTTCCAATTCACACACGAGCCTCTCTAGATACTTAGCCTCTCTCATAACAGGATAGCCCTTTCTTACCATCTACTTGTTCAACCTCTCCGGTCTCACTCCCTTGGTCACCAGATCGGCTCCTGGATTCATCATGAAAGTCATATCCCTTCTCCTCTTCCTGAGCGCCAGTCTCACCGCTGCCTCCCCTCTAAACCCTCGTCAAGACCGCGGCTCCTACACCGTCCCGGGCCTCGGATCACGCAAGCAAGCCGTGACATCCGCCGGCGGCACGTCGCTGGACCTCGCAGTCGCGATGCTAGAGACGGACGGCATGACTACCGACTACGCGTACGGCGACAACAAGTCCGGCGACAGCGCCAACTTCGGCATCTTCAAGCAGAACTGGGGCATGCTGCGGGAGTGCGCAAGCCGGTTCCGAGGACAGCCTAACTATGACTATAACAACGGCAATGTGCTAAAGTTAGTCAATCTCATCTGCGTTCCTCACCCGACCGCTCTGCCATGGGCCGCACTGGAGCGAAGCCAGCTGCCCATGCCATACCTCTTGAACCCCATAACTGACGTCCTACCCACTTCCAGCTGGTACCTCAACGCCGACGTCACCGCCCGCCGCGAGTGTCAGAACTACTACGGCTACGACAAGTGGTTTGCCGGCCACCGCAATGGCGCTTCCGGCCTCAGCAACCCGAACACGCAGGATATTACCAATTACAAGACCGCGGTGCAGTGGATCCAGAGCCAGATTGATAGTGATTCGCGGTTCAGGACCGATGACACGAGGTTTTGGGTGGATGTGCCAGCGATCTGAATGGGCTTGTAGAGATTTTGTGAATGCACGGCTGGTGGACGCTTAGCTTGGAGATGGAGCGTTGGTGATTCTATACATGGCTTCATTTCAGTGCAGCATGGTGTTACTCGGTTCTACATGCTTTGGTCCCCAGCTTCTTCCGTCCAAAGGGCTTTGAGGTTCATCGAAAAGAGTATTAAAGCCTACGTCACCCTTCGGTGCGTCTGGCACGCATATCACTGGCTCAATATCACACTATTCTCTGACGCCTTGTTGTCGAGAGTACCGTTGCTTCTATTCTTCCAAGCCGACCTTCGACATATAGAGCAAGTTTAGAACAGTTCAAGCGTCGTGTATATATTGCCGCGTATACATCCAGTATCTCATACGTCACAATGATTGCCCCTTATGCTCCCGTTTCAAAGCCTTGTCAAAAAAATCTCCAGTTTCTTCTGTGAAGGCAGTGCGAGAAACGAGACATATACGGCAACTCCGAGTTCCTTCCGTCACATACGGCCATAGATCAAAGAATACTGGGCATCCCGTTCGCTCTGCCATTACATAAACTTTGAATCGGTAGATTAGTAGTTAGGTGGGTGACCACTAGCGAATACCTACTGCTGTATGTTTTTTGCTTTTGTTTTGCGGTGGTGTCATACAGGACGAACCATTCGAGCTTAACATTGCTATCATTTTGCAATTCACAATCCGTTGTTCGAATGTGAGAGATGCATGGGTTGGTATGAGAAGAGTCCTTTCGGAGGCCAAGTTACCCTGTAACTTGAAGGCGATTAATGTGAAAATACTACCCAGGAGCATCCTCGTCTCCTCAACCCCAATTCGTGACGATAGGACCGTCATTAATTCGAGGGCAGGCTGTATAAGAACTGCACGCGTCTTGAGCACGATTGCACAGTGAGCTTTCTATTATGGTTTGGAGATACGCTACTGCAGCCGCCATGGCTTTAATTCATGCTTTGAAATGGTTTCGGTGGGGTCTAGATGTTGCGGAAGGTAGTATGAAGAGACAGCATGGCGTTTGTGGACGGGTTTGAATGGCAATCGAACTGCAGATGGAACCAGGCCTTGGCAAAAACAAATATAACGAAACTGCATCATCCACAACCCGCTTTTAAGACGAGGACACCCCAGATGACTGATGCAGGGAACCTTTACGCTGTGAGACAATGTTATATTTCCCTAAATTACTGCGGTGTGTTGCCACCCTAATCTCTACGAACTGTGGAAGATTTTTGGTGTCGAATGTTATCTTGAATCATAAGCGTACACGAACATTCTCCGACCTGCAGACAACGGAAGGGAATCAAGAGGTTGTGCGTCCACTTCTCGTCATCCTCTCGGAAACTCGCATCTACAACTCATCAAAGTTGTATTCCAGTTCCCAGTCCTCCCTGTTCTCGATCTCCAACTCTGACTCGTACAAGCCCTCTTCTTGACTTCCCTGCACCAAGGCCAAGAAGTAGCACTCCGAGACCTTGCCTCCGGTTATTGAGTATACCACATCCTCACTCTTCAGCATCTCCATACCCTCAGCCGGATCCTTGACCAGGAAAACCTTGGACGGGAGACTCGAGTTGGCGTAGGCGCACTCAACAGGGAAGAACATATTGAAGTCGGCGTCCAAGGCGACGTACACGTCAGGCGTCGTTGGATCCTCGTCAATGTCGAAAGGAACAAGAGCAACGTAGACCGAGGAGGACGGGATTTCCTCCTCGTCGGATACGCGCAGACGACTGACACCCGTGGCAGACATGGTGTTGTTGTAGTAGTGAAGGATGTGGAAGCTGCCATCCATCACCGCAACACTCTCGGCGTGAGCCCAGAGATCTCCGCAATGGACGTCGATATCCTCATTGTACTGGTCTGCGGGGCTGTGGATGTAGACGTTTCCATCCGTGCAGCTGGTCAGAGCAAACTGCTGTGAGTAGTCCATAATCGTGGTGAACTCGTAGCCATTAGTGTCGTTGTACG
>Ga0068618_1000072_pt1 | contig 19358 bp, 23 predicted proteins | sample InSIn2SAF170_2_FD_77423 | JGI IMG/M metagenome (GOLD analysis project Ga0068618, IMG submission 77423) | Clean room microbial communities from NASA Spacecraft Assembly Facility at Jet Propulsion Laboratory, Pasadena, California, USA -... ...
CTTCTCGTCAACATCTAAGCTCTTCTGTAACAGTGCTAGGCCATCAGGGGACAGCTTTTCTGGCACGAGGACCTTCGGTCTTGTCGCTGCGCCGTTAGTCTGACTCATAGTTGTAGAGCTTTGAACGTTCTTGATAGGTTAGGTAATCACGGAAGTTAAAGAACGCGCGCGGGCATAAAGCAGGAACAGGATATTAGACAAAGCTTCAAGTTTGTGTATATAAGACAAGAGGGCACGATTTTTTTCCATCCAACGTGGTTATTGGCAAACGACAATGCTGAAGATGAATGGCTGCCGAGCTTCACATGACTCCCCGCACTGGTCCGCATTCGGTGCATGCCCAAACTTTAGCAGCATCTTCCAATCCGGGGCTCCACACAAATATTCCATGTACCTACTCATATGCAATTTGGTTGTCCTTCCGGTTGCTGGTTCGATATCAGTCGATGCTTACCTCAGTATTGCATAGCCTCCTCGAAGAGGTTGCGGAGCTGCTGTCTCTCTTCATTGATTTCCTCAGAGAGGCTGGGTGCAAGCATCAGCACCCGGCGTTGAGGAATAGTACCCTCGACTAGTCCATCAATGTGCTCGTTCTTGAATCCAAGATCTTTCAACCCTCTCGGTTGGTCACCAAGCTTGACCAGGAACTCGGCGAGCGCTTCACCAAGTACTTCGCCTGCACTTTCCTTCTTGACCTGGGAAATGTCGATACCAAACGCTTCGGCTGCCGCAAGATGACGATCAGGGTTGCTAGCACCCGTAAATCTAAACACAGCTGGCGATGTCACGGCAACACTAACACCGTGAGGGATGATCATGTTCTCAGTCACATAACCTGGATGTTTGTAGCCTGGGTTTTGTCCACTGATTGGATAACTCATACCATGACACAAGTGGACACCCGCATTGCCAAACCCAACACCAGCCAGAGTTGCGGCTAGTAGCATTTCGCTCTGAGCTTCGAAGTCTTCTGGGTCTTTAACAGCTCTAGGGAGGTACTTGACTGTCGAACGCAAGGCCTGTAACGAGAAAATGTCAGAAATCGGATTGGCACCTTGGTATGCAGGTCTGTTGATTGGATTATCCGGTCGTGGCGTTCTTTCGTGGTAAGGGATGGCTGTCCATGATTCGAGCGAGTGGCACAGCACATCGAGACCAGAAGATGCATGTACCGCTGACGGCATGGTACGCGTGTTAAGAGGATCACATATTCCGAGTGTTGGTTTTAGATTTCTGTGCGCAATACCCGTCTTCGCTTTCTTCTCTACCAGATCGAAGATAGCCGTTCCAGTGGTCTCGGAACCTGTACCTGCTGTCGTAGGAATAGCCACTAACGGCTTGAGCTTGCCAGGAATGGCCTTTCCCTTTCCAAGAGGTGCATTGACAAAGTCAAGGAACTCGGCGTCGGGGAAAGATGTGTACAGATTCATCAGCTTAGCTGTATCGATGACAGATCCACCGCCGACAGCCAGAAACGCATCGGGTTGGTACGGCTTGGCGAAATCGATCGCGTGTTTGATCGAGCTGTCCTTCGGTTCGGTCCTGCACTGATCGTAAACTGTGTACTCGATACCCTCCCTTCCAAGACCTTCATGGACTTGTTTCATCGCGTCGAGTTTCAGGACGTTCGAATCGGTAACCACGCAAACCCGCTTTGCTCCCAAGTTTGTCATGTCCATCCCAACTTCCTTTGTGCATCCTGGACCAAAACGAATCGAACTCGCAGCCATCTCAAACGCATACTCTTTCTGTCTGGAATGATCAATGGGAGTGGCCATAGCCCGTCGAGCTGAGGAGAAGGTGCCTGGAGCATGATGATGGTTCGGATTCGAATGGCATGGGCAAGTAGGAGGGTGGCCGAACTGAATCGCTTTGAGTAGGGAATGCGACCTTTGAGCTGCAGTGCGAGCTAATCGGATAGTTGGTGCGCCAGACATCGTTACGAGCTTGCTATATAACGAAATCAATTGAGCAGGAAGAAGCAATAGAATCCTACACTGTCTAAACTACGACAGTCCATTTTGGAGCTGCCGCAGGACTGGTTTCGCGAGACTCCGTTTTAGCGCACCGAGGTTGAGCTAGAAGCTGAGTGTGCGGGGAGCAGCCCCGAAAAGACCGCCTGAAACCTTCGCTCGAGCTTCCCACTCGAACTGCCGCCTTCCAAATTCAGACTGATGCGTCCCAAAACCTCGCCGGTCGTGCCCCGCAAAGTTCTTGATGTCATGCATCAACAATCGAGAAAATGCATGTCACAGTCATCCCCGCATGCATCATTGCCCTGCGTTTGTTGATGATTGATGAGGATTTTTGGGTGTTGGTATTATATTCTCGGCCTTCCACTTACTGAATGTCTTTCCGTCTAGCAAGAGTCTTACAACAACGACAGATAATTAATCCCTCAAACATACAGATCAGACAATCAACACCATCCAGAAAATACGCGACAATGGTCGACCATAGCCAATGGAAACTCCACCACACTATGCTGCGGGTTAAGGACCCAAAGCGCTCACTGGAGTTCTACAAGCTGCTAGGAATGTCTCAGATCAATAAGCTTGAGAATCCTGATAACAAGTTCGATTTGTACTTCTTGGGTAAGCAGAATGAGGTCGAGTGAAGACGAAGATATTGACTGGAGGATCAGCATACGATGGGCCAAACTCGATGTCAACGAACAACCACTGGACTGATCGAGAAGGTGTTATCGAGTTGACCCACAACTATGGCACCGAGAATGACGACAGCTTCTCCGTCAACAATGGTAACAAGGACCCCGGCAAGGGTTTCGGGCACGTCTGTGTGGTATGGCACATTGTACAAGCGTTGGGTGATAGTGGCTAACATAACATCCTAGAGCGTTGACAACATCCAGGCCGCTTGCAAGCGGATCGAGGATGCGGGTTACAAGTTTCAGAAAAAGTTGACCGACGGGCGCATGAAGTCTATTGCTTTCGCGTTAGATCCAGACGGCTATTGGGTTGAGATCATCAGTCAGAAGAACGTCGAACAGACCAAGGACGTCACTACAACAGATACGTCTTCCTACCGAATGAACCACACCATGATCCGAGTTAAGGATATTGAGAAGAGTATGAAGTTCTACCAGGAAGTCTTGGGCATGAAACACGTACGCACCAGTGAACAAAAAGAGGCGGGCTTTAGTCTATACTTCCTAGGATATGGAGTTGATACCTCCAAAGATGACCAACATACTGGTGTCAATCCTCGTGCTTCCGATGAAGGACTTCTTGAGCTCACATGGAATTATGGCACCGAAAAAGAAGAGGGTCAGGTATACCACAACGGCAACGACCAACCTCAGGGTTTTGGACATATTTGTGTCGCAGTGGATGATCTAGAGGAAGCTTGCAAATTCATGGATTCGAAAAACGTGAACTGGAAGAAGAGACTGACGGAAGGTCGCATGAAGAATATTGCTTTCGTGCTCGATCCTGACAATTACTGGATCGAGGTCATTCAGAACGAAAAGCTCAAGAAGTAAAGAAGTCATCGGATTGATAAATTGACACCTAACCAAAACGTTAAAGTGCTCTTCATCACTGCCTAGGCCTCAATGAAATTAGCAGCCAAGGTCACAAAACAAAGCATATTCTCGCTGCATCCCAATTTACATAGAACCGGATTCGAAATGTTATGCCTCATCCTTTCAAGATCACAAGCTCATGTCACACTAACAGCAGATCCAGTCCCATCTCCGTGAACTGAACGTGTACCACTCCCTGCCCGACAAACCCACTCCTTTAACTAACCAACCAAACCACAACACACCACCAACTCAGCCACATCCCTCCTTACTACTGACACTACCGACCCCCTCCCCCTCCCAATCAAATCCATTTCCAACAACAACTGATAATACCTCTTCCCTCCTTGCTTCCTCCCAGATGTTTTCTCCTCTCACTCACACGGAAACCCAGTCGCTTAATATCACGCCCTCATTCTATACCTCTCATTCTCAGCTACATTCCCCTATAACCCCTTTTAATTTCCCCTACTCCGTTTTCTATCGCTACGCGTCCTTCATATCATTTTCAAAACACCCAAATGTAAACGACCAGAGTTCACCAAGCTAAGAAACACGACCAATACAATGAAATTCACCTCCCAGGTCAATACAACATGCAGTAATGCATCTTATCCAACTACTACTACTACTACTACTGCTGCTGCTGCTGCTGCTGCTATACTTATTACAGCCAAACCTAACTTCCAGGAAACACCATTACGATCAGTATAATCATCATATCCCAGCTCTGATCTTGATGTCATGCTTTATCGCGCATTGGAGGAAATGCACATCATGTGCATTACCTAGACTGAAAAACATCTGAGGACAAAGGATTCTAGATAACAGATATCATGCCTACTACCTCCAATAACGGATTCTACATAATAAGCATTATGCCTATTATCTCGAAGGAAGGATTTCCGAAGACAAAGGATTCTAGATAATATGCATCATGACTATTATCTCGAATAGGAAGAATCTACAGTAGAAAAGATTTACTGGAACTGTGCTGACTGAATATTCGCGTTGATTGGTGGTAATGGGTTTGTGGGAGTGTGGGTTTCATGTGCTGCGACTGGCATGAAATTGCTGATTGGTACAGACTATATGTGTATTTGTATAGTATGTGCTACTGGATTTGAATTCCTAGTCTCGTGATAGGACTATCTTATCCTTCGGTTTGTTTTCCCCTATGCCTGCTGAAGCAGCAAGTCATACCAGAACGCGATAATCCATTCCCGATCTGAACGGCCTTGACAAGTACCGACGACAACACGCGTATCCTGAGCTTGAGAGTGGTGCTTATGATCTTTGTTGTATTGTTGCATTGTTTTGGTTTGTGTGGTGGTGCATCCGGCTTGTCTTAACTTGACTTGATGCAGGTGTTGACCGCACCTTGGGGCTCGAATAGGATTCGTTGAGTGGTACAGAACACCATGAGCTCTGAGTAAGAGGGTGGTGGCGAAGGGTGGTGGCTAATGCTTACCTGAGCATGCGTCAGTGAACCGTGTTGAGAGTAGGCGGGATCGTTATCTGACTGATGTATTGCTGCTTCTTCGATCGAATGACTGTGGCTTACACCATTACAAACCAACGGTGATGCTGTCGAGAGTGTAGTGAATGTCGGAGGACGAGAATATGGTGGAGGGCTTATCATAATGTCATTGCTGTTGGAACTATGATGGAAGAGTATGTTGGCTATCTGTGATTCTCCAGATTGTAGTTGAAGAATAGCAGGTTTAGATTCGATGCTAGTGTCCATGCGAGATTTAGTCGGTCTGAGCGAGCAGCAGCAACGGTGTACACAGACCAGTAGTGGTACACCAAGGAGCAGGAGGCCGAGGATGATAAACAGTGCTACAACTTCGTAGGGTCTGCTTTCGAGGATGGTGGTGAAGTCCTCGCTGATTGTAGGAGGCATGCTTGCTGAATTGTACAATATTGTCACTATTGTGTAGACCCGAGTTGTAGCTTGTTTGCGAGGAGAAACTCTCATGTACTTAGAGTGGAAGGTTGACTCTTGTGGTCGAGGTTATTCAATAGGAAGTAATAGACTGCTCAGCATCGTAGTAATTGCTTCCTAAATATATAATCATGTTTGTGGTCACTTGAGGAAGAATGCTTGAGTTTGCATTGTTCTGCGAACGATGCGATTGTTGTGTCGAGTAGGATTGAAGGCATTCTTGATATTGTTGTTGATCAAGTTACAGGAGTGGAGGGTACATGATCTTTAATTGCATGTATTCGGGCCTGGAATTGATAAGACGTAGTTCAATGGTAGACCTGCATTATTTTTAGGTACAATAATAAGGATCGTCGTGACAATTCTGACTGAGGTCATTGGATCTTTGTACAGCAACCTTGAAGTGTAGTTTGTGATGGGCACCGAAACTTGACCGTCGATGGTAAAGATTGAGTGCTTTTCTTACTTACGGAGTTCAATTCTTGTACAGAAGAAAATGGAGTAGAGATGTATATGCCACAAGATTCTTCAGAACAAGTCATCATCAGCCGAGGAATTTGAACCACCTGTGAATATCTGGATTGGCGCCGACCTTCTGATGGATCGTCCAATATCAGTTAACCGTCTGAATTCGTCCATGGCTGAGCTTGTATTGGAACAATTGTTCTCTTCATATCTGGCCATGGCTTCAGGCATCCACTTCTGCATCGTCTCACCTCTTACACCACTTGATGGATGTGTTGACAAGAACTGTGGTGGTGCACCTCCATGTTTCTTTTCGTTCTCAGCCATTCTCTTCCACAGCTCAGGAGCTCGTCTTGGGTCGTAGCAGCTCTCGGCCATCATCAGGAGGCCAATGTGATCAGCTTCCGTTTCTTGAGTTCGTCCATTGGGTAGAGTCAGAGCAAGGTCTGACACAGTGTTGCCGAGTTGACCAGATACATCGAAGAGAGTAGAGACAAGGACCGCTCCTGCCATAGAAAAGAATTGGCGGGAAAAACGTTCGGCAATGTGGTGGGCGACGTTGTGACCAATTTCATGACCGAGTACTGCTGCCAATCCATTCTCATCTTGTGCCACTGGAAATATACCAGTAAAGACAAAGACCCTGCCTCCGGGCATCACAAATGCATTTACCATATTTGGATCATCGATCACATGGACTACCCAATCTCCTCCATCTAGGCCATGCGCTGAAGGAAGTAGTCTTGCCACGATCTTCGCAACAAGCTGTGTATAAGGGTGTTCTCGTGGGAGAATCTTGCCCTGAAACTGCTGCAATGACTGCTTGTATTCATCTTCCGACACAAGCGTTTGCTCTGTCTCAGGCGATATAAAGTTGAACCTTCGTCTGTGGGTGATCGGTACTTCTTCGAGATTGTATACGTAGAATGTCCCGCCACCTGCGCCAGCTACTACCACGGGTGTCCGGTAGTTCCGCCATATGTATTGCGCTCTTGCATAGGGTCCAAATCTGCTATACGGTTTGAAAGAAGGTCCGCTACCACCATCTCTGCCAGGGAAGCTTTGATAAGAAGCAAATCGTTGCTGCGGTCGAGGGAATTTTGGACTGGATGGTAATGTCCGGGGTAGCCAGCGTGAGGCATTACACAAGCCATGGCGAAAGAAGTTCATGATGATAAGGGGCTAGCCGTAGTGTCTCCCATATGTGTTATTGTATCGTCATGAGACTCTGGAGACGCAGCACAAATGAGATGCTATATTGTCGAAGGTTATCACCAGTGATCTGGCACAAGGCAGTGACATAATTTGAATTTGAGTTTACATCAGGCCACGACTTCCGGGGAACAAATCCGAAGGCTAATCTCGAATCGAGCTGGGGCTACATTATCCCTGCATCTACCATTTGTTCCCCACCTCCCACAAACTGTAGTGTAGTTTGTCTTCTGCATGTACGTTCGTAAAGAGGTCAAGAGTATACTGATCATGAGTAGAAAGTAGGATGCGACGTTCCATGAAGTGCCTCTAGCATGATATTAGGATAGAGCCAGAAGTAACCTCAGGTTGAGTGTTAGTCCCAACTACGATGTTTGCAAGAGTGCCAAACATGCAATCAATTCTTACAATCGTTACTGCAGTGTACTCCCTGGGTACTGTACAGTCGGAGGTCGAATTCCGAACGCCACTGCACTGTTGAGCCCGGTTAGAGGATCCGAACAGCTTTCACAACTCCGCATCAAATCCAGTAACAGGGAGCGCCTCGCTTTCCTCCACTACTTCATGACCTACTTCTACTTGACATCTCGGTCAACGTGGCATCGTCGATACGTCGCAGAATGGCTATACTAGGGACCGGAAGAGCTACAGATCGTTAGGGAAGGGTTGCCGACAATGATGATAGTGGTCAGCCTGGATGACGCAGAACGTCAAAAAGGCCTTTTAGGATGGACCAAGTTATGCCTATGACTTGCGGGACTTTTGACTCTTAGACCTGACTTCGAGCGGAAGCTGTCAAGTGAGGTATAGCTTCCGTTTCTGAGGTGGTGGTCGGACCGACATTCGCTAGAACTTCATCTGCGACTGAACATCATGGAGAGAAGTCCATCAGTGAGTGAGTGGGCAATTTAGTTCCAATACAGCATCCTTTGGTTATGATGAATCTTATGACATGCTGAAGCTCATGGCCTTGACAAGTGCCTACTATACTCTGCCACTCACTCACATCTTATAGTCCAAGTTACCAATCTTACTCTCCAAAACCTCCTTAGTCAGCCTCCACAAGTTCTGAGCCAGCTTCTCATCCTTCGCCTTATCAGTCGGCTCCGTGACCTTTCGATCTGGAATGATATATGCTGCATTAATCGTCTCCTTTGCTATATCCGGGCTCGTCGCTGCGAACAACGCACTTTTACACCCCTGCTTGATCGGATCTGCCATGAATGGTCTAATCAAAGTGTGTCCAACCTTACCGAGGGTTCCATATGCCTCCTCTGCCTGTAGCGGCTGATCAGTAGCCACAGCTCCAGGATGCGTTGCGTTAATCCATGGCAAACCATGTTGCTGCGTGATCTGGCCGAATTGTCCGTCTTTGACACGCTTGACCAATTCACGAGCGAACAGGATCTGGGCGAGTTTAGTCCGGTTGTAGAGGTATGTGGCACCGATATCCTGATTGATTTCCTCCAAGTTTTCAAAAGCCAGGGAGTTTGGTGTCACACGGTGATTCTCGGAAGCTTGGAAGACAATGCGGCTATCTGTTGTCTTCTGCAGGATTGGTAGTAACGTGAGCGCTAGATGAGCTTGAGAAAAATGGTTGACCTGCATGTGTGTGTCGATGCCATCTTGAGAAACGTTGTAGACGCCCACTCCGATACCTGCGTTACAGATCAAGGCATCGAGTCGGTCTAGCTTCTTGGCTAGAAACTTGGCCACTTCGTCTGTTTGCTTGAAGGACTCCAGGTTGCATTGATGCCATTCGACTTTGTTAGCATCACCCCAGTTCTTCTGGAGCTCTTGTTGGGCTTCCTCAGCGTGCTGTTCTTTGTTTGAGAGAAGATAGATCTTTGAGGGATTGTGCTGGAGAAGATGAGCCACTATGCCAAAGCCTATGCCTGCCGAGCCGCCAGTGACGACGTAGACTTTGCCGGAGAGGTCAGGGATTTCAGTGTTTGGGTCGAAGTGGTTTCCTGTTAGAATGGACACCATGACTGCGTTTGGTTAGAGCTTGACGACTTATGGTGTACGAGGGATGATAGTTTTTGCTTCAAGTTGCAGAGAAGTGGTGGTTAGTCGTCTTTATTGACGTTGTAGGTGAGAACGTATTGCACTTCTCATATACTGGCAAACACGCCTGCCCAGGAGTCGTGTCGTCATAATGATTGGCAACCGCAATGTACACTTCCGTAAAAGAAAGTACGTGAAAAATCCACTCTGAGGGCCACCGTCTCTGTAACACAAACAGTCGGACCATAATGATAAAGTACTGCTCACTTCTGAAGGTTGTCCTTACACCCCGTGAGGTTGAGTTGAGAGGTACGATACAAGGTTTTTACCTTCCCCACTCCAGAATGAAAGTCTGTCCGCCGGTCCAATCAGAAGCCTGTACCTTTGATTTTAATGTACCATTTCCACATTGAAACGAATGATGTAGATTTAACATCGCGAGATTCACTTAACTACCCTACACCACAGGCGTCACTTTAAAGAATACTCAGGACGACTCGACACATCACCCTCAAAATCCACAAATGGGCAACTCCTCCTCCAAACCAACATCCAAGAAACAGCCAATAAAAGAAGGTACCTCATCCAGCAACCAATTCAAACAACTCAGCACTAGACATTTTGGAGAACTAACGTCCAACCAACAGCGATACAATCAATAGAGCAACAGATCGACTACCGTCCCTCAGAGCAGGACCGACTAGCAACAGATCTGAAGTGTCTGAAAGCTGCACGGGATCAGGGGTTGAAGACCGTGGCTACGGATGTGATGAAGGGCTGTTCTGGTGGTGGTGGGGACTGTGTGAGGCATGGTTATGGAACGTAGGTAGATATGTAGATAGATACAAGGGGTTTTGGCGCAATGAATATAAGTACTAGATGGTATTTCAATTGCGAAGGATCATCGTTGCGCAAGAACCGAATACTGACAGAAACTAATGTATGATTCGGACGCATTAATACTAACTACTTTAAGTAGTATTTTTGGAATAGTCTCGGAGGCAGTCAAGTCTATCCCTGTTCCCTAGAACCATTTTCTTTAGATAGACTTCCCACAGCCATGTTCCCTTTGGCATACTCCTACTTTATGCCGTCCCTCTGTACAGCTACGAGCCCTCCTTCCATTATGTCCTAGCCTATTCGTCCCAACACTAAGCACGATTCAGTCCTATCTCAGCCTTAATCGAGGAGGGCCTGTGACACAAACCACGGTAGATGGACTAGGTTCCAGAACGCCACGAAGGCTGGCTGATGCGCGGAGAGATACTGACAGTGACCTCCGGTTGTCGTAGTCCTCTACTGCATAGCCAGATACTCAAGTAGTCATGTTCGTCTGAGGTCCTCGACTTTTCCGACATCGATCCTGAACTCCCACTGAATGCTTCAGCAGATGCAACGCGATGACTAATGCCGATCTCGCACAGGCTTCGTTAGTATCGGCTCCGCTGTAGTTTGTGTGAAGTAATGTTCACACGCAGTGCTGGAGCTGCACGATCTTAGGAGGTTTGTGATCCCGTATGTAGAACCTGTGCATATCCGTTGGATATCGTGTGTATCGAAAGCGTGTCACTAGGTAGCATCTGTCGAGAGCGGATTGTGCAGAGAAATGTTGTCCAAGCTCATACGTCATCCAATGTTGCTGAAATGGTTGAATTCTTCCCCGAGTACGGACCAGACTCGTGCGTATCACCAACCGACTCAATTTCAGGTCGCCAGGTTAACATGATGTGCAAGCCAATGATACTTCTTTGCCCATGACGAGCTAAGCTTCCAATTCGAGTATTCCCAGATATGTTCCACGAAGCGGGGATCTAGGATGGGCTTCCTCTCGTGGGGACACATGACAAGCACAGTACGGTCGTCTGGCCAGTTTACGTTGATAGCCTCTGGGATGTCCTTGGCGAATGCGAGCGGCTCGACGGAGGTCTGATCTTCTATCAAGTGATCGCGCAAGGCCGGCCATGCCAACAGATCGATGTAGATTGAGTGCGGTGTCCTCTGCTGGAGATGTGATGGGCGATACCACGAAGGAACGTCCTCAAGTGTCTCGGGGATTGGATATATACGCCACTGTGGTAGTCAGCCTGTAGAACGAGCAACATGTTTTAGAGGAACGAGGTGAACCGAATGAACGTACCCTTAAGAGTCGATATATTATATAATACGTGGCGATTGTGCAGGACAGTGTACGGGGGGTTAGAGGCTGCAAAATCTGGCTGATGACCTTTACGACCGGGTTGCTGTCCGTGTCTATGAACAACAAATTGGCCACGGATGGTGATCGAGGACATTGCTGAACTGTGTGCGGGTCACCACGAGAGATGGCTCGGTGGGTCTCCCAAAGAAGTTTGAACGTGTATTGATCTAGACACTCGTGATTAGAAGCACTATCTTCGGTGCAAGACGCGCAGCCCTTGCACTTGGAAAGGTCGGGTGTATGCTCCCGTTGCAGTGTCTCGTCACCAGCCAGATTGTTCTGGGCCCAGGAAGTGTATACGCGAGGGGTTTCAAGCACCTCTACGTTGGAACAAGAGAAGCCGACAGTGTTGTTCGGTTGATGAGCTTGGTAAGTACGAGTATTTTGATGGAAGCGAGTATCACTCGATCCAGCATCGGAATAGCCCAGTGGTGGTGATGGCAGATTCGATATGGCGAGGGTTGCATCTCGTTCTACAGAGCAAGCATGAGAGGTGACTGACAACCGCGAAGTTGTCAATGGTGATGCATAGTGTTCCTCGACAGTGCCGGTGGTGATGTCGTGAATACTGCTTGGATTTTGAGCCAGGAAGCCTGGACTCGAGGTCTCCAAGGACAGATCGTTCATGTCTCCCGGTGTCAGAGAAGAGCTATCTCGGCCTGTTTTGATGAAAGAGGAAATAGTCGCAACTTCTCGACGAAGCTTGGCCAGTTCTGCCTGTAAGTTATTCATGTTTTCTTTGCCTAACTCTCGATTGCGCCGTTGCATCTCTCGATCTCTAGCACGCTTGCGCTCCAGTTGAGCGTCGGTGCGCTTCCGTCCACCATCGCCTTTATATGCCATTTGAGAACAATCTCAAGACAGTAGAGGTAGCGTTTTGCAGCAATGTTGACCTGAGATTATGAGGAGGGATGTGCTATGTTCGTTTACACCATTGTTGGTCGCCGGTTGTTCTCCGCCCACAACTCGACTTTGGTAGATGTTTGGCGTCGTTGTCTTTGTCCCGGATTTCAGATTCCAGATTCCAAATTCCAGAGGTGTGGCGATTCCCCACAAAATCGAAACACCCCCACATTCGGTTTAGAGGCTTAGAGTGGATCACGGATGACTACCTACTGTACGCACTCAGCATTTCCTGTTCCTGGAAATCTTGACTTGTAGCCCAGGTGGCCCCTGTCGTCGAAGTTAGGGGATAATGCCAAAATTCAATGTAGCCTCGTAGATCGAGTCTTGAGTGCACAGTTGCGAGAACCACTCTAGGGCATTTGTTTCAGTAGGTGTTAATGTGTGCAGAATGACAAAAATTGCTCTAATTGATGGAGAAATAGTACAAAAACTTCAGCGCCAAAACAACGTGTTACACAAGACCTGATGCATGCTTAAACCGGCTCTGCAGACTTGTCAATCCCATACTCCTCGTGCATCACCATTTTATATATACACAGCACATTAGCTTGACTGTTACAATCGAGCTTCCAAGGCCAATTCACCACTTTCACTGGATGGTGCGATCATATTCATGTCTCTGAGCTCCGGCCCAGCTTTTGTGTAGACAAACTTGGAGCCGATGATTGGACCGTCGTCGGTCGGTCGGATATACCGTGACAAGTCGGCATCAGGTGCCATCTCTAGCTTCGTCATGCCGTTGCCTAGATAATCGAATCGATTGCCGAAAAACTCGATTTCGTAATCTTCATAACGGACCTCCTTTAGTGTTTCAACATAGTGAAGCGTGCTTCCGGTCCAAAGGGCGAGTATCTTGCCATTGGCCGTGTTGCCTTTGTACCATGACCGGCAGTCCTGCTGCCAGACAGTCTGTTGCATGAACTTGTCTTTGTAAGCAATGAAGTCGTCAACAGCTGCTTTGGACACCTGGATCGATTTTATCGATTCTTGTTGGATTCGTCTCAGGATCTTGCAGAAATAGTCGGCTTGAGCTACAAGGCATTGGGTCAGTAAGGGAGATAGAGACGCGAGGCATCATTCGTACCTTCAATTCCAACCAACACAGGTCCATTACCGATCGGACTGTTTGGACCAAGGAACATGAAATAGTTGGGATAGCCGGCGGCAGCTACACCAAGATAACTGCGAGGTTCCACTTTCCAGTCATCGGCTAATTCACGTCCATGAGGACCGACCAGCGGGAATCGAGGCTTAAATGTGGTATCGAAGCCGGTCTGATGACAAAGTTAGCATGGCAATAACACCTCCTAGAATTCCAGCACTCACAGCACACACAAGCACGTCTACAGGATATTCTTTCCCATCGTCGGTGACGCAACCATTGGGCGAGATCTTGGCAATTTCACCATAAGCGACTGTCGTTTTTGGATCTTTTAGAGACTCAAGATAGCCAATACCAGGGGTCAACCTAGGGAACGATAATCAGCCTTCATGTACGTAAATTCTCGCATGGACATGCACTAACCTTCGACATCCGACGGCCCATTCGGGAATCAACTTTGATTCTAGATCAGCATCCTGAAGCTTCTCCTTCATCGTACTTTCGAAAGTCTGCTTTGCCATGGATTGGGCAGGACCATCTGATAGGAACAGCGGGAACGTCTTGTTGGCGTTGTGCTCAAGCCAACGCCTGAATGTCGTCAACTTCTCGGGGTTTCTTAGAAAGTCTTTCTTTTCTTCATCGCTGAATTTGCGTGCCTCAAAGCCAGAGAATCCAGCAACAGCAACCCATGTTGGCTCACGAATGAAGGTTGTGCAGTGAGACACTTTGGGCAGAATCGCTGGCAATATTTGAATGCCGGAGGACCTAATATAGGATCAGCGACCGCTACGGAATGAAATGCCGTTGTGAACTGCACGTACCCATTACCAATTAATCCAACATGTTTTCCTGTCAAATCGAGGCTTTGATCCCACGCGGCACTATGGAGTGAAGGACCTTTAAAGTCCTTCAGGCCTGGAATGGCAGGCCATCGCCAATTGTTAAGAATACCTGCCGCATTAATGAGAACGTCACATTTGTCGTGCACGATCTTGTTGCTTGCTAAATCCTTCACTTCGACGTTCCACTGTCCACTCGACTGTTCCCACTGCGCTGCGACGACCTGGTGCTTGACCTTCGTCTTGTGTCCAAGGTTGAATCGAAATTGGAATTTTTTGAAGTATTCGTAGATTTCGGTCGAGGTAGCATACGTGCTGGACCAGGCTGGATTCGGATCGAATGACTAAACAGTCAGCGGAGTTGGACAATACATTGAGTGTCTCGAAACTTACCCATACGTAGGTGTGTGCAGGGTTGTCACAAGCGCAGCCAGGATAACGATTCTCCAACCACGTGCCGCCAATATCACTGTTCTTCTCGTAGATCTGAAACGTGATATCGTCAAAGTTGCGTTGTAACTTGTAGGCCATGAGGAGGCCACTGGCACCACCACCCACGATGACCACCCTGAGCGACCTGTTGGCATGAAGTGGCTGAGCCATTGTGACTAAGAGATGCCTTTAGGTTATGTGACAAGAGGATATTAACACGAACAGAGGTCAAAAATTGCTGATTTGCACGTTTGCTGAACTGGAAATAGAGGAGGGAGGAACATATACCTTCCTGTATATTCTCTCCATGGCTTAGTTCCGTGGTTGACATTGGTACATGGTCTCCATGACTCGAAATGTGGATGACCCATGATGGCGGTATGGATATGGTACAGCTGGGAGGTAGTGAAGATCAAGGCGGGTGGGAAAGATGGAGTCGAATGGTCTAGATCAGTACAACTTTCATATCCACACAAGCTGCTGTAGCACTTGTGCCGTGGTCAAAAAACGAAATGGTCGTACTGTATTTACAATAGAGTAAAAGCCTTTCGACCCACCTGAGGAAAGAACACAACCTTGGTACATGACCTTGTCACGTACAGTATAGAAGTACGGTGACAATTCTGCTCTGAAAAGTGGACGACGTCGTTCAACAATATTTTGACTATACTACCGGTACTGTAGAAGTTACTCAAGACCGTATTGCATATTGTGGAGCAGATGCAAGGCTAAGGGTGCGATAAGCAGCTTTGCCACTGACTCGAGCTTGCATGCGCTTGGTCCATAACGAGGCTGGAGAAAGTATCAGAAAGGTCCAAAGATCAAAATCTTGAGATATGGGGAACCAGCCGCGGTTGCGGGGTAAACTAGGTCTACAGTAAGTAAGGTCCATCCACCTTAACCTACCCCCGCTTGCCCCAGAGGTGTTTTCGAAGTGGCAAGTATGGAGTATGTGGCACCTGGAGAAACCTTGCTTGATGCAGCTCAGCTTGTTGGACGACGTCGTCCACTACCATTATCGCCTCCGTTACTATAGATTTTCACTAGCACAGATCACCTGCATGTGCACACAGATTCATCCGACACACCAGAATGGGTAACGCCGAGGAAAAGAACCCCTGATGTCTAGGTACTCGAAACCGAGGGTACCGCTTCGGCTTCCTCTTGACAAGCTTATGTGTAACAAAGACGGAGACCACCACGGATTGACAGCGACATCGCTGACTACGTCTCACCTGGTTGACCTAACCAGATCTCGGTATTATTTGTTAGATGCTCCGGGAGGGTTTGTCTTCATCCTGTTGCGTGTTAAACCTCACAAGTGATACAATGTAAACGCACTGCAAGGGATTGACTGATGTACGAGTCCGTGATATCGGACTAAGCCTGCTGTTACAAACGTGCTTGCTTTACCACGCCAAAAAAGTCACAATCGATTGATGAAATACGTAAGTACGCAAGTATCTAAGCAAGCAAGTGACCCAGGAAAAACCATTCCACCCACTCAACCCTTAACAATCTCGGTCTTCAAATCCTCCGGCCAAACCGGCATATCAATCCCATTCCCCCTCGTCCCAACCTGATACTTCAATTCGACATCCCCATCCTTAAACTGCGCAATCGGCTTGACCACGATGAATGTCCTGTCCACCGCCTCAGAATGGCGGGACTCGAAGAACGACGGCTGAAATAGTGTTTTCGCGTCGTGTTGGTACAGCAGCTTCATCATTGCGGGCAGCAGGTACTGCATGGCGTGGTAGTTGTGGAAGACGGGGAAGCCGTGGCGGGACCAGAGGGTTTGCCAGGTTTCAGGGTCGTAGGTGCCGCAGGAGCGGACGAGCCATTGGGAGTAGTAGTTTAGGGAAACCTGTTGAGGTTATGTGTTAGGAGTGTTTGTTCTTGGGGAAAGAAGGAGATGACTTACGTCTACGCCGTAGTTGCCTCCGTATTCGGCGCGTTTTATGAGGGCGTCGAGGACGGCGGCGCTGCCGCTGACACCGGTGCTAGTTGTGTTTTAGTGTTTTGAGACCTCCGTTGGTGGACTTGTTTGGCACTTACCAGTAGTCGGAGTTTGGGAAGACTGGTGTTACTGCTTCGTCTTGGCCCATGGCTTGGGAGTAGGATCTCGAAACGCCGCAGCACTGTTGGTTATGATTAGTGGGGTTCTCCAAGCCGGGGAAGCGAAAATTCTGCTATAATAGACTGAGCTTACCGCGTCGCTGATCTGCTGCCACCCACTCCTGTGCGACCAAGGTCCTTTCCAACCGTAGCAGTTCTCGCGGACGTGAATTATGCCGCGTGGTCGATCCTTGACTAGATCGAAAACTGCTTGGCGACCGAAACCTAGACGTTCCATGACCCCTGGTCGGTATCCATCAACAACGATGTCTGCCTCTTTAATCAGTGCACGAAGCTTTTCGGCATCGTCTTTGTCCTTTAGATGTAGAGAGCAGTTCCATTTTCCCCAGTTGAGATCATGATGAACGGGGGACAAGTCGGTTAGTTGAGGTGAAGTGACTCGCATGACACTCGCGCCCATCTCTGCTAGACCTCTCGTTACGGATGGACCGGCGATGACACGGGTCAAGTCGACGATTTTGAGCCCTGCGAGAGGTCTCTTGGCCGAAGATGGGTTGCTTGGATTTTCTGGCCACCACGCCGCTGGCTGAGAGGAGTTCGGGTCCTTAGATGTCTCATATAATCCGACTTTGCCGGATTGTTGGCCGTGCTCACTGGCAAAGTACTCATCAGAAGTCCACGCAATGGTACCGGCTTGTCGATACTCCTCGTTCATGAGATGGTCAAGAGCTCTCGAATCGTGCTCGGCTACAACTTTTTGAATTTTTTCGATGACTTGATCGTATGTTTCATCTGCTTCGCCATCGAGCGGCAGTCCTAAAGCAGTCAAAGTTGGGTCGGGGTTCATGCTGCCTGAAGGAAACTGTTAGCAGCGAAGCAATGAATGACAGAAGCGCCTGGCTCCATCGCACTCACCGTGACAGTGATAATAGCGTCCATCCTTGGTCTTGTAGATGTTGGTCGCCAGAGCCCGATGTAAGATGTGAAAGGCGCGATGCTTGTCCTGGCTCGGGAACACATTGAGCAGTCCTGGTGAGAACGGGTCTACCGGCTTAGGTTTGCCATCAGCATCGATGATCTGAGCAATCACCGGGCTCATAAAAAACAGGGAAGCATGATCGCTGTCGATCGGCGAGGTTAGAAAAAAGACATGGCACTAATGTTATATTCAACTTACGTGTTGATTGTGATGTTCTTGGCAGTCGCATTGTACTTGCGGCCCAACAAACAGTTCAATAAGGTCGCCTCAAAAGCTTTCAGTGCTGATATACTCTCGGCAAAGCGCCAATTAATAGGTATGCTTGGCTGGTCTGAGCCCTCAAATCGCACATTTTGGGCTAGTGTTTTGGCTTCCGTGGGCAAGTCCGGCATGAGGTGGTTTTCGAGGATCCCGCTCGTGAATACCTCTTGAGCCTGTCGCGGCACTGAATACGTGTTCATGGACCCCATGGCTGTGAATTGTTTCAAACAAGGCACTGATAGTAGTGGTAGGTGGTGGTCAAGTAAACAATGTTTCCTCAATGCTATAGCATAGACGTTGAGGTGTTCAGGCTTAGTTTCAATTTCTGGACACTAGATCAATTGGTAGACACTGGAGGTCTGGACAATGCTAAAAGTTGTGTTGGTTTCCTGACACGGAGAGAGTCTGTTCAAACGTCGTAAGCACAATTCAAGATATGGGACAGCACTGTACTCGTACTCCCGTGCTTTCACTGTAGCATGACGCTAGTCGCATCTAGATGAGACTGAGGTGCATGGTCCGAACGGGAAGGAGACCCTGAATACATGTAATAACTGCAGTACAATACAGTACGCGTAATAACGACGTCGTTCCCCTCCATGCCAGTGGTCATAAATTGGTCCACTCTAGGGCATTAGCCAAATACACAATTGAATGCAGAGTTTACTCATGTGTCCGATGCCGAACCCCGTGATTTCTGGTAATATGTGAACGACCGCACTTTCTTGAGACCTTGGTGGGGGGTTCTTCCGAGATTTCCGGTGGATTATGCAAAATCGGCAAATGGAATTGGATTTTTCCGGTAAAGGGAGTTTGTGAACTACTCCAAACTCTCTAGGAAATTTTGCTGCAGTACATACTGTAGTAGGTACATGTACCTAGGAACACCGAGCTAAAGCCACGATCTGTATGACATTGCGTTCCAGGTGGCTAAATCATACGATAGAATTCTGTGAGCAACGTAGCTTCTGGCTTTTTAATCTCTCCCGTCTCACGACGCATGGGACAAGAATTTCTTCGGTACTGGTACATGAACAGCGCGAATGAACTCTCCGAAGCCCTTGCCCAAAGAGTCCAACAGCTTTGAGCTGCTGACACCGCGACCCAATGGTCCGTAAACCACGAAATGAACCGCGTAGATATGTGGCATCTCCACTCTCTCAATGAAGTACCAGTCTCTCCAGTCACTTCCCATGAGTTCCTGCAGTCTGCTTTTGGTCATGAAGGATCGTAACCAATCCCATTCTTCCGCGGTGTGCACGAAGACGCCTAGGTTGACGTTGGCACCTTTATCACCCGATCGTGCCAGAGCGATATCCCCGAGTGGACGCATTTCTGTTGGTCCAAATTTGTCCAAGGAGACTGGATTTTCAGTTTCATAATTCGA
>Ga0068618_1000075_pt1 | contig 19110 bp, 14 predicted proteins | sample InSIn2SAF170_2_FD_77423 | JGI IMG/M metagenome (GOLD analysis project Ga0068618, IMG submission 77423) | Clean room microbial communities from NASA Spacecraft Assembly Facility at Jet Propulsion Laboratory, Pasadena, California, USA -... ...
GGCTCGTAGGTCAGGGAGCAGAACAAGTGGATGGGTGCGAAACCGTATCCCGATCCTGCCAATCCAAGTGTTTTGCTTTTCTTGATGTTCTCTTTCAACTCAGGTGCTCGATGGACGAATATGGTGCACTCCGGATCATACTTTTGCAGGAGTCTGATACCCTTGTCTGCTGCATCTTTGCTTTTACCCCTTCTGCATAACGACGATATCTCTTGGAAAACTTGCTCCATCTCAGAACGTGTCATCGCAGCCAGGAGTGGCGGTACTCTTGCTGACAAACTTCTTGTACGTTCGTGAATGATATTCGAATCAAACTCATCACTAGTTGTAGGCCAACACTGCATACCTGATTGAGAAGTGGTGGAATTAGAGCTTCCATGTCGAATTTGTAGTTCTGTAGGTCTGGCATCCGAGTCAATATGGAGTGACGGTGTGCCGTGCGGCGAGGTGGACAGAACGTTGATCTCACCAGGCATCAGAGTTTGGGGAAGAGTAGGCGCCATGGCAGGAATTTCAAGAGGGATAGATGAAGGAGGAGTATTAGCCGATCTGTCGGCCCTCCCAAAGCCAGGGAAATTGAATGTTGGTCTTCGACGCCGTCTTAGAGGAGTATTGTCAGTAACCACTGCACGATCAGGAGGAGGTGAGGAAGGACCATCGCTTGAAGGAGGTGTATTGATTCCGGCGCTGGTATTATGTGCTGGTTCGAGGAAGACTTGGAACGCTTTGGCCTTGGCATTCTGGCCTTTAGCTTTATAGGTGTCGATGACAAGACGAACTGACTCGATAGTTTTGGGGTGATCGTCGCCCAGAAGTTTCTTCCTCCCCTTGAAGGCCTGCACCGCGTGTTGTTCAGCGCTGGCATATTCAGCTTTCTTGAGATATACTTCGCCAAGCAGATGGTTAGCTGAAAGTGCCTGACATTTGTCGGGATTTTGTATCGAGTGCGAGTACGTTGAGGAAGACTCGGGCTGGAGTGAATCCTTTTGCGATGATGCTGCTAGTGTAATCGGCCTCAGGTAGGTAATGGCATCTTCGTACTTCTGTTGCTTCACAAGACAATCTGCCAACAACAATACAACATCAGGTGTCGAACATGCTATCTGTGACCCAAAGTCGTTGTCCTGTGAAAGTTCAACAGCCTCTCTGAAGTTGTCCTCTGCTCCAGCATAGTTGGCGACATCCAATTCCGCGTGACCATTTCGTAGAAGCTCTTGAAGTATTTGCAGATCCATGTCGTCCTCCTCACTGTCCTCAGCTGCCTCATGTGGCGCATCGAAAGTTGATTGAACGTCTGACGCCAAAGGTGTGCCGGTGCCAGTGTCTTCTGGTAGACCGTCCACATATTTATTGATTCCCTGTAGCTGTTGCTCTGTTAGTGGCGCCCAGGCTGAGCCACGGCGGACACCGTACCCATTGTTGACAAGGCTTCCACCATCATGCTGCCTTGAACTAGCCGCGGAGAGAGTAGTTGCAGCGACTGAAGCACATTCCAAGAATTTCTTCGCTGTCCCAACGTAGTCTTCCATATTATTGTACCGTTTTGCTTCTAGCTTGTTATCATCTTGAAGGGTGGAGTTATCCCAGCTGTCATGCCTCCTGGGTCCGGTCAACCTTCTTGAGATACCTTCGATTGATTTGCGTAGAGAATCGAGTTGTTTATTGAGACGAAGCTGCTGTGCCGTGGTGACTTCTTGTTGTTTCAATTGGAGTGACAGTGTTATCATTTGCATTGGAAGCTGGAGACTGGAATTGTACATGACTACCTGATCTCGCAGACGAACGAGTTCTCCGGATTGTAGAGACTCCTTTAGCTGTCTGATGACAGGTCGGAGTAAATTGCTTGATGATTGTATTTTAACCAGAATATCGGTGATGGCAACCATAGTCCTTTCACAGTCCTTTAGGGTTAGGCTCATCTGTGCCCAGAGGTGTCCACCAACATCGCGGTTGGTATTTCTGGCCGCCTCGAGCATAGAAGGATTCTCAAGGCTTTTACGGAGCCCCTCATAAGTCAACCTCAGACAATTGACCTCGTGGACAAACGACGACACTCGCTCATCCACAGACTTGACTGCCTCATACCATTTGATAATGGTCATGGTGATGATTCCACATTGTGCGATAAGTTGGAGCGACGAAGCAAGTGCTCCGATCACCTCCATAATGAACAGGATGGACGAAGAATCAGGCTGCCCGCTTGAAGGACATTTGTCGCATCTAACGATTGGAGTGTTGTATTGAATGGAGACAGGTGAAGCCCAGATTCGACGAGCCCACCAGTCAAAAGGTGTTTGATTGCAGTGGGATCGAATAGTCGTGCTAGGCTGACATGGAGAACCAGAAGTACATCTTCTCCCTAAGGTATCGAATACGCCTTGCTACCTCGAGGTCGTCAAATTTCGGTCGTCCAATTGCGAAGCGCAGCTGAGCAGGAAATCATGCGCAAGACTCCAGAGTTTTGCAGGTCTGCAAAGCCGGTGGAGGTGGTTGTGTCCTGCCGTGCGAACACATGTCGGACATGTCGCGAGACAAGCGGGACAATAGGCAATGTACCTGAGCTTTCAGCCCCCAACCTGCCCCACTCAAATCATCTCCAAACACCCGAAGCGATGAGCAAGGTGGTGTTGATTGGAGCCCAGGATCAGCTTACAATTGGTGGTATTGTCCAAGCTTATACTTAGCCGAGAGTCACTTATCCACGAGGCAGACATGATAACCATTCATGTGGGAATGTCTGAGCAATGGCTAATGAAGTGACTAGTCATGGTGGTTGAATTGAAATTGCATTTGTTTGAAGTGTTTGTGTTTGGCTTTGTGCCTGAGGCCTGAAAGACTACATCTCTAAGCTGAAAAGCTTTAAATATTCTTTCTGCAGTTCTAATCACTTGCTAGTGGCAACCGTTCGATACCCAAAGAAAGCAAAAGGTGCAAAGATTGCACGAACGGTTTGTTTCTTGGCCTATATATATTGATGAAATCCGCCGCTACACGTGCCAACTGACCTCATCATTTCACCATCTATAACTCATCTATCGTGCAACTGGTGTCGTTCTGCTCAAGCCCAAGCATGCGGCCATCTTGTAGAAGACGTCAATTGAGTTGTACACTCCCCCAAAGTCAGCTTGGCACGGTCCCATGGTAAACACTGGCACATCCGTCAGACTGTGCACGCCTTGGTCAGCGGAAACAGGCAAGGTTCCGTTAACAATGAAACCTGTCACCGCATCAATATAGTTGACGTAATAGTCGTTCGAATCGAAGCCGGTGATGTTGATAGCTGGAACTCGAGGTCCGCGCTTGTTAACGGTGTAATTCTCGCGGTGGTCAGGGAAAGCAGAGACACCTTGGAAGAGGGTGTATCGAGGGTCGAAGTTGTTTGGGAAGTTGGTACCCGAGGTGTACACCACGTTCTGGTCAGATCCCACAGGTGCAGAAGTGTTTGGTATGACGTACTGGGATAATCCAGCATTTTGGTAGGTCCCAATGGCATTGCGCTTGGCTCGATCACTGTTTTGAGCAGCTAGATATTTCGTGTCAACCGAACCCATAACATCGAAACCATGACCGTGATCGGCAGTGACGATGATCTGAGTATTGTTCAACTCGCCGATTGACGTAAGGTAGGCAATGGTGGCCTTGATGGTATCATCAAGCTCGAGAAGCTCGGTCAGAGCTCGATCGTAGTCGAGGACGTGCATTTGTTTGTCAATAGAGGCCGCCTCAGACATGAGGAAGAAACCATCCTGAGCGTGCCGGGTGTGAAGAATGGAGAGAGCCTTCAAGGTCATCTCTTTCAGACCTGGTTGGTCGGTGGCCGAACCATTGCCTCCGTCTGGTGCAGTCTTGGGGATGTTGACATTGGCTGGGTAGACATTTCTATCCAACCACTTGGCCATGTTACTGACGGAGAAAATGCCTAACGTTCTTGAACTATTGGAAGAGGCTTTCAGGGCAGTGTTGTTGAGGATCACGTTGTAGCCTGCTTTGGCGAACTCGGAGTAGTAGTCCTTGCCTTGGAAGGATTGGCTGTTAGGATAGAACTGCTCAGCACCACCACCAAAAAGGACATCAGGTCCAGTCCAGTTGACCCACGTGTAGTTGTAGATGCCTCTGAGGAATGAGTCTACGACCGGGCCATACTGACCACGGTTACGCGTGTGTGCAGTCAAGGCAGCTGGGGTGGCATCTGCAATGAAGGCTGTAGAAACGATACCAACACCCCCCTGGTAGATCTCACGGAACAGCTCTGCGATGGTCTCAACTTTGGGATCGTCTGTTGGGTCGGCGCTCGAGTCCGCGTAGACACCGAGTGCGTTGACGGTGCTCTTATGGCCAGTGTAGAGCGCAGTCGCCGAATTGGCAGAATCGGTTATGAACGAATCAATCGAGTGTGTCATCTAATATACATTAGTAATGTCTCCTCACACTGCTAGATAACACTTACCTGGTGACCGAGCACAGGGAACTTGTCCATAGCCATCAGACTCTGGTACTTTCCATTCACACTCTGGTGGGCAATCAAACGCGCTGCAGTGATCACTATAACCTCAGAATAAGCTAATGATCGTACTATTGGTGGGATATCTTACTATTTGTGGTCATACCGTCCCCAACAAATAAGATGGTATTCTTAGCCCGTCTTGTTGGTGCGATATCTCTGACCGTCCAGTTGGCTTGCGTGACTAGGCCATTTTGGTAGGTCAAGGTCGCAACGTATTGACCAGGGGTATACAGAGCCACTTTTCGGTAGGCTTTGGAGGCCACCCGCACGAGAGATGGTGTCTTGGCTGCTTGGGCGAACAGGTCTTCGTACCACGTAAAATTCCAAGTCTGGAGGGTTGGTTCTGTCATATTGAAAAATTGAGCGGCGGGGACAGCCTTCTGGCCATCCTTGGCGACAGTGAAGGTGAAGTTGCCATCCGGTTGGGCGTATGAGACACGTTCACTACCGTTCTGAGGTGCGTGAACTTCCAGTCGAATATCGAACCACTGTCCTGGCAAGAAATCGGCCTGGTCAGGTGGGAAGACACAACCTAAGGTTGGACATGTTCCAAGCCTTTGAAATGTCTGTGCAGCCACTTGAGAGACAAGCACAGCACAAGCAAAACAGCTTCCGAATGTAGCCTTCATTTTGCTAGATGTAGTTGTAGATTACCCTCACTCTGATGACTGGGGAGGACTCCAGGCATGATTCGGGAAACCATTGCGCTTTATACTGTAGCTCAAAATCTCGTGCAGTTTGGAAGCTTTGTCAAGCTTTGATCACAAAGGCAATTGGACAACCAACTGACGCGACTCTACGATGACTTCGTAGTTCTTCGAGAGCTCTTTCCTGCTGGGAGCTTCCTGTTTGGGTAGAGTGGGGAGGGCTCCGAGAGCCAAGACTGATGGCGCCGACCGGGAGAAGGCTTGGCACTTGGCAATCGACAAAGGACAAATCCAGACCAGTCAATACTAGCACGTTGTCTGAGCATTTTTCAAATTCCTCTCACCCCCAAGACTGTCGACTTGTTCGACCTACGCCACTTGCGCTGTGCCTGACTGAGTATTGCTTTTTGTCCTTATGCCAAGAACTCAAGTGGAGAACGTAGAATTGGTCATTGCGCACTTTCTATTCGGTATTGACCCAACCTTTCTATCATCAAAAACAATTGACTGTTGGTACCTGGAACCGCAGGCTGAGACAAGCATCGATGCTAATGACTCTCGGACCCACAACAACCACCTTTAATCATTTGTCTCGTTGATGCGATCGTGCATGTTCCTGTCCTGAGTGATGCAGTTGGGTCAAGTCCTGCATGGCTTGTGCCACATACGGGACGTGTTAGCTTGTACATGGCTCACACACTGGATGATTGGCCCGATCACTTGAAATGGATCGGCATTAGTACTCGTGTTGTGCAACCAAACTGGTCACCGAGCTGAATGAAGTTTGGAGCGTCCATGCCTTTTCACTCAGGAAGAAGAAGTATTCTCCTAGCAGCTCCGAGGACCGGTCTGACACACAAAAAGGCAGCATTGTCTCGTTACTGACAACGAGTGCTTGTACTGTGTACTCAATGAGTAGTAACCTGGTCTGTCCGTGGCGAAAATGATGCCTTGTGGATCAGTCATGTATGAGGCACATACTGTACTGCAGAATGCATTACAGTAAAGCTCATTGCAATGAAATGAACTCAACCGATGGTTACACATGTACCATACAACATGAGGTTCTGGATGTCCCACGTACGTGAAGGTCTGGGAGGAAACTCTTACATAACACTGCCATCAGGTATCTACCTCGGCATGTATGATTGTGATACCTTATTAGGCCTCATTGAGCGGAACAACACGCTTATCTCACCACGCTTCTTTGTTCTGGTGTTCACTAAATCAGGACTTTGATAGTTACATGAGGTAGGAAGCACAGCTTGTCCATCAGGAAGCTCAAACCTGCAGTGCGAAGGTATGACATCATACACCCCAATTTAGAAACCAGCCTTGCCAGCCCCGGTGCCGATCCCATCCACCTTATCTCCATCTCTGCTCCCATGACCTGATCAGCCCCCCTTCCAAACCATTCCAGAAACCTGCCCTATCGAGGCTATGCATGAAACCAAGATTTCTGGACTGGTCGCCTTATTCGCGGTGAAAACAAGATACTTGATAATCAAAGGCATAACAAAATGCTCTGAATTACCAGCACGCAAGACCATATCTGTTCATCAAGTACATCATACTTACTAGTCCACCAACAAGAGTCAAAGAACGTGGTACACTAGCAGTCCAGTCCACTCAGCCTCGGGTATCGCAAAAGCAGTTCAGTTGAAGGACTCAATCACCCTTCAATAGTGTACACGACCGTTCATACTCTACTGATGCACACACAATCCATGAACCATACCCATTTTCTGGTTTGAACAGGTGCAACAGGTAGCCGTGCAGATCATATTCTCCACGTTCTGAACAACAACAAGTGATGGTATGGTATCTGCCTTACCCCATCCCGCAAGGCTGTGTATGCCCCGTTGCTGATCGTCGTGGGGGATCCACTTCTTGGCCCGCGAGGTTGACTACCGAAGTAGATGGGTGTGTTCAATGCTACGGATGTAGTATTGACCAGATCTGCTCATGTGACACCATCCGTAATGCTTCGAGTCACGCGCGTATGAGATGAGGATGCATATATCTCTTACACTACTGGTATGTATATATCCTCTTCCTCTCCTTCATCCTTTCGCCATATTTGCTCCCATGCCTACTTACACCCATACATGCCAATAACATTCAAACCCCAACATAAACGCCCTTTCCCCAGATACGCCTCAACACCAAAAGCCACCCACATACTATCATCATACAAGACTACACCAAACACCGTAAACACAACCTTACACAATTATAACTCGCCTCTCCTCAACCTCAGACTTCCGCTCCCTATTGAAATCCAGTCTCCCTCCCAGGGAAAGAAATCAGAAAGATGTGTTTCTCCTCCTCCCGCGACAAACCCATGACCGATGAAATATTTCCTCCTAAACCATCGAAGCCTGGGATGAGACATGGCTACGTCGGCGGTGGTAATCCAGGAGGTGCTATTGGGGCGATAATGGGTGCGACTAGTGGAGGTGGAGGTGGAGGTGATGGAGGGGGGCATTGTGGGGGTGGTTTTGGGGGTGATGGTGGTGCTGGTGGAGGAGCAGGAGGAGGAGGGGGTGGGGGTGATGGCGGCGGCGGTGGTGGTGGTGGTGGTGGTGGTGGTGGTGGAGGTGGAGGTGGAGGAGGTGGAGGGTGTTAGGTGATTGTGTATTGGTGAGCTTCGAGGATGATGGTCGAGGACTTTGATTATGTAGTTAACAAGGGAGTCTCTCGTTATGGAACGAATTCGAGGTAGAACGTCCAGCATTGAATACGTCATGATAGAGTTGTCGAGTCCGCGTCTGATCGTTTTACTGCTGGGTGTTGTGTGATGGTAGCTGTCCATCGAGTCGTGATCATAACATTTTGGAAGAGCTTCACTGTGCCTAAGTCGTCTAGAGAGTGGTGAGCAGGTTAGATTTTGAGGGTTCGGTTGATGTCTATATTCTTCAAAGCAAGTAACTAAAAAGGACGTAACATATGCATATACCTTGACCCTTAATCAGATGACATTTCGTTCTTGTTTAAATATACCCTAGTTCCGATTTAATTGCTCTTGAGTTTGTGTTCAGATGAGCTTCAGTTCTCATATCACGTAGAGCCAGTAAGGTCAAGTTTGCCTGCCAGTGGGTTTTTACATCGCATAAGCCCAAGGTTTTCTGCTAGCGGATTATCAATGGCACCCGCTTCGAGGAGGGTTGTAGCTATGTCAGAGGGCGATGTGATCCGCGAGGCTCGCGAGAGGGGATTTCTAGGGCAACTCCACGGTCTGCACCCAAAAGGGTGTTCAGCGCAGCAGTTTGGATCAGCCCCTGCATTGAGTAGTAGCCTGAATTGTCTCATGGCGTTCCTTCGATGATATGATAAGTCAAATAGGGTTATGGTGCCCTCCTGAACCAACGTCAGCTCTATTACTTGCTCGATGGCGCATTCCAGAGGCTTCATAGCACCATGTGGATATACCCTAATGATCGCGTTAGGATCCACATATTCACCAACAAGTCCTTTGCACAAGAAGAAATCTGCGGCTGCAAGGGCGAAGCTGAGAAACTCGCTCATCAAACAATCGAAAGTAATGTCTTGTGTGCTTGTTTGCAACATAGCCAACCGCAACTCTTCCAGATCGACACCCTCTAGTGTATAGCGCATCGCCCTTTGCAACTCCGGATTCCCACTTTCGAGAATCAAACAAAGTATACGCAGTAGAGTGGTACAACGTCGACGGTCCGAAGGTGAAGCCGAACTCGTAGGTTGAAAGCCCTCGAGACGGCGAGAAGCGTCAGTCTCGAGTGCTAGAAGGTTTTTAGAAACGAAAGCCCTGTTTCCTTCTGCCGGGAGATCAGGGTAGCCGCCACCTGGTAGATGGATAGTCCACATGGTGTCGTCGTACATATCTTGTGAACGAGTTTCTGGCCAGAGAAATCGCAGGTCCTCCGGCAATATTTTCCCGAGCAAAGGAACGAGAGGATGGCGGTCTGCTACCTTGCTATGGAGAACGTAACCACAGAACCTCAAGCTCAAGAACATTTTTGCCATAATCCGCTCCACGAGCAATTCAAATGAATTGTACTTGTCGTGCAGTAAAGCAGCCAATGGTGGGGCGTATCTTTTGACCTCTTTACTGACCCTTTTAGCCTCCACGAGTTCGCCGCGGAACGTGATCTCAACGCTATTGACATCAAGCTTACGTCGAGTTAGTTCCTTGCAAAGAGTGACCCAATATTGTTGTTTTGTTTTTTTGACATATCCCCACTTCTCCAACTTCCGCTGCAATTGTTGCACACTATATTGTGTCAGTATCGAGTCGAAGATGTTCTGGTGACATACTTAGCAGTCAGTCCATGGTGCTTAGTCATGTAGTCTCGTATTTGTTCTGTGGTCATCTGGTCGTCTAAGTAAAGCTCCAAAAGCACATCCTGATGTGACAACCACACCTCGGGCGGTATTCGTTTGCCATACTTTGACCTAGCCTTGCTGCCACCAAGGTTCCAGCTTTTGAGTCTACGACGATACTGTGGCACACTGCAACCGTAAGTATACGACTTCACAATCGAGGATCGGCTTACCTCGCTGAGAAGTTGTGTTGCTCTTTCATGTGCGTTTGTATTCCTTCAAGTGATAGGGTGTGAGACAACTCCGTCAATATCGTCCTGTGCATCTCCCATCGCTCGTATGAAATGCTAGGAGCTCTTCCTGTTTTGAGAGTGCTCATCTCAAGTGTCCGGGGCGGCCCCCCAATGCCGTGTTAGCTGCAAGACAAACTCAGTGAGTAATGTATATACAGTGAGAGAATGGCACTATTTGAGAAAGAAATATTGAGGAGAAACTGGGCAAAGCCTGCCGATGTGTAGGTCTCGTAAGAAGAGGAAGAGTGCGACATCTGGCACACGATGGACTAATCGAAACTTCAGGACGAGCGTCGTTGTCAGGGTAAGAGCCAACAGACACTAAGAGTCAGACAGACACCAGACGAGGTTGTCAATTCGATATTTTGGGAGTAACCAATCGCCCTTTCAGCACAAAATACGTATGCCTCAGCTTCAATCCGAGGAGATTCGATGTTTTGGAAAGACCCAATGTTCATGGGTATAATGTGGGGAACACGCCGGTTTCGAGACTCACAACTCCACAAATTCAGCACTTGATCAAAAAGACTGCTGGATCCAGAACTCGCCAGCAAATCAATGTTTTGGAGTCAACCAATGGGCTTTCACATTCGACGCTTCGCCTCAACCTTAATGGGCATGACGTGCCATGCCACGAGGAAAGGTGTCACGGTCAGGAACTAAGGCACATGCATGGATGATCCATAGGGCTGTGACGAGTGGCGGCGTGGGCTAAGGTGAATGCTTTAGCATCGGGGCATATTCAAAAGGACTATGGAGTATGATTGAGTGCCAAGGGAATGTTTCGGCACGCCAGAGGTGCCAGGCGGCCTGCGCCAGTATGGTGGATCCCGAGGTGCTGTTGTTGATGTTTTGGCAGCACCCAATCAAACCTTGGAACCGAGCTGGCGGCGAGGCACCGTGCTAAGCTAATATGGACTCGGAGTACATTCGACCTTTTGCGTTCTCATTCACCCACAAAGAGCCACGCCATGTTGGAAAGGTTCCTTCGGACACGCAAGAACATTGATGTTTTGGCATACACCAACCACCTATTTGCTTATCAGCACTCTCTTCGCCAGGCGATGACATGATAGTGCATGCGAGTGTTTGGTGATGCTGTTACACAAAAAAGTCCTACATGAGATCCTTGCTGGGCACAGAGGCCGCCATATCATACTACAATCAATGTTCTGGTCAAGTCGAATGATGTTGTTTTCCTCACACAATTCGTTCCCTGTGTAGACCTCGTGGTCAACGGTATAAGTACAAGCCAAAATGTTCTCACTTCACGTTCAGCTGCTAAGGTTCAAATCTACCGCCAACTCAAACAGCCATGACAATATCAACAGACACACAAATAGCAATCATAGGCTTATTCATCGGCCTCAGCCCTATATTCGTCTACACCGCAAAGCGACTGTCCACAAGCCCAAACTCAACCTCACAAGCAGCAGTACCACCACGTCTACCATTCCAGAATCCGCCGGCTCGTCCCACGGACGAAGAGGCTGGCAATTTCCAACCAGGCACGACAGGTCAGTTAACTCACTACCTATTCAACGAAACACGTATGCTGACTACGAGCTCAGGCCATACGACCGTTGCCCAACATTCCATAGCACTGCCGGCACAAGTACACATGCCACCCGCATCGGCAACGCGGGCACTCGAGACAGTGTATACCGGTCCTCGGTACATGCCAGCAGCACTAGTGTCAGACTGTACAAAAATTCGTTGACGTTAGCGAAGTCGCAACCGAGTCAAGTTTTTGTAGTAATAGTAGGAGCGCTGTATGAAAAAATCCCAGCCGTTCAGCACATTCAATGAGAATGCCTCTTTCCGCGTCAATGTTCATACCTATCACTGCTTTGGTTTCTACCTAAGAAGTAATACCTGCCATCCCTACCTTAGGCACCCCGTCTATCCCACTCCCTCCCTGTCCCCGCCCCTCTCCTTTTCTCCTTCCCACCACCCTTCCCATTAATACCCAACTCCCTCTCCCGCTCCCTCGGATCAATAACAACCAACTCCTCCTCATTCTTCCTCTTCCACGTCAAATCCTTGCCTAGCCTATCCTTCTCAAAACTCAACGCATGTCCCAAGAATCCCAAATCCCGATCGTCATCGTCAGCATTCTGGTGTTTCTTGTTATCGTTTTCGTCGCCGGCGGCCCAGTTCGAGCATGATTGGCAGTGGGCTATGAAGTGGAGGTCACAGAGCATTGCTTCCTCGTCTTCGGCTGCGCTTTCAGTAGTGGTGATGGTGGTAGTGTTGTTGATGTTGTGATGATTTCCATTAGCAGATGCTGAGGGTGCTGGAGGCTTCCCTTGTGTTTCGGCTTGTTTGAGACGGGCGCGGAAGGCGTTGAGGGTCTTTAGGGCATTGTTGGTGTCGGCACTGGCGTCTGTGGTGTGCGATTCACCGGGCCGGGGACGTTTGCGGCCGCGGGTGCTTGTGGCGGGAATTAGAGATTCTAGGGCTGAGAGTTTCTTTTTGGATTCGGTGGGACCGGTGGTGTCGCGTTTCATGGTGGCTTTCAGGGCTGTGATTTCTGCTTCGAGGGCGGAGGCGGATTTGTGGATCGAGACGTGCTGGACGGGTAGGACGTCAGGAGTGGGTGATCTTGAGGGTGATTCTGGGTCACGGAGGGGGAGTTGTGTTGTGGATTCGTGGAAGGAGGGTTTGCGTCTTTTAGGTTCTGGTGATGGGGAGCGATGTGAAGGTCTGGCTGGTTCAGGGCTCTTCCGCTTTTTCGTCAACTTGGCTGTGCTTTTCACTTCCTCATCCTGCTTTTGAGTGATAGGTTGTTTGTCTTCTACGGGTCCATCAATCAAAGCAGTATTGAATTTTGCCTTTTTCGGCCGGACCACAGAAATAGCTCCATCTTCCTCGTCGCCAGCATCACCACCAAAGCTCAGCAGGGCTTTACCACCTTTCTTCTTCTTCGGCTTTTCCTTCTTCCCTCTCGACTCATCATCGACTGTTCGCTGTGCTACCCGCTCCCTCTTCCGTAAGGTTCGCCAGATCGCACCCTCCGGCATCTCCAGCACTTCAACTCTTGTAATCTTTTCCGGAAATACTGGCCGTTCTGTCCCTTCCACAATCTCACCTCCAGCAACCTTCAAAACACTATATATTCCCTCTCCCTCAACTCTCCCAAACATAGTACACTTCCCATCCAGCTCAGCTCGGCAGTCATCCAACGTAATAAAGAATTGACTTCCATACTGTCCCTGCACACCCTCACCTCGCTGCTCACTCATCCGCGCCATACCAACTAACCCTCGTCTGTTGAACTTCAGTCTGCTATGCGCCTCATCACCCAATGTAATCTTATCACCCCATCGCTCCTCGGGCAGCCGTAAAAGTCGTCCCCAATCCTCGCCATACCGTTCAATACTCTTGTCACCATCCTCATAAATATTCGTCCCGCCCTCGCCAGTGCCAGTCGGATCACCAGTCTGGATCACAAATCCTGGCGCAACGCGATGAAATATTACACCATCGTACGTCCCGTCCAGGCAATGCTGCAGGAAATTTCGACAGGTAAGTGGTGTCTGTGTCGCAAAGAGGGAGAGTGTTAGAGGTCCGGCAGTCGTGTGGAGGAGCACGGTCGCGGTAGGAGGAGGCTCGGTCGTATACTGTGTCGACATTTTGTTGTAAGTTTCACATTGAGTGTTTTGAGCAATGGAGGAAGGGTGGGAAATTGTACTGCTGCTGTGATAGACGTAGCAGGATTTGGTCGCACTATTTGGTAAAGATTTGAGCACGAGACGAGTACTAGCGCGTCACGATAACCAGATTGAGTTCTGATGAAGCGAGATTTCCGGGCTCCTTTACTTATGTGGCAGAACTAGCCCTGCAGACGTGTTTGTTGTGAGTGGTTTGAAGCGGTTGCACCACTTTTTGAATCACGGAAGCACGGTTTTGAGAAACACAAGGACTGCAGATTATGACGATGTCGCTCACGACGGGCCGCACTGTGGAGCCATTCCGAAGCTTAGCCGGGTTCAACGGGTGTTAGTGTAAAGTAGGGGAAGAGTTAATGATGAGGTGGTTACAAGGGCCTTCGGCCACGGCGGAAGTGTTCTTTCTATCTGCTAGACCATGATCCAATCAAATATAGAACGCTAGGTCTGCCTCATCGTCCATCTCCAGCATGGTAAAACCGTTGCCTAAGAAGGCAAACCGATTAGTCTTCTCGTATTCGATCTCAAAGTCCTCCGGCCTCAGCTCCTGAATGATTTGTTTGTACAACAGCGCACTGCCAGGCCATGTCGCCGTTACCCTGCCATCTTTTCTATGGTTCTTGTACCAGCTCACACAACTGCCCGTCCAGGTCAACGTCTTATGTATCTCATCCCCATACCTCACAAACTCATCGGTCGCAGACTGCTTGGGAGCAATGGACCGTATGCCTTCACTAGCAACCTTGCGTAACCATTTGATCATGTAGTTAGCTGACCAGTCCATGCTTGTTATTAGAGTGCCGTGCCCCACAGTCGCGTTCGGACCAGTGAAAATAAAGTAGTTGGGAAAGTCCGGACAAGCCAGAGACAAATACGATTCTGGTTCGTCTTTCCACTTTTCCGCTACTGTCATGCCACCTCGACCGACCACTGGGTAATGTGGAATATTGGACACATCAAAGCCGGTCGCACAAATGATTACATCCAAGTCGTAGTGAACACCATCCATGGTGGTGATACCTGTAGCATCTATGCCTTTGATATGTGATTGAGTAAGCTTCACATGTGGGAGTAAGAAAGACTCGAGATAACCTTCACCTGGAGTCAGTCTTCGACACCCCAGTGTCCATTCTGGAATCAATTTGCGACACAGTTCCTCATTGTTGTCTAGGGCCTTGCGCATTCTTTCGACAGTCGCTTGTGTCGACTTCTTGTTCTGAGCGCTATCTTTTCTGTATATCCGGAAGCCACGGTTCATTCCTTGCTGCAACATTTTTCGATATGACCTGAGCTGTTGGGTATTCGCGAAATTGCGTTTTTCCTTTGCGGAATACCTCGGGTTGAAGTTGGATCCAACCTCTTTGTCGTCTGCATCAACTTGTTCCATGTCAACTCCGACAAATTCATCCTCACCCGGCAGCTCTGTTCCCCCAGCACTCACCCCTAAGGTTTCGCCCAGTGATGGTGTGATCCATGTCGGATTCCTTTGAAAACTAACAACCTGCACTCCATTTAACTTCACCATCTGTGGCAGTATTTGTATTGCCGAACTGCCATTTCCAATTATACCAATACGCTTGTGAGAATAGTCATAAGCGTGATCCCACTCTGCTGAATGAACCTTGTGACCTTTAAAATCATGGAGACCATTGATGGTAGGCCACTTCCACCTACTCAAAAAACCTTGAGCAGAAATCACGAAGTCAGCCATCTCCACTCGTTCTTGTCCTTTTTCCGAAACAGTGATTTTCCACTTGGAATCTTCCTCAATCCACTCCAAACCGACCACCCTATTGTTGAATTTAATATCACGTCTCAAGTTCCACTTGTCGCATGTCGCTTCCATGTACTTTAATATCTCTGGGCCATCGGCATAAAACTTCGCCCAGTTTGGGTTTGGGTCGAAAGGAAAGCCATAGAGATGCGCGGGCACATCGTTTTGTACACCGGGATATGTGTTGACCTTCCATGTGCCGCCAACGCCATCGTTAGCTTCGAAAATGACATGCTCGACGAACTCCTGCAACTCTGGCTGTTCATGCTGAATCTTATGAGCAAAGATTAACCCTGAGTAACCTGCACCTATTGTGGCAACTCTCAATTTCCGAGGTGTGTATGCTGGTTGATCTATCATGGGAATGCATATCTGCTGAAGCTCCGAGACCGAAGGCATGATGCACGCTTTGAAACTCGCCGACAAAACTCCGAAACGTTCTATGTAGCGAAATCCTTGAAGGGATCTGATGTGCTAGAGTCAGATGTTGTCCTATTCATATAGCAATAGTCTTTGGGTTTGGCTTTATTTTGGCCACTCGTAATGTTGGAGAAGTCCATCTGCCTCGCTTCAGACATGCGGGGAAGCATCACCCAGGTGAGTGCCCGAGACCGGTGATGTATGCCGGCTGTTTGAATACTGACCGAGCCGGATTCAGCATGGTGTTGTTGCTCTAAACATATTTGTATGGCATCATAATCCCCTTGGGATCATATAGCTGCTTGATCTGCTTCATCAGCTCGATCATAATTGGACTCTTACTATAGCCGATATATCTCTTCTTGGACACTCCCAATCCATGTTCAGCGCTGATGCTGCCCGTTCTCTTTTGAATCCATTCATAGACCCAAGGCTCGAGCGCTTTTTCGACTTCCTTATCATATCGTCGGACAGGGATGTTGAGATGAAGATTGGCATCCCCCATATGCCCAAAGCCCACAACTCCAAGAGCAATCTTGTCGTCACCAGTCAGGTTCATCGACTTCAGTCTTTCTCGGGTGTCCTCGACTATCTGGTAGAGATCTTTGATTGGAATTGACAAGTCATATTTGTAGGTGCCTCCCTGATGTCCAAGAGCTTCGGTGATACCCTCTCGCCACGACCAAAGTTCTCCGATTTGCCGGTCGTCCTGCGCGACAACACCATCTGAGACGATTTCCTCACCCATCACGTGTTCAAGAAATGCCTCGAGCTTCTGGTTGTCGTGCTCCCCATTTGAACCACTCGTCTCGATCAAGCAGTAGAAAGGGTACTCGTTCTCCAGAGGTCGCTTCATTTGCGTCTTGTCGTGCACAAACTTCTGCGACGCCGCATCCATAAGCTCGAAAGCAGACAAAATCTCGCCCAGTCTCATCTTCGCCTCCTTGAACGCTTTTTGCACTTTCTCATATGATTCAAGTCCGAAATATGCAACGTTAACAGCTTTTGATCTTTGCGGAGTTTGCAATGAAACACCTGTAATGATGCCAATCGTACCTTCAGCCCCAATAAAAAGCTGCTTCAGATCGTAGCCAGTGTTGTTCTTCCTTAGCTTACTCAAATCATCCACGATCGTCCCGTTTGGCAATACTATTTCCAAGCCGAGTACATTTCCATGTAAACTCCCGTACCTCAGGAATCTTAACCCACCCGCATTCGCCGCAACATTGCCACCTATTTGCGCCGACCCTTTTGCACCAAGATCAAGCGGGTAGACGTGACCATGTTCTTTGAGAAAGTTGTCCGCAACTTCCATGATCACACCAGCATCGGCGACCATTATGCCACTCACATCATCAAAACTGCGAATCTTGTTCATTCTCGTTAAATTGACCACGACCTCATCAAACACCGGAACACTTCCACCCACAAGCCCAGAATTTCCTCCCTGTGGCACAACCGCCAGCATATTATCATTGCAGTATTTTAGAATCTTACTAACCTCCTCTACGTTCTTGGGCTTGAGCACGAGTTTGGTACGACCTCTGAACTTTTTCATCCAGTCTCGGTTGAATGGTTCCAGATCATCCGTAGCATCCTTGGACAAGCCATCAATAATCGCAGACTCGTCCACCAGTGTCTTTTTAAAGAAATCTACATGTTCTTGGGTAAGCTCGCTGAACCTCGAGTCTCGTTTGATTTCTGGATAAAGGTCGGTCGTATATTTGACATCGTGGCCAGGTTCACCATGATCATCCTTTTCTTTTCGTTTTGCGGATAGTGTGAAAGCTCTGTTGTGTTGTGGGATGCGTCGAAGTTGCGGTGTCAAGCGGACCGTCCGCTGGGACTGTCTCGATAGCTCTCGAAGAGTTCTCAGCGCAGATCGATAGGCCGGTGTAGCCATCTTAGCAGTATATCGCGGTGCTTGGTCAAGGATAGCTATTGTTCGTCGTTGTTGTTAATTCCGTTCAGCACCGCTGAGCGAGGAATTTTTGGAGAAGCAGTTGTATCTCGGGACTTTTGTTCTACCGAGGTGGTGATTCAACGACGCGCATAGTGGGTCAACTTTGTTCGGTTTTTCCGGAAGATCTCTTGGCGGTATCTTCGCTTACTACTCCGTATCTGTAAACCTTCACTCATTAGTCACTTTAACCTCGACCTCTACTCTCTGTCGTTTGCAAGCACACAGCCAAAAAAGAAAAACCCAGCGATGACTTACCATCCCAGGTTCGAATTCAAGACAAAAACCCAAGAGGACGAATTTTGATTCATCCTCTTGAGAAAGGTGCCTTCGTGAAGTATGTGCTACAGCTTCGACTGCGGAAGTCTTATTGACTTGAATTGACTTTTTTGTTTGATCGTTATCTTCCATTTGGCGGATAACTCATTGTCCAAAAGTTGCACCAGAATGCCCTATGAGCGCGTAGCAAGCTTTGCGTGTGGCTCTTTTTGGGTTGAAGTGTAGGGATCTGAGTGTATATCCCTAAGCGCACGTGCCAATTCGGGCCGGGGTATCGGCCGTGAGATGGTCTCGGACTTGAAGTCTGCCTATGACGATACTTACACTCACATTCTTCGCTGTTGGCGGCGTGTTCTCCAGGAACTCTGCGTACTAGGCTATTTCGATGAAAGTTTCACACCTGTATAGAGGTATCTGGCAGATTGAATAAACATGGGAAGCATTCTCGGGCAGAGTTGTGAGAATGGTGATTACTGCTTGCCCTTCGTCTTCTGTTTTCAATGACAATAACACAAGGCACATACGCGCAGGCCTCGACAACCCGAATCAGTCAGTCTACATAAGCAAGAAACTGGTGGATTGATATCACTATATGCCTCTACTGCTATGCGCAGCTACGTATGCACAGCTTGAGAGACAATCGAATCGATGATTACGACTCAGCAGGTTTCTGTGGGACAAATGGCATATTCACCCAAGCAGCAATGTCCACAGAATTGACCTGATAAGCACAAATCCTTCGTACTCACAGTAGACGTAGATCAACCAACCAACTTACGAAACAATTCATTGAAGTCACATCACTATAGCCTAACAAGGACCGTGAATCGTTTGTGAGCTAGTTCAAAGGCAAGACTGCGGTTGCGCACTTGCTGAGATCGAACGGCGTGATAATTAAAATTCCTTGCTAAGCAATCTCGTGCCTTACTGCCATTTTCCTATAACGTGGATTACATTATTTCACTGCTCAGCCAACGAGTGCGCGAACTCGTGAAACCCACACTGAGCCTCAAATTAATGTGGCTAAGTAGGACTCAATTCGCCGAGACGCGCAATGCTTCAGCCACATCTAGTGGCTGTGGTTGCTACCTAGTTTTCTGTTGTTCTGACGTCACCCAAACAGTGATTTAGGAGAAAACACTAGAAACAGCTTAATTCTATATTCGGAACGCGCGCGGTTGCAACAGGATATAAACATCAGACAATTTCCAGAAACACAATACACATCCTCTTCCATCGCATCACACGCACTTATACCAC
>Ga0068618_1000076_pt1 | contig 19087 bp, 23 predicted proteins | sample InSIn2SAF170_2_FD_77423 | JGI IMG/M metagenome (GOLD analysis project Ga0068618, IMG submission 77423) | Clean room microbial communities from NASA Spacecraft Assembly Facility at Jet Propulsion Laboratory, Pasadena, California, USA -... ...
CAACAACAACAACAGCAACAACAACAGCAACAAGGGCAAATACCTGGTGGACCGTTCCTCGGCAGTGTCGAGCTCGATAGGGAAGGACATGTTATCCATCCTGATGAGCTTGCACCCCGCCGTACGAAGCGTGTGGATCACGTTCAGGCTGCAAGAGGGGTTCCGGCCGGTGTCGATTTAGGCGACGACGATGAGGAATATGACGATGAAGATGAAGAAGATGATGAGGATGATGAGGACGACGAGGATGATGATGAGGTTGACGATGAAGAGGACTATGAGGACGAGGATGAAGAGGAGGATTTGGTGGATGACGAGATCGACGAGCCGCCAACAGAAGGTGAAGATGGCGAGGACGATTATGATGATGGACCTCGGCATCACCACCACCATACCCACCATTCTCATGCCCATCAACATCATCACCCACATATTCATTCTGGGCAAGGAGATCCACGGAAACAACCTCCTCAAATGGCCAGCAGGCATCGAGTCACACCGGGCGGAGTGCACAAGCCAATGGTCAATGGGGAAGGTGCCCGTGCGCCAGGGGAAGAAAGCGACTTCTACACTTTCGGAGATGGGTTGACAACTATCAAAGGTACGTATCGTTAGTTGTCTATTGCTCCGAATTGGCCTTCAGACCACACGCGCTGAGCTCAAATCCTTATTTCCTGTTTCCTCCTTGTGCATTGCGCCTTTCGCCTTCACCCGTGCTTGTACCTTTCCCGCCCAGGAGGTGTCCTCACCGTCGCCGACGATCTTCTCAAGAACGACTCGACTCGGTTCCTCGAGATGATGGAGCAGCTAGCGGAGCGTCGCATGATGCGAGAAGAAGCTGCGATTCAGATGATGGAGGACGGCCGTGATGGCGGAGAACAGAGGAATCATGATGTCGGTGACGACGAAGACGAGGACGATCTTGATGATGAGGACGATGAGGACGAGTGAGTGTTGATTGTGCGGTGATCGTATTGACTACGAAGCTAATGTTGTTTTGTGTAGGGACGATGAAGAAGATGACGATGACGTATGTGGGACGTTCGCTGTGACTTAAACTTGTGCTAACTGCTTTGTGACTCCAGATTTTGACCGACGAACAGCGTATGGAAGAAGGTCGTCGCATGTTCCAAATCTTTGCTGCCAGGCTCTTTGAGCAACGTGTTCATCAGGCTTGGAAAGAAAAGGTCCACCGCGAGCAGGCTGAAGCGTTCCTCCGGGAGCTTGAGAATGAGCAGAAGCAAGAGGCCGAAGCGCAAGCCCGAAAGGCAAAGGAAGCTCAAAAGAAAAAGGATAAGAAGAAGTAAGTCCCGAGATTATAACCTTGTCGTAACTTGGCGCTCATCTTCAGCCTTTCTTTCAGAGCCCAAAAGGAACGTCAAGAGGCCGACAAGCGACAGCGTGACGCTGAACTAGCCGCTGAAGCCGCTGCTGCCAAGGCTGCGAAAGAGGCCGCCGAACGCGAAGCCTCCAAGAAGCGAGAAGAAGAACGCGCTCGTAAAGAGGCCGAGAAGAAGGCTCGAATGGAGGAGGCGATGCGCAAGGAGGAGGAAAAGAAGAAGCGGCTCGCAGAAGAACGTGAACGTGAGGCTGAGCGGGCCAGAAAGCTCAAGGAAAAGGAGGAACGCGCACGCATGGAGAGGGAGGCTCGCGAAAAGGAACGCAAGGTAGGTTCCAATATATCAATGAAGAGACGTATGCCCACTGACATGGGATCCTTCACGATAGGAAAAGGAGGAAAAGGAAAGACTTGAGAAACAGGCCAAGGAAAAGCAGGCCAAGGAAGAAAAGGCAAGAAAGGCGGCAGAGGAAGAAGCACGAAAGGAAAAGCTTCGCAAGGACAAGGAAGAACGGGAAGCACGTGAAAAGGAAGCTCAAGCGGCCGCTCAAGCTCAGGCTGCTGCTCGTCTGGCAGCACAGCAACAGGCTGCAGCGAAGAAGAGCGCTGCTATTGCTTCGCAACAACAGCAGCAGCAACAGCAACAGCAGCAGCAGCAACAGTTGCAAGCCAAAGCTTCCAAGGCTCCTCGTGCAACCACGACTCGGCAGAAATCAAACACTGCACGTACATCCGCCGCGTCTTCGAGCATATCTCAACCGTCTACCGCTGGAGCTCCTTCTCAAGGATCGTCCTCCAAAACCTCCGCTTCTAGCAACGCTCCAAGCATCCGCCCCTCTACGTCCAACAATGCGATGCGATCGAACGCTCCTCCCCTTGCTATGCAGGGTCAGCAGGGCATTTCCAGCTCACAGAGTGGTCCACCTCAAATGTTGCCATCACAGCAAATGCAGCAATCACAAGCTCCTCCGCCCCACATGATGCCTCACATGTTTTCACCAACGGGTCCTGTGCCTCACATGCACAACATGCCACCATTATATGTGAATGGCAACATGCCTCACAATGGCGGTAACGCAAGACAGAACGTGTTTAATCCTCACCCGATGCATCTAAAGGGAGCGCCCAGTCCGGGAGTGCAAAATCCTTTCCCGCAGCAGGTGCCAGGGTTCGGAGCACCTAGGCACAACATGCCAATGAACAGTCCAGCGGCAGCGCCGGGTTTCAACATGCCATTCGGCCAATCGGTTGGTATGAACCCGGTGACTTCTTTCAGTCCTGCCGTTCAGGTCGGCGGTCAGAACATGTCATCTCAAGCCTTGTCGCCTGAAACTCGAAGTGCTACTGAGCAAGGGGCGCCTAGTCCGTTTGAATCAAACATCGTGGGCGGCATGCGGACTCTTGGTCTTGGCCATCCTGGTAAAATTGGCGGCAAGTCTGTAGAAGATGTCTTTTCACCTGCAATATCGATCGGTCAGACATTGCCCTTGCGTTCGCAAAGCTCTGATCAGACGACCACTCCACAATTGACAGCGACCACTCCAGACTTTAGGAGCAGCTTTGCGCGTCCGGACCCGATTGGCCCGATCGAACCTATTGGTCGACCTCGCGTTGTCAATGGATTCGAAACCATTGACGAGGCGACCACAACGTTGGAGACGATCAATCGAAAGTCTGGCGCATTGAGTGCTCCTGGACCGGCTTTGGGATCAGCCGCACTTTCTGCTGGCGCAGAAGAAGTCAAGGATATCCCTGCTCCACGTCGTGTATCCAATACTGCTGCTTTGGGCGGCACGTGGGCACCTCCTTCTCTCTCCGCATCGACTTCCTGGGGTCCTTCACCTTTTGCCATGGCTCCTGGCGCAGGAATATGGGGCGGATCGACTACTACATCTCAAGTCGATACTCCTCACTGGCCGACTGGCAGTAGCGCAAACAGCTCTCCCTTTGGAAAGAGCAAGATGACTGCTCTTCCAAATTCTGGGCAAGCCACACTCACCCGTGGGTTTAATCCCGTAACGTCCGCTGCTGAACCACCGACATCATCATCGACCACATCTTCGGCATTTTTCTCGCCTATGCAATCCCACCACAACACACAGCTACCGGTGAACAGTAATCCGTTTGGTCCGCCCGGTCAGACGTCGCAACAGCCACCACAGCAATCCGTTCATCATGCGCAAAATCAAGCCCAGCAGCCACAGCAGAGGTTGATCTAGTACGATGACGCGCTTGGTAGAATAATCTGCCCTAGGGTTCCTATATATTGTAGACCTCGCACGCGATGGTTTTGCCTTGTAGTTGGGGAGTAATCATCCGCTGCGAGGCATGGATTCTTTGCATATCAAATTTCATTTGTTTACCATGATCGATAGTGTTTTGCGCATAAATGAGCCGCATAAGTGTGCCGAACAAACAAGGAGCTAACCAAGGTGTCGGTTCGGAAAGACACAGGAAGCTCACAACATTCTCGCTCGCTCGGCGTTTCGGGGTTATTCCTCGCGTTAGCATGTTTTTGTCGGCGCAAAGACAGCTGTAAAGACTCTTTTAAGTCATTTTGTTCAGCTGAAGATGATTTTTTGAGCTATTTTTTGCGTATCATCCTAGAATAGTACTACTGTAAAGCCCTTCTCTCTACAGCTCTGTGCCGCCTGCGTATCAGGCTCCGCAAGCTCTACTCACACGCAACACACACTCAGCAGCTCATTCAGCAAAGCCACCGACGACAAAACGCTCCGAGGAACTTCCGGTCATCGTTCAAGTAAGTCGTATAGTCGCTGGTAGGCTCGGTAGAGCTCTCGTTAGCTGCCTCGTTGAATCAGCTCAACCTCCACACACGTTCGGCGATGAATCGTGGATCGGAGATGGGCGACGATTCCCCAGAATGTGGAGAGCTATGTGGAGGTAGTCTTTGTTATTCTGGGCCAATCAAGGACGGCGATGACATGCGATGACGGTCCGTGCAAGGTTTCGTATGACATACAGAGTAGTGGCTGGAATGGCATGCTGCGCTGTTGTGTGATATATAATCTCGCTTCTTGTTTAAATTGATCTGTACCTTTTCTGCCCGGGATTGTTCACGTTCAGACCGCTACCTATCTTAATACTACACCTAACAATCCACAAAATGTCTCTTGATCAAGGACTGCAAAGGGAGAACATGTTGTACGTCTTCCTCTGGTCCTTTTTCTCACTCTGCATGCGTCCGTTGAAAGAGCTCCTTTTTTCGCAGCGACCCCAAGAACATGATCTACCGCAACTTGGGTAACTCTGGTCTTCGTGTTCCCGTCTTCTCTCTCGGTGGATGGCTCACCCTGGGTGGTACCCAGAAAGGTGATACCGTCAAGGAAATCATGCAATTAGCGTATGATAACGGTTAGTTCCTCACTTTCTCATATTTCCCGAGCTTAGACTGCCCGAATGCTGATTTCAAGTCGGTCGCGGCGTTGTTAGGTATCAACATGTTTGATTCTGCCGAAGGTTACGCTGAAGGAAACTCTGAAGTCGAGATGGGCCGCGTGATCCGTGAATGCGGATGGCAGCGATCTGACTTGATCGTTACCACGAAGATCTTCTTCGGAACCGGTCGAAAGGATTTCAACTCGCGCGGATTGTCGAGGAAGCATTTGATCGAAGGCTTGAACCACTCTCTCGCGAGGTTGGGAATGGACTATGTTGATGTTGTGTTTGCCCATCGACCGGATTCTACCGTTCCTATGTGCGTTTCCTTTTACGCTTCTGCCTTTTATTTTTAGCTAATGTTTGAATGTCATGCGAAATAGGGAGGAAATCGTTCGAGGTTTCGACTGGTTGATTAACGCCGGCAAAGCCTTCTACTGGGGTACCTCGGAATGGTCCGCTCAACAGTTGCAGGAAGCACATGAAGTCGCCGCCAAGCTCAACTTGATTCCTCCCACTTGTGAACAACCTCATGTGAGTCGCAGCATCCTTTGCGAAGCAGCGAAACAGACCGCTGGAGACACAGCGCTAATGCTTGAATGTGTCTCGTCTGTAGTACTCAATGATGCACCGAGACCGATTCGAAGTCGAGTATGAACCTCGTAAGCCTGCCTTGCTTCCCCTCGTTGATCCTACTTGCTCATTGTAACCGCTTTTCCTCGCCCGCGTAGTCTTCCGAAAGTACAAGATGGGTACCACCACCTGGTCTCCCCTCGACAGCGGTATGCTCACTGGAAAGTACAATGATGGTGTTCCGTCCGACTCGCGATACGCAACCAACAAGGAGTTCTTTGCCGAGACTGTCGCCAAGCTCAAGTCGCCGGAAGGACAGGCCAAGATTGCTCAAGTCCAGAAGTTGACCAAGTTGGCCGAAGAGAAACTTGGATGCTCAATGACCCATTTGGCGTTGGCGTGGGTGATTAAGAACGAGAATGTGTCCACTTGTATCCTCGGCGCGTCCAAGCCTGAACAAATTGTGGACAACTTGAAGGCGTTGGATGTCTTGCCCAAGTTGACGCCTGAGGTGATGAAGCTGATTGATGAAATTTTGGGCAACGTTCCTGCTTTCCCTGTAAGTCGTGTCACCTTTTCTCAAAGCTTTCCTGCAGACCGGACTTGCGCTTACATATGTTTCTTAGCCCACCTTTGGTCGAGAGAAGTACAGGCTTATAGGATCTATCCTCTAAAACCATTCTCCTGTCAACGTTGATGGCTTTCCAGCTCAAAATGGTGTGAACTGCAAACTGCCAATTGTAGGAAATCGGAGAAGACGAACGAGTTGTAGTTAGTAGAATAAAATACAAAGAATGACTGTTTGTTGTTAGTGCCTTGTCCTTCACTTGCAAACATGTGACAAGCAATCCTTCCACCAAAACTACGAAGTTGTCAGATTCCAACCACTTTGCGCAGTAACTGCTGTCTCTTGAAGACTATTGAACGCAATATATAGTAAACGGAGATCGTTACCAGCTGCATCACTATTCGGTTGAGTACAGAAAAAGAAAGCCTCCCGAGTCCAGAGCTGGATATTGATTACCTGGGCACGTGACAAGCCTCTATAAAGTTGGTTGGCAAGTTGGCGACTGAATATATGTGAACAGTCACACGACGCAGCTTTCAACGGCAAGGAATCATTCTGGACGTGATACCACCACTACCTTTGAGCAAGGATACGTTGAAAGCACCACCCGGATTAGTTCCAAAAGAAGAGAAAAGAAGGCAAGCTTGAATAGCCAAAGAAAAAAAAGTGTCTTTCGCGCGAGTTTGCGTAATCACGTCACCCTCCGTTTCCCGACACTTCTCATATCACCAACACCACGGCTAACCCAACAACGCAACAAAATGGCTCCAGCCGTGCCCGTTCCCATTCCAACACTCCGTACAACATCCCTTGTTGGTAGGAAACGCACACGAGGGGAATTGGAAAGCTCATCTTTCGGTACACCGCCGTCTGTCCCGCCACGCAGGACGAAAAGTACGAGCGATGCGACGAGGTTACGTGCTGCTGCTGCTGATACACTAAGACTGGCAAGAGAGGGTAGTAATGAGTCTGGCATGGAGACGCCAGTGTCGTTGGCGCCGCTTGAGACGCCGTTAATAGGTGCAAGGGAGGATCCGACTGTGTTTGTGAATGGAAGTTACAAGCGGACAATTATGCGGCAGTTCGTGAGGAATGCGTTGGAAAAAGCCACACAGGTTAGTGGTGTTGGTACAGTGTTCATCCTGATGTCACTGACGCTTACGCTTCGGCGACACGCAATGAAGGGGGAAGACGCACCTTATCAGGAACTCCTCGCACATTTCGCCAATACCTCGCGTTCCGCCCAAACCGTACAACCGGATTTCCCTGCGCTCCTTCCGATCCTTCAGGCAATCACATCATCCATCTCCCTTCTGACGCCAACATACCACTCAGCCCTCGTTCGCACGTTGTTGGCGATTCCATGGGCGATTTCACCGGATGAGAGATTCGTCAGGGCTTACACCGCTTGGTGTGGTGTTTTGTGCAGTTCAAGGGCGGAATGGGTGAGCGAGGTAGTGGTAATGGGTGTGAAGGGTCTTCGATGGCGTGAGTTGCGCGCGACTTTCGCCTCTATCTTTCTGCACTAGGCATGCGCTGATGCCTCGACCTTGCATTACCGTTACCGTGCAGAACAACGCCTCCCCGTCTCAGCGGACAGTTCAACAATCTCTCGTGCGCTCTACCACATTCGGCACCAGTTACTCCTCACACATCTTCTCTCCCTTATACCAACACTACCGACTGTCCTCGCACCCGTGCTTGTCAAGAATTTCCCGCACAAGAGGGAAAGCGAGGTGGCGATGAGTGTGTATGTGAGGAATGTATTGGATCTCGTGGAGGTTTGCCCGGAGGTGGCCGTAACGGTTTGGGAGGTCGTGATTGATCGGATGATCCGGATTGATGCAAGTCCCGTTTTCCGCTGCATGCATCTCAGGAGACTGCGTGCTAACCCTCGTTGTGCGCTGTGCTTCGTAGGTGGAAATCCAAATCGAGCTCGAGGATATGGACGAAGACGATGAACTCGCAAAATCGTTCCAAGCATCTACATTCAACGATGATCCGCTCTCGAAACTCGTCAGTGAATCCTTGGACCTGGGAAGCGATGACCTAGATGCCGCCATGAACGCTGCAGAAGAGGAGGAACTCGACATCGAGGATATTGAGTCAGAGGAAGGATCAGTCGATGGGGATTCCCAGCACGAATCGGAAAAGGAACTCGACGAGACGCGGTACAAACGTCTGCAAATGCTACGTGCGAAGGTGGATGCGTTGAGTTTGCACTTTCTGCGACATTTGGAACGGGTCTTCGTTGGTGGATCGGAGAAGAATGCTCGGAGGAAGCAGCTAGCGGCATATGCGTCGCCTGCTGTTAGTCGTCCAGAGTCTCCTAACAAAGAGCAACAACAGCCGACTGTCACGTTTGCCGCATCAACGCTTTCCCCGTCATTACCATCTCTACCTCCAATTCATCGATCATTCGTTAATCCGGAGTCTAGACTACACCATTTCCAAACGCTATTGTCGCTGTTTGATCGATTGATTCTACCAACGCTACACTGTCGCCGCGCCCAATTCATTGTCTTCTGGTGCTGCTCACTTTCACCGGCATACACCGATCTCTTCCTTGGCCTCATCGTCTCCCGCGCGCTGTTCGAACAAACACCAGCAGCGGTATCCCGTATCGCGGCTGCGAGCTACATTGCAAGCTTTGTCAGTCGTGCAAAGTATATCGATGATCAGCAAACACGAACGGTTGTGGGCTACTTGACAGCGTATATCGATGGGATTCTTGATGAAGTGAGAGTTGATCCGCAGGCGGTTCTTTCCTCGAATGGGCTAGCGGTGTTTTATACCGTTTGTCAGGCCCTCATGATGATTTTCTGTTTTCGCTGGAAAGCGCTGCGATCGGAAACGAGTCGACAACAGAACGGTACTGGTCGGGCAAGTGGTGGTGCATCTGCCACAACGGGACATACAGGAGGATCGGATGCTGGGCCCAGTTTTGCGGATGATATGGAGATGGATGACGTAGAGGATGATGAGGAGACGGAAGGGCATGGCGGGTCGGCAGTAGGGAGGAGTGACGAGCCTGAATGGATACCCGATCTCAAGATTCTGCAAAAGGCTATTCATTCGCAAATGAACCCTCTTATGGTGAGCGCTCGTCGTTTGCTGCTTGTTCCCCACAACGTCTGTGCTGACGCCCCGTTCTTGTAGGCATGCTTCCCGGGTGTCGTCGATATGTTCGCCAAAGTTGCCGATTTGACGAAATTCATGTTCTGCTACTCGATCATGTCCGCCAACAGGAATGCACTCGAAAATAGCGCCAGTTCACGGCCTCACGTTCGATTAGGAACTGGCTCCGCATCGGCTGGCGGTAATGGCGTGAGGAAAGACGCAGGAGCAAACGGGATCCCTCATATGAGCGAATTTCCGCTGATAGGACGAAAGACGCTCGTTGAGACCGATCTCGACCAGTTTTTCCCGTTTGATCCGTACGATTTGCCGAGATCCAAGGTATACGTCGATAAATTATACAGAAACTGGGATGAAGTGGCTCTACCAGAAATGAAGGGCGATGATGACGAAGATGATGATGATGAGAATGATGATGATGATGAGGAGGATTCAAGCGATGAGGAGGATGGAGATTCCAGCGACAGGTCGTTGACGCCAAACGACGTCGGTAAACACAACGCGCATCACACTCAGCGTATGCCAATGCCTTCCGGTCAAGGCGGTCTTCGAACGGCTTCTGGACGCCGCCTGCCGACCGACGAACTTCGATCGGCGCAGCAAATTAGCACAAGTCTCGAAGGCATGAAGCTATCCTCGCCACCGAGGCAGGCGCGTTCATTTGGAATTGTTGCCTAGAATTCAGGGACTGGGGCTGTCAGGGAAATTTATCATTGCATATCCGTTGTGAGCATTTTTTGAATGCATGTAATCATTGTAAGCGCCTCGAATCATGGTTGTATTCATCGGTACCTATCTTTATGTATCTATACATACAAGGCAACAGGAGTGCCTTGTTCTCTATAAGCATCATCTATATATCTATGTTCATGCATCGACAAAGGCGAATCCCAGCCTTATCGCAAAACTAAGAGGAATCCTAGGCAAGCCACCCAGACCAGTGCTGGATTGCCCGTCCGTGCCACCACACCCGCACTCGATGTACCAGTCGTGGCCGGCGCACTAGCAGTACTCGACGGAATACTGGAAGTGCCAGCAGTCGCTGTCGGGGCATGCGAAGATGACATACTAGTGGTCGATTTTACACCAGAAAGGGAAACAGTGGTCATCCCCGTTGGAACAGCAATCCCCGGTCCTGTCGATATCGCCCTTGTCGTAGAAGCGTAGGAAGAAGTGACGTTGACAACGAGGGCTTTGCCGGTAGGAACACTCGTTCCTGACGGGATACTAGCTGCGACGGTAGGGTAAATTGGGACGTTGGACCAATTGTAGTTCTGCAGACAGAACTCTTGCGAAGAATCGTAAACCCACCTGTAGAAAGAAAGTCAGCATTAATAAGGGTGTCGCCCACATGAATACTGAAGCTTGAGCATACAAGGTGTCATCCAAATCCACAGGGATCCACCGTTGTGTGACTGATTGTTCGTACGACCAAACGGGAGAGATCGCCTTCCTGTTTAAGAGCAAAGCATAGAAAAGATTTAACGCTTCGCAACGGTTCTGTGGCAACCAAACGATACAAACCAGTTCCAAAAGATAAATCCTGCTCCGTGATTGTATGCGTGATATTGGGATTCCCACAGCGCACGATAGAAGTTGTTGTAGTCCGCGTCTGAGCTTCCCGCACTGACATTTGCCATCAAATCTTGCGAAGTCAGATTGAAGCATTCCTTGTAATCCACGCAGAAAGTACCAACGCCGAGCGCCTGTTCGCCAACAAACTACAAAGGTCGAGGGTCTGAGCGCTTGCCCAAAAACTGCATTGAAACGACTCACAGTCGGGATCCATTCTTGAGTGGCGGCCAGCATCTGCGCGGTTCCACACGCGGCAACTACATGTCCGTAATTATCCAGGTCGGCGTTGGGCGACCATGCATGATAGAGATGGGTATCGATGCCGTAATTCACCCATTGGGCTCCCTTGGAATCGGTGAACCAGTATTTCCAGTTGTCCAAAGCCTGGAAAGCGTCATGAACGATGATCATGCTAACGTTATTGCCTGCAATGACGTTCTCGTGCTCTCGCACGGTAGCATAAGCTCGATCCATGTAGTCTGCAAGAAAGTCCCAGGGTATGTTGCCAGCTTGATATGCTTCGATCCACGGTTCATTAACAAGTTCCCAACTGGAGGCAGGGCGGCAAGCTGTGAGTATACGGCCAACGAATTGCATCCAATAATATTATCCTTACGCTTTAACAACACCTTCGTATTCGTCCTTTGTGAACTCGTCCACAAATTTCCCCAAAGCGTCCAAGGCCCGATTGATGTTGGCGCTATCGGTGTGGAAAGATTCCTGGGTGTAGTGTCCAGTGTGAACCTGGTAGCTGGATTGCGAGCCTGAAAACGAAACCTCAGTTCGGGTTTCCGACAACGAGGTGAAGGAGACGAAACTCTCGGCAACCATGACGTACCTGGCAAAGCGTGCAAATCCATCATCACATCCATTCCATACATCGAACTCCAATTGAGCGCTTGTTGTATGTATGGAATCTGTTTTTGGGTAATGTATGGCTCGTCGTCCGTAACATTATACACCCAGTACGGGATGGGAATTCGAACGGTGTTCAAGCCGTAGTCTGCCATACGCTTGAAGTCCTCCTGCATAGCGTTGCCAGTCAGCACTGGTAATCAGCATTCAACTACCCAAGTGCACTTGCCTCTGTGATCCAGGTGGCCCAGTGTTCTTCAAGAACCTATGGATTGAAACATGGGTTCAGACTGGTGTGAAAGGATCCCTTTCATCGTTCCTTGATTTAGCTCACCTCCGCACACCGAGTTCTCCCAAGAATCTCGCAAAAGGTCCATTCGTCCATAACTTGGGTATCATTATCCGTACCAGGAAGACCGGAAGTGCCGAACAGAGAAGGTTCCATCCAGTTTTCCTGTAAAGGTAATATGTGACTCGATGTCAGTATTACGCCAACGTCGCGCCCGGATGGTTGCATGAATGTACGAACCAGGATAAACCAGTTGCCCAGATTGACACCCCGAACTTTGTCGCCATCCGTGAACGCGGGCTTATTCGAACCCGGTTCAGTGTACCACACTAGGTTTGACGCGAGAATTGGCGTTGTTGCAGCTGTGAACGCCGCGAGCGTTGTCAAGAGTGAGTTTCGGAACATGATCCCGTAATGGGGAGCTTTGCAGAAGGAATATAGTAGTTGCGGGAAAGGCGGAAATTAAAGCTTGCGGGAGGCAATAGAGCTGAATTTGGTTGGGATATGAGCGGCTGATATGCTGAATGATGTGTCGAGATGGAGGAATGAGGATCAATCTTGCAGGATGAACAGAACAAAGAGAAACCCACGGTATATGTTGCCAAGAATGTGGGCGTGCTGCTTTACTTACTTTAGAGGCTTTACTCCTTTTGGAAAGACCTTGGCTTCTCCTTGCGTGCTGATCAGCCAAGTCACTTTCCAGAATGCTGTGCGAATGTTTTAGGTCCTTTCGAAGGATTTCGACCAAGTCGTGAGGTGAACGCGAGGTGGATAATTGTGTTCTATGAGGTGTACTGGAAAATTCGTCTATGTCGGTCACTTCTATTGTCTATTGTCTATTGTCGATCATCTACCATCTATGGCTTTATCCGCGAACCAATGGTTAATAGCTATGCAACTATCGTCCTGCTCACAAACGTGTACGTCCTTTGGGAAGCGTCGACGTCTTGGAATACGTATCAGGCGACGAGTCGAAGTTATTCAGATCAGGGGCGAGATTTCAAGCGTCCGGTGAAGTCAAGGTGAGAGTCGCGAATGTCCAGTGGCAACGATGGTGCAAGCAGGTTATCGACCTACGGGGAGGCGCCGCCGCGATATGAATGGCTTGAAAGAGAGGAAGCGAGACCTGCTACAGCTCCAGTCGACAGCGGTCCGCTATACAAGGTCAACGGGTACATTAAGCATGAATACCACTTTCCTTTCCAGGACACCCCCTACTCCGACAAATGACGATTGATAACAACAGCGGTAGTCACGTTGGCTTCCTCCTCGCGTGCCATCGAAACGCGCGTGCATTGGGTTCTTCCCGTTCCCGAACAGACGCCGAAGCTTCTCCCGACCTGTAACCTAAAGCAGCTCCCAAAGAGCTTCCCGAAGCTATTTGTGGACAGCTGTGCAAGAAACTGTCGCTAGCAATTTTCATCGAGCTATTCAACGTTGCTGATAGCTTTGCTGATGCCCTATCAACTGCCCTGGTGATGCAGCTCTGATAGTGTATGCTTCTAACGTTGATAAGGTCACTGATTGATGCAGTTAGTGGGCCATATCCGATATCAGAGACTTTGAGGGAGCTTGTAACGATCTTGCACGACAGCTTGTCGGCTTATCACTCCTGGCTCGAGGAATGGTGGGCGTACGGTAGGGATGGGTTGAATCATGTCAGTCCGGTGACAAGAAGAGTATTGCAAAAGATTAAATAGCGGCATAATCACTAACGATGTCTGCAATGCCGAGTTGCTGAATGAACAGAGCTGTTGTGCTTTATTCGTGGTGGATTCTCACAGGCGATCAAGAATCCAGTAGGTGAGCACACGTTTGTTCGGCAACAGTAATTCTTGTAATGCGATATCGGTCATATGATCTTCTTATTGTATATTTCACGGATCCACAAGTCAAACCCCTACCTGCAAAAGAGTCGAGCAAACATGTACGAGGGGTCCTGGATCTATGTTGGGGCAATCCAGTAAAATACATTGGTAGTACACATTTCGAATGACCATGAGGCCACACAATCGATATTTCTGAGCCAAGCTCCGAAGAGCAGGAGCAGCTACATCATGCGACAAGCTCGAATAATGTCAAAAAGCTTTGATGAAGACAGGATTCGAAAATAAACTCTGGATTTCCGTATGGCGCCTGGGCCTCCAAGCGCGAAGAAAGCGCTCTTTGGTGCGTCCGAGACGCTCAGAGCCGTCCCGCTGAGACTCTCGGTATCACCGTCGGCCGTGGCAGGAAAGTCGTTTCTGAGGGAGGTGGTGCGGTGGTACCAGCGAGCGACGACGTTGATCGGAAAGGTTGCACCAGCAAAACCACCCGTTCGCACGCCTTCTTGACCTCTTTTGAGACGACCGCTCGACTTCCGACATCCACCTCAAGTCAGAAACCTCTAGACCGTCAAGATGAAGGACATCACTTCCAACGAAAGCTTGGCCATCCCGGAGGGTGTCGAGATCAAGATCAAGTCCCGGGTCGTCACCGTTACTGGTCCCCGAGGTACTTTGACCAAGGCTGTCAGGCACATCCAGATGGACATCCAGACTGTGAGTTTTGGAGCAAGGCTGTAGGGAGCAAATGGAGGAAGACAGGGTCGACAAGCTAGCAGGCAACCGGCGGCGACATCGGAAACAGCGGATGGATCTTGAGAAGGAAACAGCGCAGGAGCAGTTATAAGGATGCATAGAGGAGAATAGATGCCGGGAGCGAGCGGCTAGGCGAAGAGAAGGTTTTCGGAGAGTGCAGACACATCGGAGGATATCGACAATTTGGCTATATCGCAAACAACCGTACTCCGCCACCATCCGCCAGCTTGCCCGCTTAGCTTTGTCGACCCGTCAAGCGTTCCGAAAATGTGCCGTCACGAAACCCGATTTCTGACTGCTCTTGTTCTTTTCCCCCGACATACAGGTCAAGACCGCCAAGGGTCTCGAGGCTCGATTCACCGTTTGGCACGGTAACCGAAAGCACGTTGCTTGTTTGCGAACCGTCAAGTCCATGGTCGCCAACATGATCACCGGTGTCACCAAGGGTTTCCAGTACAAGATGAAGCTCGTCTACGCCCATTTCCCCATCAACCCTGTTATCGCTGGTGACGGAAAGGCCGTTGAGATCCGAAACTTCTGTGAGTCCTGGAAAACTATGTGCCATGTTGATTCAGAGAGCTGATGATTAGCAAAAATCAACAGTGGGTGAGAAGGTTGTCCGAAAGTGCCCTATGTTGGCTGGTGTCACCATCCGTGAAGGTGCCAAGGATGAGCTCGTCCTCGAGGGTAACGACATTGAGAACGTCTCGCAGTCGGCCGCATCCATCACCGACAAGTGCCGAGTCAAGGAGAAGGATGTACGTCACCGTTTACTGGAGCAGCTCTGAACTCTGTGCAATTGCTAACGTTCTTGTTGTTCACCTTTACAGATCCGAAAGTTCTTGGACGGTATCTACACTGCCGAGAAGGGCAATGTTGTCGTCGAAGCCCTTTAAACGTTGTCTGCGCGTTGTACCTACAATGACGAGTTTATGAGGATCCTTGACGGCTAGCTCCACACCAACATTTACTGAGATGAGACACTGGAGAGATGGAGCGTTTTTGCAGCACAAACAGGATGTGACATCGTTCGAAGAGGGTTTCGCTGGAGTCTGGAAAGACGGTTGCTTGAAGAGGGACCATGCCATGCGGAAGAAGTTGCCTTGATGGTACGCGTGCCAGCGTTATGGAGGAAGCGAACGATCTTGCCAGTTGCCACCTTTCGCTACTTGGTTTCATTTCATCGTAGAGCTCGGAGCCCGCGGTGAATAATCTGCAACGAAAGCCGTCGTATGCCAAACTTGAGCTTGTCGTACCTCCGTTCGCAAAGTAGCTCAAAGGTTGTCAGATATAATAAGAGCTCTGTTGCAAGCTACGTACAATCCTATCGACGTCACGAGTCCGCCCTCGCTCGTGTGACTCGCTGAGTGTATCGCACAGATCACCAGCTGCACTTTCCTGAAGGATGAATATTCTGGCTCGAGAACACTCAAGCACTTCAGCTTGTGATTAGACATCGTACAGAAGCTACCTGCCCATATATCAAGGAATGTTGCAAAGAAGTCGCTCTGTTCGTCAATAGCTTTCGTAGCTGCTTTCGCTATGAGCCGGTTGTCGATCGCTTGCTAGGAATGACGCGAGGATGCACTTCGATTACACTCGTAGGTAGCTTCGAAGTAGGTGAATTGTACCTCTTTGAGAGTATTGAGAGTAGTCCATTCTCCGCTGTATCTCTAGCAGTAGATAACACTCAACCTATGGTCCTAGTCTGCTGATCCCCATAGCCGATATCCGGATGCTAGCCTTGTAAGACGACATGCAAACGAGAATGGCTGAATCATCAACGACTTCCTCGCGGCCACCCTTGAACCTGGATGAAGAGGTTCGTCTATGGTCTAATAACTCGGAAAGGGAGAGACAAGAGAATTTTGCTACCTTGTATGGACTGATTGTCAGTCTGGAATACTTGGAGCGGGCCTATGTGCGAGACTCGGTATCCAGTAAAGAGTAAGTCATAGATGGTATTCCACGATAGGAAGTACCCGATGGACTCATAGGTGGACGTCTCACCTTGTCTCTCCAGGTATGCGCCTGCATGCATCAAGCTCCTAGCTCAGTACAAGTCTCTCATTAAGCTTTTACACGATGATCTCGACAATCCGCCATATAAAACAGCAAACAGTATGAAGGGATTAGAAGGGTTCATGCAGAGGTATAGGATGGATTACCCGGCTGCCTTGCATCGCTTGATAGTCGGAGTTCCGGCGACTGTTGAACATAGTGCGGAAGCAGGAGAAGGTGGCGAAGAACTTGGGAAATGGGTTGCAGAGACTACACAGGTGCGCGAAAGCATTCATGATCAACTACGTTTTCACAATGACACTCACTGAAATGGGCGTCTTTATTCTATTTCAGTCATTTATTACTTTTATGGACGCTCTCAAATTGAACCTCAAGGCAAAAGATCAGTTACATCCGTTCTTGACTGAACTCATGACGTCGTATTCACGATTCAAGGGCAGCCAAGAGTGGGAAGGCAGAGGCAAGATCTTGCATTGGTGAGCCAGCGCCGTGGCATGCCCTCTGTGTACATGCTGCTTAAACCTGGAACCGATTTAGGTTGATCGAGCTCAATGGTATGAAGGCTTCCGATGAGATTTCCGAGGAACAGTCACGACAGGCAAGTCCATCTGTTTACTAGAATCTTTGGCTCGTATCTAATGTTCTTGTTGTTTTCAGATGCTATTCGATATTGAGAACGCATATAACGAATTCTTCCGATCACTAAGCACAAGCAGGAAGGACTGAATGTAAAGTCCGTAGGGATATATGGATTCGACAGACATATTTTGCAGCATGGGGAGGAAACACGCATTCAAGCACAGTTGTATTGAGCGGACGCAAGGACTAGATATTATGACAACTTTTTATGTAGTATTACACATCAACTATGCTTTCTTAATTCATGTAATCAGATCTGACGCGCTCGTCAGGCGAATATTCTGCTTTCCGTCTTCGGCCACGATCAAATTCACTTTCCGCCCGTCGCAGTGCTCCTACAGGGTCTTCCGTCTCATTCCTCTCTCTTGCAAGTTCTCGATCAGCGAGCTCTGAGAGCGGGTCACCACATGCGCATTTGTCCGCCTCGATTTCGTGTGTCGGTGCAAATGTTTCGTGGATTTGTGAGTCCTCGTATGTTGGTAGGGCGAGATTCTTTTTTGTGCAAGCACACTAAAACAGGAAGACTTTCAGCTATACTCATCAACAGATGGATAAAGGCTGCGCTTACAGAGGTAATCAAGACACCTTGAGTAAGAATGGCTTTCCGTAATTGTCCTGGTCCGGATTTGGGCAATGGGTTTCCGGCTGCGTCCTCGCCCCATATGGAGAAGTATATCTGGAGACTGAACTCGTGGCTGACTTTTATCGGTGTTATCGTACTGGTAGCTCAAGTGGAATTCAGCATTGCTTCATCGTATATCTCCTGCTGAGAACTTTACTCACCCAGGACACGTTGACGGCCTTAACCTGTTCTCGTCTGGCATACGAATAACTTCGTTTACATTCAAGACTGTCTCGCTAGTATGTAGGCCGTTGGGTACCATTTCTCCATCCCACAACGGCTCATGTGGATGTCGATCCTTAACGTCTTTCGGATTTGGCAGCTTGCCCTGGTCGAAGATGAGCAAATGAGCAGCAGGGAATAATGTTTCCGGTTCATCGGGCCTGCGTGGTGATTTCAACGCAATTTTCTGATTGATGTATAATCGGACAGCCCATACTGTGGCTAATGGGTTAGGGTCCGTAAGGCTCATACGCAGAAGGATGTACCCGCCAACAGTGATTGCGTCCGTCTGCAGAGACCATGGAACGATGCCTAGTCCGTTGACAACGCTCCTCGTCTGATAGTCAAGGTGGATAGCCTCTCGGTCCTCGGAGGGCAACGGCACAATCCACATCTCTTTGCTGGCTGTCATGTTTCCGGTTAACCATTTGACATTCCGCAGCTTTTCAACTTCTTGCTCCTGCGGAAACGTGCTGAAGACGGGACTCGGCTCGGTTGATAGAGGAGGGGACATGATGGATGGAGGATAAGCCGGTGTCGATGAACCGGAGGAAGTCTCACGGCGTGAAGGCGGTAACGATGCATTGGAAAAGCCATGATACGGGTCTTGCGATGACTTGCGCGACATGGCGGCCGAATTGTATCCAGATGCAACAGGTGAAGGAGATCGAGTTCGGGAGGGTGACCGTGAGTGACCACTACCGAACAATCCTCCAAATCGGGAATTGGACCGCTGAGCAACGCCTTCAAGTGTGACATCGACTCGATGACTGATGTGCCCGAATGGTGTGCGGTCAAATCCAGCAAGGGTAGCAGGTAAGATGAAAGAAAACTCGAATCTGGATTCAGAGACAAAGGCTTTTGTTAGGACAAGTACAACCCAGTTGTATCTTCACGACATACCGTTGCGGGCCGGACTCCATGTATACGCCTTCAACTCCGTTCTTTCCATCATTGATTGTCAGGTTTCTCTCGAAGATAATGTCAGACTCCCATGGCCGGTCTGTAAAGCAAGAGCTCCATAAGGAATTTGACTATGTGTCAAATAATGTGAGATACGACCTACCTGGATAAGCCAAAGTTGCCTCTGCCACAAACTTTACTCTCAAAGCCTTGACTTTCTTCGGTTTGGTAAGATGAACAATCACCACTCCGCTGATAATGAAATCGTCACGCGGTTCGCCATGAGCAAGAAGTTGAAAAGCTGCGGAATGTCAAATGGTTAACCGGAAACATGACAGCCAGCAAAGAGATGTGGATTGTGCCG
>Ga0068618_1000079_pt1 | contig 18987 bp, 10 predicted proteins | sample InSIn2SAF170_2_FD_77423 | JGI IMG/M metagenome (GOLD analysis project Ga0068618, IMG submission 77423) | Clean room microbial communities from NASA Spacecraft Assembly Facility at Jet Propulsion Laboratory, Pasadena, California, USA -... ...
CTGAGGGCTTGGACGAGAAGTGACATCCTAAGGCCAACATGGCATGGACCAATATTGACGAACAATACTGGGAGGCAGTTCCTGTCAAAAAATCTCGGTAGAACAATTCTTTAGATAACGTTGTAAAATAAGGATAATGCCAACAAAAGTACATATTCAGGAAATGGAGGATGAGGTCCATGTCGTCGTGCACAGTAGTCCAACTCAATATGGCGTCCTTCCGTGGACGTACAATGTGCTTTTCACTTGGTGCTGGCGATGTAATGTTGCTTGCGGAATCATCGAGCCAAATCAAGTTAGAAGTCCCCCCGATGAATTTAACAGAGCCGTCGAGGAGTAAGTCGCCCATCTTGCCAGAAAGTTCAGCATCGAATTTTGGAAGCTCACTCGGTTCATCACGATACACAGGGAAATCAGGCGAGTCTGGTTCAGTGCTTTTGTTCTTAGCCTCGACAACTGAGATGAGGTCCTCTAGATTGTCAGTGGTGCGCATCTGTTTGAGCAAGTCGATGGCATCTTCCTCTTCAAGGTTCAAAAGTGCTTGTGTCAGAGTCTGCAACGTCGAGCTTTTGGTTTTCAAGGTATCTGCCTCTTTCTTGTACACGCCTTTCCGACGATGATCGGTGTGGGGAGCATATTCGCATTCTGTTAGGTAGACTGAAGCACAGGCCGCACATTTAGGCAGGTTGCCGTCACATTTCGACTTTCTCCTCCGACATGCGACACACGCCGTGCTAACACAACGTCGCTTATTTGAGCCGGCATCTTTTGTTGTGCTCTTGTTCTTGCTCCTTGAGGTCGGTGCAATATCCTTATCTCCATATGTATTGGTACCTATTCGCGTGTCCTCATCTTTCACATCTTGGTCCATAACGCAGGCACTGTTCGGCAAGCCTTATGTAGTGACACGGAAGTAGAAAATCTGGCTTTGTATGATTTATCGTGGTTGCGCGCCACGGATGCCTATCTGAGAAGAACGACCAATACTGCTCATGATTAACCAATTGACTGGAATGGATTTCAAGAACGTAACGTTGATGGTGAGGAGACTCGTTTGCCGCTTATCAACCGAGTTGAATATGTTAGTCGTGAGACATCATTTTGCATATTTCGTTCCAAGAGTACCTAGGTTGTTCAGCTCCCGATAACAACTCGTGTTTAATATTACGTCTCTTTACGAGCAAAACAGAAGAAACTATCCAAGGCGTACAGAGGTCGTGAAGTCCAGAAGTCCAAAGACGTGCTGAGAAAGTGTGAAGCTCCATCGAGTAATCAATTCGATTGATGGTTAGCATTCATGAAAGCCATGGCGCCCGCCAGGAACGGAGTGCAGTGACCATTGGGATATCGATAGTGCCACTTGTCAGAGAGCCAATAGGGCATGTTGAACTCTGTGCTTACAGTACTCTGAAGAAGTCTCTCATGCGGGATTGGTGTTGATGCCTCTCCACACAGCATTGAAGAACCGGCATATTCCTTATGTGACTTCCCCACCACCAGTGTGTTGAAGATCCTTGGACCTACCCCGTACTATACTTGAGTACTGTACTTATCAAGGTTTACAACCAGACAGCCCTAGATAAGGTAGGTAGGTCTTCGATGAGTTGCGATGAACGGTCAACTTGAGTGTTGGACTACGCATAGACAACGGCCGCTTCTGCCAAGTGCAGCACTTTTCTTCACCAACATTTGTACGTGGTTACCGATGTTATTCTATGCCTGTGCTGAAGTGACTGACGCTAGAAATCTAGCAGCAACCAAGCTAGGTGTCTCGACTCGATTCACCAACAAGAACAAAAGACGTCCTTGCGCTGAGGTTATCTACATGTGCCACTAAGGTAGGCATGTGTACAACCAAGACTGTAGGTGTAAACCACACGCTCTAAGTCGCCTTTCTCAGTTTAATGCCGTGCAAATACCTGACACTGCCCCATACGCTCTGACTGACCCGTGCAGGCAGTTTCCTTCCTTTGAGCTTCTGGTCAATCAACCATAACCCCACGACAAATTGTTCCCGGTTGAGAAGCAGAGGCTCTTCAGGAGCCACAAGATTGTAGATCTGCTCAAGAACGTGCGAGGGCAGACGACTGCGCTCCCAGATGTCCCGGACAACAGTGTTGACTACCATGTTGCTTTCTGACGTGGCATCGTAAACTCTGCTAGATGCTAGCCGTACATCATTCGATATGAGAAGAAGACCTCGATTCGCTGCAAACACACCTTCGTACCGCTTGCGTTCGAGTTCGGTTACTTTGTCTCTCCAACGTTTTCGATCACCCTCATGGTGCATATTAGGATGCTTCCGCACTATATGGCGACGGCCACGTCTCGTGATCTCTGTTCCATCATCTTCATCTTCCGAAGAATTCTTCCGCAGCGTTTGTTTCATTGGTTTGGGGGCCTTCAATTTTGCCGTAGGTTTGACCTCTATAGGTGATGGCAGTTTGTGCAGGTCTTGTACAGATGCAGATCGCCGTCTCAGGCCATGACCTCTATAGGGCTTAGTTGGAGACTGCGGTCGGGAAGATGCTAGAGATGAAGCAACCATTGCGTCTGCCATGCGACTGATCGCTTCCGCCCTCGTCTCATTAGATTTCGGACCTGTGAAACTTGGTCGTAAGATGTTCGTAGCCGAACTTCCTCTGCGAGGTGCTGGTACTGGAGGTACTAGTCTGTTTGCGGATTGAGCCGTACGTGCGACTGGTCTGCGTTCTTCAGGCATTGAGGTTGACAGACTTGTGCCAATGCCGGATTGTGAGACAGGTACATCCACAGCGCCAGAAGGTCGTTCTTGTGGCGGCTTAAGCTTTATCTCTCTGTCAGATAGCTCTCTGATACCTCCGTTCCGGGATGTTTCTGAAACGACGGGTGCCAAAATCGGTAACCTGTTAAGGTCAATACTAGCCATGGAGACCTTATTGTCCGCAACCGCTTTCTTGCTTTCTTGTGCTTGCTGTGACCACGGCTTCGAATTCGGTACATAACTCTTTTGCAATACCTGCTCTGCCTGAAGTACATTCCTATCAACCAGAGTTCCGACTTCGTTTGGTGAACGGGGGATGGTGCTGCCTCTAACAGGACTGGAACTGGTCGAAACTAGTCGTGCGGCTATGATAGATGGCGACCGATAAAAATCAGCAAGAGGGGATGGAAGTGGTGAGTTATTCGCTGAAATTACAGCATTTCTGGCGCCCAAAAGTTGAGCATCGTCGAGCCTGAGATACCTGCCACGGGAGCGAGACCTCGTCCTTTTTGTACTTCCAACATCTCCACAATCTTCCTCACGAGGTATGCCTCGTTGATCACCTTTCCCTCCATAAGGAACATCGTAGTATCTGCGCACACTCTTTACACTTGGCACGGTTAATGTCGGTTTGGAGGTAAAGGCAGTTGTGGCACCGCGGAGAGCAGCTAGATGTGAAGCTGAATGATCAGGCGTTGTTGCGACCAAGTGGGCAGGTTTCGCAGCCGGCGCAGGCCTCCATGTCGCTTGCTTGTCTCTCATCCATACATCGACCTGTTGACTCGGACAACATTTATTTGTGGTGTATCAATCGGATGGGTGCGAGGACCTCAGGATAGTATGAATTTCTGATCGAGCAGAAACATTTCAGATCCAAGGCGGTGCATATGCAGTATGCCTGTAAGCAAAGCTAAGCCTTCCGGTAGGATGTGACTTTGTTGGCACGTTACCAACGGCTTACGTTTGCATCGAGGTGGTGTGCAAAGCTCGGCAAGGCACAGTTAACGCTGTTTAGCCTGACATGGGTGCGCGTCGGTGCCTGACAAAGTACCTGAGCCCCGACTGTTACAGTGACGCGTATTTCGTCGCGCTCGTGCGACAAACAACCACATGGTGACAAGGCTCATCAAGAATGACCGCGACGCCTATATGAACAATGCTGTTGGATGAAGCCAACGATACACAGGTAGGTGGTAGCAAAGTCTCGAATTTCATGATTGCGCGGTCAACAAACACCGATCTACATGCAAGGACCTTTTGCGTGAATGGCTTGTTCATCGGCGAAGCTTCAAGATCAAGTTGAATGTCAATCGAACTCGACATGGATATAGAAGACAGCCAGAGGCCACTACCACTGAATGATAAGGAAGCTCGTGAGCGAGAAGATGATTTAAAGTAAGTATATGAAATTTGGCAAGGTGGAAAACCACTAAACTGAGACAGATTTCCGAATCGTCCTCGAAATCATGCCCCAACGTTGCCTTTTCATACCTTACATCAAGATCTGTTTGTTCCGCTCTTGAACAATAGGAAGCAGCCTGGGCAGCCAGTACAGAATAGGCGCAAGCTCGGACCAAAATCAGTGAACAGTCAAAATCCCCATGAAATCCGACGACATATTATCGAACGATATATCTCGAGATGGCGGAAAGAGGTTGGGAACGACTTCTTTCCCGCCATGCGGTTGATCCTACCTGACAAGGACCGGACACGCGCAATGTATGGTCTCAAAGAAAAAGTACTTGCCAAATACTTTATCAAAATTCTCAAAATTGACAAGAACTCGGAAGATGCTTACAACATGTCAAATTGGAAGCAACCTGGCAAAAACAACGATGGTGCGCGTGCCGGTGATTTCCCAGCTCGTGTTCATGAAGTTCTCGTGAAACGACCGTTCCGTGTTCAGCCAGGTAATTTGACTGTTGAAGAAGTGAACGACCTTCTGGATGACCTCTCTTCGAAAGGCAAGGAAGAAGATCAGTTGCCTATCGTTGAACAGTTCTACCGACAAATGAATCCTGACGAGCTCAAATGGCTGGTAAGTATCATACTGCGCAGTATGAATATTGGTGCCACAGAGAAGACCTTCCTCAATATGTGGCACCCGGATTCTGAAGCTCTATTCAATGTGTCGAGCAGTCTCAAGAAGGTATGTTGGGAACTGTGGAGCCCATCTATTCGCCTGGAGCAAGAAGATCGTGATATGACACTAATGGAATGCTTCCAACCTCAACTGGCAGGGTTTCAGCCTAGAAGAATGAATACTATCATAGCCAGGATGCAGGTCACGGAAGACGATCCCGTCTTCTGGATTGAGGAGAAGCTGGACGGTGAAAGAATGCAATTACATATGCAGACCGAGACCGACCCAGAAACGAAGGAGTCGAAGAAAGTCTTCGCATTCTGGTCACGAAAAGCCAAAGACTATACATATCTGTATGGAAGCAGCTTTAACGATGAAAACTCCGCTTTGACTCGGCACCTCAAGAATGCGTTCAACGATAGTGTCCAAAACATCATTCTTGATGGTGAGATGATCACATGGGATTTAGAAACTGACAAAATAGTGCCTTTCGGAACCCTCAAAACAGCAGCTCTGGAGCAACAACGCAATCCTTTTGCAACTGGTCCGAGACCTCTACTACGTGTTTTCGATATATTGTATCTCAACGGTCAGAACTTATCACGATACACCTTGAGAGATCGCAGAAGAGCACTTGAAGCAAGCGTCACGCCGGTAGAGCGGAGACTTGAGATTCTGGAATACTCAATTGGTAGAGATTGGGATGATATTGAGAATGCCCTTCGCAAGGTCGTTGCAGAAGCTTCCGAAGGTCTGGTTGTGAAAAATCCTCGCTCAGCATATCGATTGAATGATCGAAACGATGATTGGGTTAAAGTTAAGCCGGAGTACATGCAAGAATTTGGCGAGTCCCTAGATTGTCTCGTTATAGGCGGCTACTATGGTTCAGGAAAGCGTGGTGGTGGCATCTCTAGCTTCCTCTGTGGTCTTCGAGTTGATAACCCACATAATCAAGAAGAGAAATCTCAAAAATTTCTATCATTTTTCAAGGTCGGTGGCGGTTTTACAGCCAACGACTACGCCAATATCCGTCACCATACAGAAGACAAATGGATCAAATACGATTCCAAGAATCCTCCTACCGAATATTTCGAGCTCGGTGGGGGAGTTCAATTCCAGCGTGAGAAGCCAGATGTATGGATCAAACCGGAAGATTCTGTGGTCGTCCAAGCCAAAGCTGCCTCAGTTGGACCAAGTGATGAGTTTGCCGTCAACCTTACTCTTCGGTTTCCACGTTTTCAGCGACTCCGAAGCGACAAGAATTGGGAAACAGCTCTGAGCTTGCAAGAATTCCTCGAAGTTCGAGATTCTGTAGAACACCAGAGAGAAGAGAATATGAAGGAGAATGCCGAACGCGAAAAAATGAAGGAGGAAAACCGGAAACGCCATCAACGTGTGGACCTACGAAGAAGACCACTTCAGGTCGCTGGGTATACGCAGCGTTCCATCAATGAGATGGCAGCCCAGCGTAATGCAATGGGTGGAGATACAACACACATCTTTCGCGGATTGACATTTTACGTCCTCACCGAGTCTATCAAACCAGGGAAAAAGTCAAAGCTCGAACTCGAAGAGCTTATCAAAGCACATGGCGGACATATCATCCAGACTGCGGACCCTCCACCTGGTACCAAAGGTCAAAAACCTGAAGTCGTCTGCATCGCATGTCGCCGCACAGTGAAAGTCGCCAGTCTAATAAAACGTGGTGAAACAACAATCCTCAAGCCAATCTGGCTATTCGACTGCCTCAAACAAGCACAAGCAGATTTTGCACAGGGTCTAGAAGACATCCCACTCAGACCAGAAATGGAAAGACACGTATTCTTCTCGCCTGACGACCGAAAAGAAATGTACGAAACAGAAGTCGACGAATACGGCGATAGTTACGCACGCGACACCACCATCGAAGAATTGAAAGAATGCATGGACAAAATGAAAAACATCTCCACCCCCAACAGCGAAGGCACAGCCCGTCTGACAGACCAAATCGGCGAAACACCTGGCTGGCTGTTCAAGCATACAACGCTATACTTCGTCGAATCAGACCATACCAATAACACCACCACCACTACCGATACCACAACAAACGACCACAAGCCTAAAATCCGCCAAGCACAAACCATAGCAAGATTCGCAGGCGCAAAGTTAAGCACCGATCTAAACGACGATACAGTCACACACGTGATAGCCGACGCTGACACCTCAAGTCAACAACTCAGAGAAGTCAGAACGAAGATCGCTAGCAAGAAACGGGTACCGAGAGTTGTGACAACGGAATGGGTCATGGAGAGCTGGAGCGAGAAGACGAGGTTGGATGAGGAGCGGTTTGCGGCTTTATGATTGTGGTTGTGATTATGGTCATGATGTGATATGGTATCACCTGATGTGCCTACGATGAACGAGAAGGAACAATGGGATAGCGTATGAATTTGTATTTGTATTATTATCGCCGGAAATTGGAGCTCTAGATGATATGTTGGATTTACGATACCCCCTGCAAGCGCGACGGTCGTCGTGGCGCCCCGTACCAGAATAGTTGATACAATGTTGGACTGAAGTACAGAATGAACATCTTGGCTTCACACGGACTAATGACCTATTGCGTTCCGCTTCCTGTGCTGTCTTTTGCAATACAATTTAACAAGACGTGATACATGTCCGACCATGAGGTACAGTACATCTATGACTGTATGATAAAAATGCAGTAATCATCCTTGGCGACAGTCAGGAGAAGAGATAATTCAGGTACCAGGTACCTAGTCAATCGTGTTCGAGCACCAATTGAGATGATTGTAAAACTTCGCTGAATGTGTATAGAGGTCAAGTAGATCAAACTGGTTATACACTGTTGGTACACAAAGAGCTACATATTTTCGTTGGCCCCTTCAAATGCATCGTGGGTATCATCATCAGCCATCATATAAGAGCAAAGGCCGTCTCTGCTCGTGAACAAATGTAAGAATGCTCCTGTCTATGCCATGCAACACACCACACCACAACATCTCTTGAACTCGGTTAGGTTTACTGCGCACCCGTTGCCCTCGTCTATGCTGTCGTAAATCGTGTCCTCATCACCTTTCCTCGTTACCTGTCTGATATATTCCATTTGCAGCACGTTCTGCCCGGGCGATTGGCGGTAATTACCAGACCGAAGTTGAAGTCTGCTCAACATTCAGCATCCACCTCTTCACTCCTTCACGCAAGGCGTTCTCCTGCTTCGGTCCGTCACGACCGTTCTGCTGCAGTGTTGCAGTGTCCTCTCGTTGTGCACCTGGCCTATTCAGGTCACTGTTCACGCTCCTGACTACATCTTCGAGTGCGCCAACAACCACATCCCGATGGTCAGCCGCTCCCATTCCTGTTGAGGGAATTGCTGAAGAAGAGATGGTAGCCTTGGTGCTAGCTGTGGTGCTAGTCGAGACATTTCGCGAATGCACACGGGAACGATCTGTGGGCGTGCCAGCGGCCGATGTTCTAGTAGAGTCTACACCACTGACGTTCAATATCTTCTCGATCGCGTCTGCTAGTGTTGTATCAAATTCCATGACTAACTCATCTGTAATCTCTTCTTTGCGAAGCAGTAAACGCGAATGGAGAACAGAGCCGTTCGGAGTAGGTGCAGGACTACAACTGCTGGCTGACTTTGGGGCTGTGATCTCATATTGTCGTCGCAATGTCAGCCGATGTATGGAGAAAGGTTTTGTGTCCGCAATGAGAGTGGTACAAACAGCAACCCATGAGCTGACCTGTCCGTCCTGTAGAATCTGGTCTTTCAGCTCTGATGGGGTGGGCTCAGCTCGCATAGAACGTTTCACATCCTCTAGCAGATCGGTATAAGGCTTGACAGCATGTAGAATAAAGTCTTCATGGTGCTTCTTCAGATAACCGCCAACGTTGACAGGGTCGTTATCGTCGATAGGTGCCCTCTTGGTGGGGATTGACCTGAGGCTATAAGTTGCATCATCCTTATCTCGACTCAAGGAGGCCCTGGTCTTGCTTTGTGAGAGTCGCGGGTGCCTCGCAGGCGTAGAGCTGGAAAAGCTCATGAAACCGGGCAGATCAAGTTCGACGTCAACAACGCCATCCTTATCATCCACGAAAAGGCGAGGTGCCGCCGACAGTGTCCTGACCGACTGACGGTCAGGTGACATTGTATTTGATGGCGCTAACGCAGCTTCATTCCTCAGTTTATTCTTCTTGTCGTGATCTAATTCGTCTACCATCATTTGCAAAGAGTTGGTGTTACTGCTCGCATTTGAGATTGCAGATGAGAGCGTGCGTTGGTGAAGACGCACAGGAGAAACCCCTTGCGACATAGAACTCCCGCGGTCCCCAGGCGTGGCTGGCTTGTTACTCCATATTTCACTGATACCACTGACAAGTGAACCCCATTTACTCGAGACCGAGCTTGATCGTCGGTGGCCGAAGTTTGACTTGTGAAGGAGGTTTGCAAGGTCCGCACTTGCAATACTGTCGCTCGAGTCTGCGATTGCATGTTCTGGGAAATAGCTATCCCGGACACTTGATATATAGGCCAGCGGTGTGGTAGGAGCATTTGGTACGATTGAGGAAGTAGCCCCGGCTCCGCTTCGTGAGAATACACTCTCGTGTTGTGGCATTGTGACTATGCTGCCGTCCTGAATCAGGAACTTATTCGAGTCTCTCCTCAGAAATTGCTTCCTCGAGCTTGGCATGACGGAGGTTGATGCACGACTTCCATGGGACGAGGCGCTGGTGGACAATCCAGGGCCTCCAGTGGACAGTACGGAGGACCGAAGATCCTGCGTACTTGGCCTGGCTCTGTTTCGAATGGACGAGTTCCGGGCGTAACCGAACGAAGGAGATGACGACAGAAGAGAGTTCTGTAAATCATCTTCCCCAAGTCTCTGGAGCACATCAATTCCGCCACGGCCTGGTAGAAAGGAGGCTAGAACGTATATAAGTCGACGAGCAAGACTCTTGTGTTCTGAAACAATGACTGTACGGGACACAAGAGTTTTAGTGTTCTGGGATTTTCGATGAGCTGCATGAAACTGCTTCCGGTACCATTCGGGTGCGAGTCTCTCTAGCCATTGCGTGTGATTGCCAAGGAAGGCAGTGAGAAGATTGAAGAGGAAAAACCCTTGCTGTCTACTGCCACATACTCTGTATAACACTCGAGCTTCGTCAATCCAGTGTCCCGAAGTAAAGCCTAGGCCTGTGATCGCACGTTGAATACGTATAGCATACACGATCCGCCTTGAAACGTTTGCGGCTGCCATACCTAGTGAGTGGTTCATAGCGATATAGCTTACATCGTGGATGGCTACCATTCTCTGATTGATCCGTTGCATTGATTTCTCCTTATGAACCTTTTCATGTGGCACAGCCATTTGCTTGATGACGAATTGAAGTTGCTCGCTGACAATGCTGGCAGCAACACTTTCAATGGCCGAGATGCTACGTGTTATCACATCCCAATTGTCAACGATGTAGTTTACTCGGCGATCACCATCATCGCTTAAAGTCTGTGAGGACGACAATGATGCAGGGATCGCGTCCAGAAATGTCCATGATGACTGCATATCAGAGCCGTACGAGCTCGAAGCAGAGAGACTTTGGCCGTGACCGAGACTAAAAGGAAGCCTAGCATGTGACGAACGTGGTCTAGGTGTGTGAAGTGGTAGCTGCAGCACTATGCCAATGGCGAAAGCTGGCACCTTTCTTTCCACGAGTTTTGGTGGTTTCCATGAAGGTTGCGGGCCAATGATAGGATGCGATCTTACCGTTATTGCCTCTTCTGTGTCGGTGTACGGAGCGTTTCTGGCGTCGGCCACCTTCGAGTCGCCATCTAGCGTAATGTGAAAGAGACGTGTAATGAGCAGGGAGTCACGATTGTCATCAAAGCCTGCGGCGGCTGGATGCTGTCCAGAGGTGAGTGCACGGTTTAACGGCGTCCTCCTCTGCTGTTCTGGATGGTCGGGTGGTCTTTTTGGAGGATGCTCCTGCGTACTTGATTGTCTCGGCTTGGCAGGAATGATGTGCATCTTCGTAGAACAGGCGGACTTGGTAGAACTCGGAGCACCAAACATGCATTCCATATATGGGTCGTCCTTGGGCGTCAAGTCTCGGCTAGTCTTTGTCCAAGAGCTTTGACTACCAGAAAAGGTAGAGCTTCTGCTTCTGAGATTCTCAGCTGCTCGCTCTTGAGCGGGAGCTGGTGAAGCTCGCCATGTCGGCGGTGACTGTGTTTTTATCCCTGATTGGGGCTTTCTGACCGTACTTGCACCGGAGTCAATTGGCTTTTTGCTGTCAAACAGCAAGGTAGGTCTCTCATCACCACCAACGGCATCTTGCGCTAACAAGACGCGTATATCCTTCTCTTCCAGCTCGAGTCCACCATGATCGTCGAAGGAGGGAGGTCTTTGTGCTGGTGAGCCAAACGGCGAAGGAGGTGGGGAGTTGAAGCCATGTACAGATTGTCCAAATAACAAACTTCGTGTATGAGCGTCGTCCGTGACAGACTCGATGTACTGGCTGCTTCTCTGACTTGTATTGCCTCGCAGCAGGCTTGCCAGCATGACGTGGAGGTGTTGAAAAGATCCGCGGCAGCTCAACAGTATGCACGTGCTGTACTACCACTGCTCGCGTGGGGTGAAACACCTTTACATTCCGATCTCCAGACAGGTTAGAGATATGGTGTTGGCAAGAGGTAGACGGCACTCAGGTGGTTCTGCATCAAGAGACATGCCTGAACAGCGCACCAAGTGTTTCGATATCATGAGGTGGCAGGCCATTATTCTCGTTTCTTGCCGTGACAGCATCCCTCTTGCAACAACTCGGAAATTGCGGTCAATGGTCTTGGCACGGGCCACAGGTCCCGGGTGCCCGCCCAGATTCAAGTTCCGGCCAAACAAGCGTACCATGATCACAGTAGCAGCAACCAACGGAGAGTATAACAAACCATTTTGAGCAATCGCTGTCACAGAGTAGATGGATGGTTTACAGGCCACTAGCATTATCAGTAAGGTATGCATTGCAAGAGATCAGAACCGAATGTTTTGAATATGTCGGCGAAGCTTATTCAGTAAAACTGTACAGGTGCGAAGAGTTCAGTATTACCGATTTGTCTAGGAATATATTAGGTATAATATATATATGTGCCTAAGCGAGAGCATGTCAGATCATTGTCTACTTCCAATATCTACAAAGGTTGAGGTTCGTAGGTTGTGGCCATGTTGAGATTTGAATTCTCGACCTGTATCTCTCACGAGTTAACAAGGTCCCTAGTGAACCTGTCTTGCCTATCCCCTTGCCAATAACATATCGAGGATGTATGTTTACCCACCCCATGGCATCTTGACATTGGAGTTCAGTTGGGTCAAGAACTCGCCTGACTGGCATTGCTGGGGAGGGTGCCGATTTCTGTATCGTGGAGAAAACACTCGTCGACAGTATTTATCACGATGGGAAGTCAGAGTGCGAAGAGTCTGGTTATCAGCAGGACCGTATTTCAATAATACATCACATACCCGTTTAGGGTACTTACCACTAAGTGTCTCAAAAGTGCTTGTCGCTGAGGGAAAGTCTAGGACGTCTGAAAGGAATGAACTGGAGATTAGGTATGGGATACCAGCGAACACAGACAGATGCACGGCGGCAGGGTTGTAGATCCACATAAGTAGTTCTTTGCTCTCCATACCAGATTCATATCGTTGCTGTTGAGAGCTGCTTTATAATGAAAAGTTGCATCCGTCGTTGCATCCGTTATCAACAACCACCCGCTCCTGTAATCAGAGCTGGTATCCTGTACTAGTTAGACTGAGCTGTAATAGGTAAAGGTCGCAGCCTCTTTTGGAAAACCAAGTATATGAGGCAGGGATTTGCTCCCGCCTCCGAACCCCCCCTTTCCCTTCTTGGCATCACCAGGCTTCGCCAGTAGTCTAGCGCTTGCGCAGGGCGATAAAAAGAAACGTCTTCGAGCATGAGTAGTCTCTGTTTTCTGTCCTGACATCACAGTGGTGCTGTTGAGTACCCATAGTAGAGAAAATCGTGACCATAGTGAACAACCACCGATTTTGAGCAGTCAAGGCCAACTGCTTGTGCTGTAGTCGAGCAAACCTATGCTGGGAACACAAACAAAGTCCGTTACTTAAGGTTCAGCTGCCGTAAGTCGTCCTGTGCTGCCCCGCACCCATCCCCCCCTTTTTGCTCAAACCTTCACTTTTGCAAAAAGACAATGGATAGCATAAGGACTCGGCCGGGATTGAACCAGCGACCATCAGATTCATTGCGTACTGCAATCTGCCGCTCTGCCACTGAGCTACGAGTCCCGGGGGTTCATTTCGAGACCCAAAATAGCAAAATTATAACTTAAGGAATGTAAAATCAGGATAGTCCCGCTAGCCCTGACTCGAACACTTCGAAGTGGAGCTGACTTCACTCAGAGCGAATTGCAGTCGCACGCAACGAATCCGAAGGTCACCTTTGTCTCAGTTGCTTTACTGTAGGCCGAGTGCCGAATGAGTGTTGGACCGGGGTGGGAATTTGTTGTGCCGAAGTAGTCCACCAAATGCGGAGTAAAGTTGGCTTGGTTCCCAATAGAATGTGGTTCAGGCAGCACCCACGGCGGCGCTCAATGCCAGGGACATGCTGATCATGCCGATCATTCACCCCTGAGCTCATTAAAGGTCCCGAGCCTTCCCGAACAAAGTTGGTCGTTAAATGGTTCAAAAGCCGAACATCGATTGTTTCGCATAAGCTGCGTTGGAGTCGATTCGACATAATTTCATGGTAATCTTCATCAGACTTGTTCGAAACCTTTACTGGAATGGCGTATACTGTAGTGGGTTGACGTGCTGGTCTTTGATAAGCTTTGGAGGCACCTAAAATAGCTGCTGGCGGAACGCAGACCGATGAGCCCCAGGCTGGATGACATGGGCCTGAGAAGTAACGTATTAGATTTTGCAAGTTTGAATCACCACCTTCGGTCTTCGAAAACCGCAGTTTTGAGAGGTGATGCTCAGATTCAATATGACCCCCTGACGGAAGATCAACCCCACGGACCCATGGCACCCGCCCCAACTTAGGCTCTGGAGGCCTTGCTGCAAGCGAACATGTGGCATGTGGCACGCGTTACCAAACAGAAAAAACACTTCGATAACGTTCATTGGAAGCAATGCCTGCGAGCGACAGTAACGTTAAGAGAATTATCAAGCTGTGTCCAGATACCTATCGTACTATACTGTACGTTCATCGACGAATTTGTCTCATATCACCAAACTGCATATAATGTTCTACTAGTCCTAATATGGACTGGACCAGTACTATCTCGTCTTCACAAACTGGACTTGGACAGCCTCGACCTCTCGTCCTTCTCTCTATATCCACTGTCCTCTCTCATCGTACTCTGGTGTCTTGCTTGCACATCCTACTTCGGCGCCTCCGAACCAGGTTCTGATGTTCCAAGTGGTGCAGGCAGGTGACTGGTTGATGTACCCTGGTTCTTTGGCATAAATGGGAGCTCAAGAATAGTGTTACCGCCGCTGCTGCCTCTGCTAGTACACTCAGCATGATCGTTGTCCTCAGGGTCTTGAAGAGTTGCTTCCTCATTTGAGTGCTCTGGAACATCAACGGTGAACAGATGTTCGATGTACGGCATGCCTGTAACCTCAGTGTCATCACCAGAGTCCTCCTCGATTTGAATTTCAATTTCATTATCGGACTCTTCTCCTGATCTTGATCTTCCCGTGGAAGCGCCCCCAGGCATAAACTGGCTCTCTTGTGGGTCGATGAGGCGTTCGACCCAACGTCGCTGTTCTGACTGAGCCTTTTCTACTGCCGCCTCACCCTCCTTCACAAGCCGATCATATTCTGCAATCCAATAGCTGTCTTTGTTTGGATTGTCCTCTGCCTACAAACAATTAGGACAGGTATGGTCAGTCTGTGGAATGAGTACTTACCTTGAGCTCAACAGCGAGCCTCCACGCTTCGAAAGCAAAATCGAGCTTTTCTGGAACCTCATCCATGCTCACAAGGTCGCAGATGGTGAGACACACCATCGCCCGAGTGTAGAGGGCAATGTCGGGCTTCAACCTAAGCTCGAAGCAAGTATCTAGGCAACCACGAATGTCTCCTGTTAAGGCCTTCTGGTTGGCAGCGCCCAGTTGGATCAAATAGTGTCGCTGTAGGTTGTCCATGTTGTTTGGCTGATGGAAAGGTGGTTGTGTAATCGAGGTTTGTCGACGATACTGTCAGATTATACGGTGTCAAGGATTTATAAGAGTAATTGCCAGAGCAATCTTGTTTGCTAATTAAATATCACTTCTAAAGTGAATTTCCTTTCACTTTGTGGAAGGCACACAGCTCAGGCGTTTCAAGCTGTGGTCACCACGCTGCAGTTCGCCCATGCCTAGTGCTTTGTCCGAGTTGGTCAAGATTGAGAGTCACAACAACTACCAACGGCTCTACCTATGCCGTAAGGCTCCGCCGACATTTTCGAGACTGTTTCCAGTGCACCACTTTCTGATCCCTGCGCAAGTGGTAGGAAGGCCGAAGCCTTGCATGTTACTAGCACACAGCAGCCAGTCTCTGAGGCCCGTGCAGATCCTGTAGCATCACAAAGTCCACAGATAGAACCAAAGGCATTAAGACCAAGCGGTTTAGTCGCCTTCTTTGTCATGAGAAGAAAGGCCGACAAGTTTGGGAAGTACGTGATCAAGTATACAGTGAACCAATTCCATGCTGGTCCATTCCTGTTATCAGGGATTCATTCGTTGATTGTCATCTGACGCTTGACCCTGTCACGCGGCTGTGTGCCACCATCACCGCAAAAGGGAATGATTGAGCAAAAGAGGGGGTGAGCAGGAGGACGCCTCAAGTTGGTTGGGCACGCGGTATTCCACGTCCACAGACCTCTTTCCTCCAATCTGCAAAATTCAGGATTCAGTACACAGCAACGAGAGCCCCCCACTGCCTAGAAACAAAGACCTGTACTATAGTTACACATATTCTCGCGGTGTAGATTATTGCAGCTGCGCATGCCGCTGAGTCAGCCTGAATGCCTTGAAGTTTGGAAAAGTAAGTGCCTGGCAGAAACCTTAAATCTTGACTTCGTATCATCAATGAGTGCACTTCTTCCCGTCCTTCATTTTCATTAACTTAAGGTCTTGATCTCAGGCTTGCTAGTGTGTTTCGATGGCCTGGAAGACTCCCATAGCTGCGCATCCGCTTAAGTCTTGTTTTACAAGCTTCTCGTGGTACTGCCAGTCCTCAATGGGAAGACGATGACACTAATATCTAGGTCACACCCCTGTATGAAGGATGTACATGTTAGATCATCTCCATACCTTTCTACGTTTTTCTGGTCCAAGAAACGTGAGGAGCCAACGAGAAACAATCGACGATGGCGCGACCACGAAGCAGTAGCGGTTCTACAATCAAGGCCACGATTTTGAAGGACGAAGCTGTGCATACACCAAATGAGGATAGCAATGCAATCTTTAAGCCTTTCAGAGCAACTGTCTCAGTACACGACGATACTGTCTCTCGGGAGAGCATTCTTTTCAACGATACGATCTTGGCAGGATCTGACTGGGATGATGGAGATCTCGTCGGCATCAGGCAAATGTCTGAAACTGTTGAAGCCCATGACTTTGGTAGCCAATCTGGAAACACTGGAAAGGTGCCAGATAATGCAAAGCATCTATATCCGCAAAATTCGAAACCCACATTTTTGTACCTCATCAAGAATAGTGCAGGCGAACCGAGTGTCAAATTGCCCGAGTTTGAAATATCCATCAACAAACAAATCGCTGCGACCTTCAACTTCGTCCCGAGGTCGGTTGTCTGGGTAGAACCGGCAAGGAAGCGGGATTGGACCGCCTCACACGTCGAGATTAGCTTTCGGGATGCCTACCTTTCTCGATCTGATATGTGGAAATTCACAAGCCAAGAATTGGTAGGAAAGACAGTTTACTTAGGCCAAAAGGTATCGTTTCTTGGAAGCCTCAAAGCAACGATCAAGAAAATCCATGTTCAGAATCAACACTCGCAGTCGGCTTTCTTCGATGCTTCAACAGTTCCGGTTTTTAGAAGTGAGGCTGCACGCTACGTTATATTCATACAAATGTCGCACGAGATGTGGGACTTCGATTCGGAAGGCGGTGGAGAGATTCTTTTCAACCGAGTTGTGAATGGTTTCCTGCCAGAGCTATTCAAGAAATGGTCAGAAATGGATGTTCGACATCTTGTCAGTATCGTTATGTTTGGTCGAGTTGAGTATCGCCGTGTGGACGCAACGATGGACACCACAACCTTCCTCGCAGCTCCCTCGTCTACTGTGTCTGGAGATCAACTACATAGTCATCAAGATTTCTATAGAGTTGTGGTTACCGACATGGCAAGTGCGCAATGGACTACCATTTTGGAGGTGTTGAAAAGAGAGTTTCGTGTCTTCCTGCGGGACGTGTCGCTGTTCAAACATGCGTATACCGCGGTGGACAGTGACCCGTCCGAGGAAGGTAGGGACCACCCTCCCAGAATCACGGGTCGTCTCAGCGGAGCATTGAAAGGTAATATCCTCGAAGCTATCAATTTGGCAGTATCGCAATTCTCAAATGACTACATTGACCGTGACCTCATTCGAACAGGAATCTCAGTTGTAATAGTCACGGCTGGAAGTGGTGTCTTTGATGTTGGTGCAGCTCTGCTCAAGTTGACCTCTGAAACATTGACCAACAATGGAATTGGCATCGATGTCGTATGTCTCTCCAAGATGCCACTGCACTCTGTTCCACTCTTTCGCTATCGTCTTCAGCATTCGGCGACTCATGACGACATTCACAGAACCCAGGAATCTCCGAGTCCGTCGTCCTTGAATACAAGTGCTGGCCCGTTCATGCCCGACTTGAGCCACTCGCCAGCTTTTTCTGCTAGCAAATCGAGCCTCAACTATTTTTCCCGCTTCCCTTCAGCATTCTCTGCTAGATTGCCGCAGCCGTTCGGCTATGGCATTCCACAATGGATTGATTTATCCTACTGGTCAGCAGACATGGGCTACTATAAAGTCAAAACTCGCCGCCGCCATGGAGTCTCGAATCCAGGGACCTTCCAGTCTGGCAAGCTGTTCAAGCCCCGAGTCAGAATGTACGAGCTGCAGATGATGGGCTTGATGGAAATGGGAATGGCTGATATTACTATACCATATCTCAATGAAAAGTCCATCAACGAGGATGAAAGACTGCGAAGGTGGAGCTCTCAACTATCGCGCTCCCAATATGGCCGGAGTCCCTCCCAATCACCAGAGTTTAAAAGGAGAAGCCCATCCACAGTGCTGCGTCTGCAGGACAAGCCGCAGATCAACCGCCATCATCAAGACTCGGGTAAAGGCTTTGCAGTGTTCATGGATTCGTATGACAGTTCAGCCTTTACTGTCAAGCTCAAGGAGACTAAAACAAGAAGAAGAGTGAACAAGCGCAAAGTTGTAGAGCATGGCAGTAAATCGACACCGGCTATTGATGTACCCAAAGTGAAGTTACCGTTATCTACTCTTCAGCACCAACATGCCAGCCTCAGAAGTAATGGTGACGTGGATAGTAGATCTGACACGGAAAGCCTTATTTCCTCTGCATCCAAGTTCACGAGACCACGTGCTCCAAGAAATATCAGCTATACCTTGCGGGGGTTGGCGCCATTGAAGGCGTCTGCAGTGACGCCGGAACTGCGTGTGGAAAACATCAATGCTCTGTCAAGTCGAGGTATTAGTGGCGTCCTTGAGCATCTTGAGTCGGACTCGGATCTTGCATCAAGCACGAATAAGCCACCACAGTCTCGCGACCACACAAGGCTTAAGTCTGCAGCCTCACCGAGCTCCAATACTGCATCGAAAGATGAAGAAGGCTCTAAGCCGATCAAGATCAAGTCTGCAGCTGGACCTGTCAGAGCGGGAAGTCTCGTGAGGAACCAGCTTGACAGCACCGCTCCTGTTTTGCATGACGCCACGCTCCTGCTTAGTGATGTAGCGATTCTTCTGCCAGAACTGTGTTAAGGCGCGAATACCAAGAATGTGTATCTCCTCATCATTCTCATCAGGTTGACTCGTTTTCCAGGTGCTGGCAGGTGGTTCAACAGGAATCAAAACAAATCGCGCTCGCCAGTACCGGAGCTGTTCCACAAGTGCGTC
>Ga0068618_1000080_pt1 | contig 18946 bp, 12 predicted proteins | sample InSIn2SAF170_2_FD_77423 | JGI IMG/M metagenome (GOLD analysis project Ga0068618, IMG submission 77423) | Clean room microbial communities from NASA Spacecraft Assembly Facility at Jet Propulsion Laboratory, Pasadena, California, USA -... ...
GCTGGGCCACCAACACCACAGCCAACATCGAGGACTTTGGAATTCTCCTTGATACCTATCTGAAGAGCTAGGTAGTGTTCGTGTCGATCGGCGAATCTGCAAGGGGCAATCTCGAAGACCCATCTAAATTTTGGGAAACTGTGAAAAAGCACCACATGGGATCTCTGGCTTCCGTGTCGGTCCAGCCAGGGTCAAACACCGATACTTTTTTCTGGACGTTATACTAGCACCGCTGTCATTCCGTGTTTCTGCATACAAATAAGTTCGTTTGTATTTTGCATTGTTCAACCTTGCCTGCCAGCATTTCAACATGGCACCCTCAGCACTTCCCAACGGTACCCTCGAAAGGGAAGACCACGCTCGAGATGCCGAGTTCAACAAGTCCTCGCATGGAACGTCATCCGCGGCACGAGGCGGCTTACTGGCTATGCGCAACAAGGATGCTGCCGCTCAGAAAGCTGCAGTGGACGAATACTTCAAACACTGGGATAACAAACTTGCTGGGACCGAGACAGAGGAAGTGCGGAAAGCGCGCAGGGACGAATATGCTACCTTAACAAGACAGTAAGGTGTGCTCATCAACACAGTCTCCATTCGCTAATCTGGAACAGTTACTACAACCTGGCTACCGATCTCTACGAATACGGATGGGGCACTTCATTTCACTTTTGCCGGTTCACTCCAGGGGAGGGATTCTACCAAGCTATTGCTCGCCACGAACACTACCTAGCTCTTCAGATAGGTATCAAGGAGAATTCCAAAGTCCTCGATGTTGGCTGTGGTGTTGGTGGCCCAGCTCGAGAAATGATCAAATTCACTGGCTGCAATGTTGTCGGTTTTAACAACAATGATTATCAATTGCAACGAGCGGCACGATACGCTGAAAAAGCTGGAATGGGTAACAAGTTTCTGGGTATCAAGGGCGATTTCATGCAAATGCCAGCTGAGTTTGCCGGTACCTTTGACGCAGTTTACGCCATTGAGGCTACTGTACACGCACCTAGATTGCAGGGTGTCTATGAAGAGATCTTCAAAGCACTGAAGCCAGGCGGTGTCTTTGGTGTGTATGAGTGGCTCATGACGGATAATTACGACAACGATAACCCACGCCATCGACAAATCAGACTTGGTATCGAACAAGGTGACGGCATTTCCAATATGGTCAAGATTTCAGATGGCCTAGCAGCTATCAAAGGTGCTGGTTTTGACCTCCTGCACCACGAAGACCTTGCACAGCGACCGGACCAGGTCCCGTGGTACTACCCTCTTGCCGGAGAGCTTAAATACTGCCGAAGCGCCTGGGACCTCTTCACTGTTGGCCGGATGACTTGGGCCGGCCGAACCATTATGCACAAGTTCATGGGTGTTGGTGAAAAGGTTGGTCTTCTACCAAATGGGACGCAAAAAACTGCTGACAGTCTTGCTCTTGCGGCGGACTGTCTCGTTGCTGGTGCCAAGGAAAACCTATTCACACCGATGTACTTAATGGTGGCAAGAAAACCACTTGATGCGAATTAGGAGTTCAGGGTGCCAAACAACAACTTTGGAGATTTTATGAGGGCAAATGTGGAGTTTATGCAGAACTCGGAGTCGCCTGGGAGTACGAGGTCGTTCAGATTCAGAAATCGTTTCCCCAAGACTGATATGACTAACATCAGCGAAGAGTCGTGCTCATGCCCAAGCGGGGTCTAAGTAGAAGGTTGCTCGAGCTAGAATAATATGGTGGTCGGTGTCTACGTTGTCGTGGTAAGCATTGTTTTTTGTGGCTTCTGGATGTTCCCAGCGAGCTGCGTCCCGAAACTTGGAGACTAAAAATTGTTGACACAAATGCACATAGATAGACTCGAGTAGGTTCGAGCTTGTAATCCAGCATGGAAAAGCATGGGTATGGATGGCATTGCATATGTAGACAATCTGCATATAGACTGACCAGGTGTGATCATGGTCCATTACTGGAGTAATGCATTTTTATATTACCAACCATACCGAGAGTTCTTACCGTTCCAGTCCGTGCTATTGTCATTGTCAACTTCTGATCGACTTACTAACCAGGGGATATTTGCGGAGCCAATGGTCGTATTTGAGTACATCTAGGTAAGAAGCATTTAGTCATGAGCCATCCTTCATGACCAAGTTATACGTTTAAGGGGGTATCTGCGCCGAAGCATATTATATATTCATAATCATCTATGCCACCGTCGTTCATAGTACATACAGTCATCTATATCTTCACATAATCTATATTATCAAAATCCCGCATCCCGCCAAAAATGCCGCAACGCTCACTGACAAGAAGATCAACAGATAGCCTTGCTCAGAGACAGCAAAAGCACGTACCGCACCAGCCTTTGCGGACGCTGAGCTGGCACTTCCACTGGCAGTACCCGCGGCACTTGAGCCTGACGAAGCGGTGCTGGCACTGCCAGATTTCGAATTACTACTTCCAGAGCTACTTCCGCCTGCAGCGCCAACATTGGCGTTTGCGCTGAACGCAGATGTTCCACTCGCTGTCAATTTTAGTGTTGCACTTCTGCTGACTGTGCCGGTGGCGCTTGTGACTGCTGATGCGCGCGCTGTGCCGAGACCGGAGCCTGCTGCGCTCGTGCCCCCGACGGTGATTAGCGGGTTGCCGGTGTATGTCTGGTCCACGGTTTCTGCGCTTGCGGTGCTTGTGACGCCGGGGATATTTGCGGGACTCGCGGAGATGATTTGGACGTTTCCGCTGCCGGATACGGAGGCTTGGGTGTTGAGTTGGGCGAGACCGACTTGTAGGGTTTCGAGGTCGTAGACAACGTAGGCGGAGCGGAGGAAGGTGTCGCCGAAGAGGATGGGGTTTGAGCCGGCGGCGTCGATGCCGAATTGGCAGAGTGGTGCACCTTTGCTACCGCGACTACCAGTGTAGGCTGAGCCGTCCTCGTTGGTTAGTGGGATGAGGAGTTCGGATATTGGGATGGATATGACTGCGCCTCCCGGGCCACCGAATGTGTATGTGAAGGTCAGGTTGTTCGCGGCGAGGCTGCAAGGCGCGATTTGACCGAGTTGGGGGTCGGTTATCACACCAACGGCATTGAAGATTTGGTTGGCGATTGTATCGGGAAGATAGGTGAGAGTCGTGCCGCTGTCGAGGATTGCGGGCTGCGGAGAGCTTGGAGTAAGCACAACTGTCTCAGCGGGTCCCGAGTTGGTTAGTGTCAGATTAGACCAGGTTACTGTGAAGGAAGTCTTGCGGCCAGACTGTATGTCATTCTGAATCGGAAGAGAAACGAGTGGACCTGTATATTTCGACGAGTCCACGCCACCGAAGAGGATAGTTCCCGTATTGTCGTTCAGGTCATCGAGCCAGAGAGAATAGGACAAAGAGGGAATGTGTCCTTCATTTTTGAGGACATTGACCACATTAGGATAGGTAAAGGAGGAGCTGCCACTATCGGCAGCGGCTGACTCATCTGCTTGGAAGCCTACACCCATGATTCCGAGGTCTCGGTCGGCGCGGGTAGCCAGGGCCATGGTCGCATTGGTTAGTTGTGTGCCGCCAATGTTGAGAACATCGGAAATATAAACACCCTGGATTGCTGAGCCATCGACATAAGAGATCTGGAAGGCACCGTATGATTGAATTTGAGAGAATGTGGAGGATTGTGAGTAATTGAATTTGCCTAAGGTGCAGTATTGGGTGCCTGCCTCGCAGACATTGCTATTCGCCGCGGGAAACCAGAGGTCTGAGCTACCAGTATCCAGTTGCACGCCAATCTGTTGAGCTGGCGTACCGACGGTGACATTGATGAGGTAAAGGAGCTGTTCATTTGTGATTTGTGAAGTCACCGTTCCTGACTGTCGTTTGTAAAGCTCTGATATTGATCCTGCTGCTATTGGTGCTTTTCGCTTTTCGAATTTGAAGCTGAGTGGACCGGCACCAGGTTTTGCTAGGGCGATGGACGGAACTAGCAGCCCAGCCAGGAGGTAGATTGGTGTCAGAATCATATTGATGGAAGCTCGAGGCTTGAGATCGGCGTGAAGAGAAACATAGTTTCATAGGGGAAGACGGTGGTTTTGAGCATTCTGTGTTGTCTCCAACATCATCATAGTTTATTATGACTCCATGATGGGATTGTTTGAAATCCTCGGCCGGGCCGGGAATAATGATCTAGTAGCGGGCGGGTGGAGAATAATAATTGAGCTTGTGAGGATAATGTCGTCGGTGGTGAACCTTGCTCACCTCGTTGTGATTGGACCGGAACATTAAGATAATCGAAGAATGAACATGTACTTACGCGGCTCGTGGTAAAATCAAGGAAACCGGTGCAAGAAAGGCGGAGGCGAGAAGATAGGGCAGTAAGGTCATCGATGACAAACAGTCAACAGCGGTCACATTGCTCGTTGAGGACTTCTGGCACTGGTAGCACAATGATTTGATCGGGCACAAACCAATTTCCATCACTTGGACTTCCTGTGAGATGGGATGTGACGGCAAAACGATTGAAGTATGGAGATGTTCGGTAGATGCTTCCTGGTGACAAAATGAGTTGAGAGATTCAATGGACAATAGCCCTTACTGTACAACGTTAGCAGTAGCTTATGCTCCAAGGTTTGAGGAGGCAAAGTCAAGGTGGAGGTCGCTACAATGTCTTTTTTCTGTCTTGACGATGCACCTGATATGGGACACCAGGAGTTCGCAACTGTATTAACTAAGCACGGAGGCCCAGAACTCTTATCACAGCACTGCCAATCAATGTCGTACGGTTCCAGGCTTTGACAGCCACAGCTATGGATTGGCTGAAGATGCTGGCTATCGCTGCTGTTAAAGGATGTGCCCAAACAGTCCTGCCGACAGATGTTTCGTGACACAAACAAGGTGGTAATGGTCGTGCGACCATATCTCAAGCAGCCTACCGTAATGAAGAAAGAGTTCCCATGCTTTCGTTCAACCGGAACAACGATAGGATGGATTCAATTCACAGATGTACAATAAGCAGTGCACAAAGGACATGAACTGAGAAATGGAGTTATCATACTACAGGATCGAAGGAATTGACAAGCACAAGCGTCGAATATGCGAGTGATAGTTGGGTGTCACTGGGGGTATCGGGTATCTACTTAGATCTCCAGCACAGTCTGAATCCCAGTGCTGAGGCCCTCCGCAACATATTGACCTTAATTATATTGTATTTGCAAATAGCATCGTCAATTGCGACCGATGCTTGCCATGTAGCGTGGAGAAACATAGAATTTCTACGGAAGCTGGACTTCAGTTCTTGTCAATCCCGGAAACTTAAATCTCAGCCTTGGCCGAAATTCAGGGTGATCAAGAGCACGCATGCAACTTTGTCCTGTAGGTACAGCACGAAATTCCTCGTTATCAACACGATTCAAACCTTACTGGCTCAGCAATATCCACCTTTTCTCTCACCTCAACCAAAGTCCAGCCTTCGCCTTTCGGGAGTCCGCCAGTGCACTGAAGCAGATCAGTCAGCCTTTCATTTTCCACTTCAGCCTGTCTGGCTCAAACCAGACATTCCCCTTTGGCCAAGGGCGGAAGCCCGCTGTGTTTGTACCGTTGAGCCATCCATTCAGGCATGTCTGCACAAGGAGGATTAACGCGGCGTAGAGGAGCTGGCGTCGCACAGGAGAATTCCGATGAACTGTCCACATCACGGGTGGCTTCACCCGCGCCGAAGGACAATCCGTTTGATCGACCAGAAACGGGAAGAGAAGTTAGCGACAATGGTCACATAGTAGCATACGATCCAAGAGATATGAGTGAAAGTGCTGAGCGCAGCAAGCAGCCAAAGCTTACACTGATGGAAGAGATCTTGCTACTAGGGCTCAAGGACAAGCAGGTACATCAGACATGCTGAAACAAGAGAGCAGGACTGACAATGGCACTAGGGCTATTTGTCCTTCTGGAACGACAACATATCATACGCCCTGCGTGGGTGCATAGTTATTGAACTGGCCTTTAGAGGTAAAATCAGCATGCAGAAAGACAACTCAAGACGCAGATTTCCTCTCGCCGATCGGACAATTGAGGTGGTCGACGAAACCCAGACAGGAGAGGTGCTACTTGACGAGGCATTAAAAATGATGAAGTCAAGTGAAAAGATGAGCGTAAGCTCGTGGATAGACTTGATGAGTGGTGCGTCGCAGTACACTACAATTTGGATCATACTGACCTGAGATAGGCGAGACATGGAATCTGATGAAGATCGGATACCAGCTCAAACAAGTACGCGAACGACTTGCCAAAGGTCTAGTTGACAAAGGCATCCTACGGACCGAGAAACGGAATTTCCTCCTCTTCGATATGGCTACACATCCCGTTGTTGATTCCGCGGCGAAGGACGAGATTAGGAAACGCGTCAGGAACATATGCTCCAACAGAACAGTAGTATTGCCTCCGTCACAATTTCTACCAGCTGAGCTCGATTTCCGGTACCTGAGGACTATAGCCATGGTGTGTGCCAGCTATGCAGCAAATGTTCTGGAAAACGCGCTGGTCACCATGGGCCATGAAGCTAGAGAAAGAGCATTTGCACACGTCGATGAACTACTTGCTGAGTACAGCCAATTTCCATTCGCAAAGAGACAAACCGGTAGTCAAGGCATCGGAGCAAATTTGTCTCAAGCGGTAACTGAAGAAGTGGAAAAGAATAAAGATCGGGAATTACAACTCGAGGTAAGTGGTCTCACGACAAGGTGCTTCGCTTCTTCCTCCCTACTAACCATCGGCAGGTCGTTGCAGCGTGCTTGAGTGTATTCACAAGACTCGACTCACTATTATAGAAAGAACGTGAAGGCGCCATGCCGTGTTGCCTTGCAACCAGTTGGCCTATCATCATTCTTTATTCTACACGAGCACAGAAATACCGTCTCCACACTACGAGTGTCAAATCCACCAAGATTTCGGTTCCAAGAAGAGAAAACCCCACGAATCGGGTCTTAATCTGAGTTTCCACCTCACTACTACTTACCTACCTAGGTATGGACGAGTACCTTTGCATTGATTGATGAGGCGTCAACGGTGTACACTCCGAGGAAGATGTACTGTACTGTAAAGGTTCCTAAGGTCCACCATACCATTTTGTCTATACCAGCGTACAGTGAGAAGCGTTTACGAAATGATTTACAAGCTTGATGCTTTGCCTCAGAGGTAGTATGGCTACCGCTATGGTATTCAACCACAGACATGAGTCATGAAAATTCCAAGGCCCTTCTTTACCCGGAACTTGATAGGATGCACTCGGGCGTGCAGATGTGTTGTTACAGCCAGTCAGCCAATCATCAACATAGTCACGACAATCGACATGAGCTCTCACGAGCTCTTCTCTCCGCATGCAATGTAAAGAGGAACCACTGGGGGTGGATTTTTGTTCTCCAGATCAGATGACCCCCCACTTTGTTACCGCTCAATCGCCTCTTTCGACCATTTTGACTTCTGCCACATCGTCATGGCTCATAACGTCCTTCAAGTCGAGCACACTTACCTAGGCTTTTGTGGGACAGCTTCTGCTTAGACTTGCTCAGGCTTCAGTTGAACAATAAATGATAATTCACACAAAGTATAGCGTCGCATAATAATATTGATAACATATTGATCCGCGCCTGCTTAGATCGCCTTGTCTCACAGCAAGCCATTTCACTTCACTTGTTGTTTCCATTGTTGATCAATAACCTCTTCATCGCTTATCACTCAATTCAAGAAACGAGCAACATTGGCCTGCTCAAGCTCCGTTACTCAAGCGATAATTCACTGACTACAGCATACTGACAAGCTCTTCTTGGTAGCGCGGAACTCTGTGGTCACAAGAATTTCAAATTACGAAAGTTGATCACGTTGCCGACACTGAGCAGAACAAACAGCAGTTCAGATTGTGGTCGTTAATCTCGAAAGCGTGACTTCAAAATGAGTGGCTATCCAGCTAAATTCGACACTCCAACCATCCGCGCTTCAGAAGCTGTGCTAGTTATCCACACTGAAATTGTGATTAATGCGCCGGCTGCAATCGTTTTCCGTTCTTTGAGGAATGTCGAAACATGGCGGGATTGGAATAGATTTGTCCCCAAGGTGAACCTCACTTTTCAGCCACCGGACGATGACCACGTCACCGCCGCCGAGATTCGACAACTCGTGCGCAATACGAGTATTGCTGGCAGCTTCGATAGCGACCTGACGGATGGCGGGAGTGGTATGGCCAAACCTCATGCCCCTGATGAGCAGCCACCTCCAAGGTTTCGACTGAACAGTCTTTCTGGTCAAGGAGGTGCCGCACCAAGGCTTTCTGAAAGTGTGGATCCTTTCACGGTAACGACAAATGGTCACCCACCAAACTCCCCTACTGCACCCCGAATTAGTATGTCAAGCGAAGCTAGCGGGCCCAAGAAGTCAGCTGTTCAGAAGTTTCAAGAAGCACAAGAGTCTCGACGGGCAAGTATAGCAAGCGGTAAAGAACCACCACCGATAGTGAACAGGGTTGAAAACTCGGACAGTCACCGCGCTAGTATCGTCCCAATGTCACCAACGTCACCTGATAGAAGTCGAAGGGCTTCGAAATCGCATGAACACGAGCACAAAGCCGAGCGAACCCGACAATCGCTTCTTGCCATGTATGGTGAGCCTTTGTCAAGATTGCAGATTGGAACGAAGATGACATTGTTCTCGCGGATGAAAGCGCTCTCACCCTCTGAGTTTACCGAAACAAATGTCATCGTGACCGAGGTTGCAAGACCGGATGATCCACTCACAGAGGCAGGCACCACTGCGCTATCTAGGACGAAGACACATAGCCTTGAGCGCAGTGGCACCTATCGCATAGTATGGGCAATAGATAGCCAAGGCTCATCAATCTTCAATATCGGTGGAATTCTGAGTGGGAAAAAGTTACCGTCCTATCTGCTCCAAGCAGAACGTGTACATGAGATTCGGCCGACTACCGATGGCGCGGGCAACGAAATATGTGTTTACTCCACCTGGGAGTGTATGAAGGGTCAAGGAGCCAAAAATGTGAAAAAGAAGTATGCCGAACATCTGCAGAAAATGTTTGCAGTCTGGGCTGAAGGATTGAAGGATTTTGCCGAGGGTCTCCATGCGCCCAAGATTGACCGAAGAGATTTCAGTATCAGTTTGGACGAGCCCATTGTGCTACAGACGTTATATTAGTGGTGAGGCGGTGCTCATTTGTTTGATTGGAATTCCCAATGGTTTGTGAGCGAAGGAGCGAGCATGAAGCGTAATACCCTTGCACTATTCTTGTTCAATTGTGAATTTGCGTGCGATATGATCACACCTAAGGTCCTCGGCGAGGGCGAAAGACGCTTTAGTAGGAGCTACAGAACCACGAAGCCCTGGCTAGTCTATTGAATATCAAATATCTCTATTAAAAGCAGACCCTGTGACCTAGTCCTCACATCTGCCTCAGGCATGAGCCATCGCATCTGAGGTGAATTGGTATGGAAAGTTTACCGATGCAACTCTTGGCGCACTTCCTCGAAAATTCGCGCTCCACAGTCAACACTTTTCGATTGCAAGCGACAACCCACATCTGTTCGTCCACGATAACACCTGTTCAACAATCGACTAAACGTTCTCTCCTCCTCCCATAAAAGAAGAGAATCCTAATCAGCCGCAATCATGCCTGGTGTCACTGTCCGAGATGTTGATGTGAGTTTTGATCTAACCTACACCTCTATAGCTCGAGCGAGCGCATGCGCGATACCAAACAAGAGAAGGACATAAATTGGCATTGGAATAGCTCGTGAGGTACACTGCAGAAACAGCAGGCTGACTTGGTTCAATAAAGGCTCAAAAGTTCATCAATGCATATGCCGACTTCTTGAAGAGACAAGGCAAGCTGCAAATACCAGGTCAGTAACCCGAGCATAGAAAGAGACGAAGACACAAGCATACACGAGAAGTTCTGCGCAGAAATGCGTAGACTTTCCTACTGCTGAAGTTCTTTCGATATCTATCGCGCAACTAGGACTCTTGGTTCTGCGTACCAAACTAACATTTATCGTCCAGGTTGGGTTGATACCGTGAAGACCTCTCACAGCAACGAACTCCCACCACAATCCGCAGACTGGTTCTACGTTCGAGCCGCCGCAGTCGCCCGACATGTCTACCTCCGCAAATCCGTTGGTGTCGGCCGACTAGCTAAGGCTCACGGCAGCACCAAGAATCGAGGCTCGCGACCAAACCACCACGTTGACGCCTCGCGATCTATTGACCGAAAGGTCTTGCAAGCGCTCGAGAAGATTGGTATTGTTGAGAAGGTCGACGATGATGAGGAAGCTACCTCAGGCAAGGGCGGTCGAAGAATCACCCAGGCTGGCATGCGAGATTTGGACCGAATCGCCATGACTGCCGTCGAGGAGGATAACGAGGATGAAGATGACGAGTAAACGTCTATTCAAAGTCAACAATACCATCCAGAATCAAGGACAGCATACATCAGTCACGTGTGACTGATCAGCAAAAATGTGCCATATCGAAGAGCATGTACATGTACAACATGCTACGACAAGGACGACTGCGTCATGACAAAAGGTCATGGCACAAAGGTCAACGGCATACCCGAGGACGTCAAGCGTGGCGACCCCTCAAAATTGTCAGCTCAACGTGTTCAGATGCGGAATGATGCTCCGAGAGTCACGGAGTAGCTCATCAAAGACCTTATACCACCAATTCAATAAATACTTCATACCTACCGTTGGCCTATCCATGTCGTTGTTCCTGTTCTTCTATCATTCGTTCCCCCCATGTACTCGATTGCTTACCTTTGGCAGCTGAACACCTCGCTTGAACATGTCTTGGCTGCAGCATCACTCTGATTTATCGCTCTCGAATTATAGTGAATAAAAATCACGATCAGCAACCTCTCAATTAGCTGACACACAATCAGCTATTTACCTATCTGTCACCGCTGACGTGTACAAGTGACGCTTGCTGACAAAGACATCGACTGCAAATATCTTCTAGTACTCATTAGAACGTGATCATAGTGTGTCAATTTATCCAAATACGGCGTGGAATACATGCCATTCAATCATAAAACTATCACTGTTTAATGGTCTTCGTAGCCGCGCTCTTCGCGCCGCTCTGTTCTGTACGGTATCTATGCATTCATGCTACCTGCCAACCAACCACCAACCATGCAGTATCTGGGTATCATATGCAAATACAAAATATCAATCAATGCTCGTAAAATCGTAAATCCAAAACTGAACACCTCCAAACCGCATGTCAAAACCTGTGGTGAGGCTAGTTGTCCAGCGACGCATTATTCACTATCTAAATCAAGTCGCCGTTGGTGCTGCTATGCAAAATCGTTGTAGGTTTCGTTTGTATCGTTCCGCCTTGTCGAGAACTCGTTGTGTCAACGGTCAGCCTCGAGACGCGAGAGGAATCGTAGATTTCTAGTCCCACGAACTCAGGATCTCTGTCTTCTGAGAGCAGATACCTGCATCATCGCCGTGGTCTGCAAATTGACTGTGACTCTGGCTCAGGCCACCACTCGTTTCGGCAGCCCAGTCAGGTTTATTCCATGGTAGAGTGCGCTTTTTGCCAACAGTAGCAGGTGCAGGTTCAGGGGTATGGAGTTTCTGGCTTCGTTCGTAGTCTTTTAGGCCTTCTAACAAGTCATCATCTGAGAGACCGTCGATGGCGAAACTATCGCAGGGCTTGAGAGGTTTCTTTGAGGACTTCCGTGGAGCGTTGCTGGGAGGTTGGTTTTGGATGTAGGTAGCATTAGGTAAGTCGTAGGGTAGAGCTGACATGGAGGCTGGTAGAGGTTTGGATACAAGCAGAGTGGGCTTTGCAGCGGACATGACGAGTTGAGTGGCGGGCAAGGACAGGAGAGTAGCATCGTCAAGACCTCCATCATCAAAATCGTCAGCTGCGGCATCTCCCAACTCTGCAAAGATATTATCGAAGTCTCTATCATCGAAAGAATCGTTGATGGAGCTGGAAGATTTGCTGACGTTTTCTACGGTAGGTTGAGATTTGATCGTCTCGATATTTGGAACAGGAGAGTAGTGCTTCAGCGTCTTCGTTGGCGACTTTTCCGCTACAGCGAGGGGAGCTTCGGGCTCTTCATTCTCTTTGTCACAGACTTCGTCAAGATCATCATCGTCGAGGTCCTGGGTACACAGGCCGGAGAGGAGGTCTTTTACAGCTTGCGTGCTAGCAATGTTTGCTGCCGTGATGTTTGCGGTTGCTGCAGCACTGGAAATTGCTAGTTTTGATTTGAAACTGCTCACATTCTCGATCTTACTATTTCGAATATTGACGTCTGACTTCGACATAGGTGAGAGAGGTAGTCGTTGGGGTCGCTGGACTGGAAGAGCAGGAACTTTAAACTCATGAACAATATCTTGCTTCTGCTCTGGTTGTCGCGCTTCGACGTTGACATACTTTGGCTCAGCATCACTATCCTCTGCTATCTCAAAATCCTCAAGTGATTGGGAAAGGTCGGTGTTGTCATCCTGAGTCGAGACTTGATCAGATCGGTCATCCTCATTGATCGGTTCCGCCATAACTTCCTGGTTGCGTGCGTAGAAAGTGTCAGACTCCTGTTCATAGAAGTTCTCTCGGTCCTCGAGCAGGTCACCGTCAGACTCTTGTGACAGCCGTCTAACCTGCTGTAATCCGGTAGATCCGTGCTTATCACCATGGGCGGAACCATTGTCTTTGTGAGGCTTGTCTTTGTCAATGTCACCAACCGGCGCTGCTTTCAACAAAGAGTCTCCCTTCTTCGATTTGAGGTCTCGCGGCCTTCCGCCGAACCAGGAGTGTAGATTCATCTGGTCTTCATCCTTCTTGGCCAGCGTCTGCGTGAGGGTAATTTTGCCGGCGCGGAACATCTGCTGTTTCAACTCGAGCTCTTTCGCCTCCTTCTCAGCACGCTTTGTAGCGTTGTTCTTTTTGTTCTCTTCCCGACGTACCGCTTTCTCGGCGGCGGCTTTCTGCTTTGCTTCACGATCCCATATTCGAAGTTCTTGAGTAGTGGGTTCTTTGTACCATTTGCCAGACTTTTGGTGAATGCGCTTGGCTTGTTTGGTTGTTTGAACCGTCGTTACTGTGCCTGTGTCCTCGTCGACGTACGAGCCGTAGCCACGCTTCCTCTTGCGCATCGTAAGTGAGTCGTTGTGGGCAGCGGGCATGTCAATAGTTGCAATGCACATGCACGAGATCGCAAGTGGATGTCAGGATAGCCGGGAGCTAAATAAGGGCTGCTCGGCGTGGCTGCAGCAGAAACGTCGATCGTTAAGGATGCATCAACACGAAATACGAACGATGAGATTTGGATCCAATAAGTACATCGAAATTGATCAATGAAAGGTATACGTATTCAGAGTTCGAGGGGGGCACCAATGAATACATTCACTGTTGCAACATTGAAGATGAAGCTCATGACTGAGAGTGCTATGAATAAATCTGATACATAGGGGGGTTGGAAATCATGCTTTGGGCATTGTTCTGTGTTTGCAACTCATTGAACTGTTTGCAAGATATTGTTTCAGGTGTCTTGCTCATCGTCTACATCATCCATGTCCTCTATGGGAAACGTTAGAATGGCAGCGATTCCACCTAAGCCGTCCAGCCTCTTTCCACTCTCATGGTCGCTGCTAAGTATACGTACTTCACCACCTTCAACCTCTCGGACCCGATCGACGAGTGAAACCCATCGCCTTCTGGTAGCCACGTCTTGACTCCGAAACAAGGAGTTGTTAATTAATAGTATACCACCCCCTCTACCTACAGCGCCTTTCTCGACAGCCTGTTCCACTTCTTTCGGTCCATACCAAGCTCTACCATCATCTCTTCTTAGCAGACTGAAGAAATCATCCATAACGCTCGTTTCCCGGGCATACTGAGTGTCCTTTAACGTTGCTTTCACTTCTGGACTGGTTAAGACCTCGTTCAAGCTGTGCAAATGACCGGAACTACTATGAACCACGACGAAAGCTTTCCGCTTCACCAGGTCTTGCAAGAGCTTGTCCCCCTTTGCTTGGGCAGTTTCATTGATGTATCTTAGGAATCCTTGAGCGACGAAGCCTGGACTCGCCAGCAGGACAGGGAAGGTAGCAGAACTATCCTTGTTCTCTAGCAATCCCTCGAGTTGTCGCAGCAGCGTATCGAGCACGAGATTGTAGAATTTTTGCAAACCTTTATCGTGATCTGCACTTCGACCTGCACCAGTTCGTTTCCGTGGCACACTGACCTCAACCCTTTGTTTCAGCACTGTTTGGTGTGATGTCAGAAAACAAATGTTACCAAGACCCTCTTGCATAACAACTGCCACCGCTTCAGTGCTCTTGTTCGGATCAATAGCCTCGGTGAGCTGTGTCCTTGCGATGCTGTCCCAGCCAGCGCCACCATCAGGACCCTCAACGACCTTGTCAATGGTGAAATTCCGGTCAAGTTCAAGGTCGAGCGTGTGATGCTGACCAACCTTGGCATGCTTGTTCTCCCGCGCTATCTGACCGGCAACATGTAACTGGCCTGCCTGCGGATCAAAATCAAGAGACTTGACTTTGATGGTTAAATTCATGTGCATTCTTTGAGACGCGGTAGAACCGGTGCTGCTCGATTCAGTAGTGACTCGGCGAATGGCAGACGCGGTCATATAATCACCTACCAACACTAGATTGTAGGCATGCCACATATCCTCTGGCTCTTCTGGACATAATGTGACCGAGCCTGAGCCATCACTGTTGATATTGCGCTTGACGAGCCGCATCCTACTTATGGGCAATGTCGCCGCAGTAGTTTGATGGCCAGAAGACCAGAGCGAGCCAAAGCCTCAAGAAAAGACCCGAAGCGCCTTGTGTATGGTGAGACTACTACTCCTTTGGTTGACAACGATACTAGTCTACTGCTGGAGTACATCTGTAGCATGATTTACCACTGGAACTCTCCCCATTGCTTTGTGCATTATCTGCATCGCATGGACTAACCACTTTGAGACGGAAGTGGAACGCGATTGCAGCTTGAAACAATCTCGTGGTGACCACTGTCGTCATATTCCATGTGACATGAAAAGGTCTGTCTGTTCAAGTTCCATAATCACAATCCTGTTTGGTTGGGTCATTGTCGACAGCAGCAGGCAAGCTTTGGTGTTGTGCCCGTGCCAATCTCTAGCTCCATGGATTGACTAATTGACGAATCTTGTGGCGTACTACCTGGTTCAACTTCCACAACCACGACTTGGCTGCAGTAAGGTAAGCTTTGCTCTAGGAAATCCTGACGCCGAGATTGGATTGAGCTAATCGGCCACCGGGCCATCAGCTTGCACCCAGCAAAACCCACCACAGATCCGTTCACTGTTCTTCCACTTTTCCTCCTCTGCGACATCATCTTGCATCGGTTAACTGGCGCCTATCGCACTTTGCAAGCAGTTCGCGCATTCATCTCTTTGATCATTTCTGTTGCACAAGTACAGCGCAGATACCGCCGTGCACGAGCGCTGATACCAGATTCTGACAGTCCATCACTTGCAACTCGATCTACCTTGGTTGCTTGGAGCGGACACTGTATTTGGTGTTCGGCGCGTAACAGACCACATCCCGGATTGCGCGTCAACCTGAATACACCTACACACAATGGGCACCTTTGTTTTTAGATGGTGAGTCTGAAGCAGCGACTCCTGCTAGCTGTCTTACAACTACTGGTACGCCGTGCCTGAACCATGCTAACCATGAGCTAGGCCTTATCCGGCCGATCATGTCTATGTTACTGGCACCTTTGATGATTGGGGAAAAACTGAAAAATTGGAAAAGGTTGGGAACCATTTCGAGAAAGAGGTTACGCTACCTTCTGCCGACCACAAGATTATGTATAAGTTCGTGGTTGACGATCAATGGATTGTGGATAATCAAGCACCCAAGGAAGACGATGGCCACTACAACGTTAACAACGTTCTGCTGCCAGACCAGATAAAACGATCTGGTCACCGCGTTTTGGCTACATCCCCACTCCCGCCTGGAGTTTTCAGTGCCAACTCACCACGCGAGGCTCCCACCGTGTCAGCTGGCGGCGAGGGAGCTCCATTGCTCTCAAAAGAAGAATCCGAGGCTAATCTAGCTCGAAGACTTCCTAATATTGTGCCGGATCCAAACCGCCCTGTTACCCGAACGCTGCCGCAATCGGATGGCGCTGCAGCGTCTGGTCCAGAAGCCTCTAAACAATCTAACAATTTTGGTAGAGATGGAGGAATTGCTGGCGCGGCTACCGACTTTGCCAGTGCTCCTGTGCCTGCCAACGAATTCGACAAAGCGAGAGAGCTCCGACAGAATGCCACAGGAGAAAGCCAGAGCGCACTACCAGCCCCCTCACAAGGTCTCGGTCTAGGTGCCGCAACTACTGGCGTACCTGATCAAGAATATGAAGATAGCACGGCTTTACGAGACAATATTGATACGCAAGCAGCCATCGAAGCTGCTGAACACGACATTCCAGGTGCTTTCCCTGAAACTCCTGCATTCGAGCTCGACTCATATAAAGTCAATCCATTTCCTGCGACTGGACATCAAAATACCCAAAGCTCTGTCACAACATCGAAAGAAGACTATGAGCAAGTCGGCTCGCTAGGTACAGCGAGTGCATTGGATCCAGGTGCAGAGGGGGGTGGCATAGCTCACTCATCTCCTGCTGGCGCAGGCACGATACCACATGAAGTGAGTGTACAGCCTCTTCCCGCAAGTGGTCACAGAGATCTTTCAAGTTCGGTCACTACTTCCAAAGAGGACTACGACCAACTCGATTCATTCGGAACAGCTGACACAGCCGGTGCTGCCGGTGTGGACGCCTCGATTGCTGCAGGCGTCGGCACAATTCCACATGAAGTGAGCGTTCAGCCACTCCCTGCATCAGGCCATGCAGACATTGGAAGCTCAGCCACAACTTCAAAGGAGGATTACGAGAGAGCCGGCGATCAAGGACCAGCTGTTGGCGACTACAGCGTGCAACCAATTCCTGCGACGGGCCACAAGAACATTGAAAGCTCTGTCACGACATCCAAGGAGGATTACGAGAACCTTGGTGCTCTTGGAGTCGCAGGCGCAGCAGTTACTGGTGCCGGGGCCTACGTTGCGAGCTTGTTCTCGGAGTCTGATGCAGGCAATAAAAGCTTAATCCCAGAGTCCTCGTTACCTATGAATCCAGAACAGAACGATACGCTTGATGCAGGGCCATTTCTTCGTTCTGCTGGTCCTGGAACTACCACTGCCGACCTTGCCTCGAGAGTACCACTCGAGCCGAGGCGAGAAGCTCAAGTCATTGACTCAGATCCACCAACCATCGGTCGTGAGAATCCTTACTTCAATTCATCAGGCCCCTCTACAATTACTGCTGATCTGGCTTCAGGTGTTCCACTGGAACCCAGGCGAGATGCTGAGATAATCGGGGGTCCAGAAGCACCGACGACAACCAAAGAAGCTACAGCTATGCCTTTCATTAGCTCATCCGGACCAGGCACAACTACATCTGATCTTGCGTCTCAGGTTCCGATCGAGCGCGAACTTGATCCAGAGGTCAGAGAAGAAAAATCGGCCCTGGAGAGCGAGTTATTGAGCAAAGTGCCAGAGTCCCAAGCTACAGGTGAACCTGCCTCGGCTGCCAAAGATCAGTCCAGTTACTATGGTCTCGCTACCAACGTGCCAGAACCAGTTGAGGAGTCGTTCGTCAAGGCGCATGCTCCACCAGAAGCTGCTGCAGAGCCGTCTGTTGTAGCTGAAAAGTCCCTTATGGAGCAAGAGTTGCAGAGCAGAGTACCGGTTGTTGATACAGCTGGCGAGCCTGCGCCGACATTGTCAGCAGCCACGGCAACCATTGCACCTCAATCCACAAACGAATTTGCTGATACTGAGACAACTACTCCTAGTGCAGCCATGACCGTAGACGCACTCACCGACGGTATGACAGCCAATGAAACCGTACCGGACACGGATACTAGCACTGCAACTACAGCTCCTGTGGCTGGTGAGCTTGCAGGTGGTGCGGTTGTTGGAGGTGCAGCAGCAGCTGGCGCATACGCCCTGGCGGCTCATCATAACAACAGGGATGTTGAGCCAGCTAGAATTGCAGATAGCCAGAAGCCAGATATTACCACAGAGGCGGCGCCGGCAACCAGCATTTATGGAGCATCACATATTCCACCAGCAGCTCCTTCAGAAAGATTTACTAACCAGTTCGAAGATGCGGCACCACATCGATCTGCTGGCACAATGGGACAGGCTAGTCCTTTCCCAGGAGTCGCACCCGCTGCGGCTGCAGCTATGTCGGATGGTACGGAGGATCCAACCGTGGCGGATGAACCAGAAGCGCCAATAATTCGAGCCCCAGTTGAGGTGTCGGAAGCAACTGCGACTGAATATGCACCGCCACGAAGCGTAGGCATTATGCCAGGCGCCTCTTCGACTGCCGCTGCTGCGCTAGCTGATGGCACTGAGGATCCGACATTGATGGAGGAGGATGAGGAGCCAGCTTTCCAGAGAACGACACAACATGAGGAGTACACACCCATGCCTGTTCGCGACACCACTCCCTATGCGTCCTATGCTCCCCATGAACTTGATCTTCCCACCCACACTCGTGAGACTACATTTTATGACTCGATCACACTTCCTGCATCCTCCGCTAGTGGAACAGGCACTACTGAAGTGTCTCCACTTGCTGGATTACCTGCTACTACCGGGACATCAAGAACGATGGAGGCTCCTCTCCTAACAGAGACACCGAGAGTTGCGGAGAGTTCCTTTGCTGAGAGCTCCACACCTATCGACATGCCCGTTGTGACGCAGACGCATGAAACCATGGGAAGTCCTGCTGCAATAGAAACGTCGAGAGCGTTCGACGATCCGATCACCACAACAGGCCTCTCACAAGTCACCGAAGCTTCCTCTGCTGGACCCTCGTTTTCCGTTGAGCCACCTGTCGCAATTGAAACTCCAA
>Ga0068618_1000081_pt1 | contig 18893 bp, 17 predicted proteins | sample InSIn2SAF170_2_FD_77423 | JGI IMG/M metagenome (GOLD analysis project Ga0068618, IMG submission 77423) | Clean room microbial communities from NASA Spacecraft Assembly Facility at Jet Propulsion Laboratory, Pasadena, California, USA -... ...
ATTTATCTATCCAGTCTGGCAACTCCAGATAATCTCGATACACGAGCAAATTAGCTACGTACTATCTAGGAGTTCTGTATCATTGTGATATTGATGGTTTGATATGCCTCTCCGAAAGAAGACACAGATTCCCGCCGCAGTAGGAGGCTAACCACGCAAAATCGCTTGAAATCGCCGAGTCCGACGATAGCGACACCGTTCCATAGCTGTCAAGGAGCGACGGAGAACTTCGGCACCTGCAATTTCACATGGAAGACAACACCAATAGTTTACTCATGGGCTGTTCTAGCCAACCTACAGTACACGAGCAACACTGTTGTTGAGCTTGTTCCTGACACCACAAGAATCGATTTCATCGCGTCGGATGTTTGGCATACATATATATACATCTCAACATGCCAAGATGCAAGCTGGATGGGCAAAGCTATGTAGGGGCTTGGCCCCTGCTAAGCACACTTCTCGTCTCATTGACGATAACAGTCTATGAATGTGGACTGTCGTGCTCGTTCCTCGCCCTCGTGCTCAGATCACTCTTATTGAGAGCACCCACAATTATTCCTCGGCAGTTCAGGGAGGATAGCGCCCAGACGATTGGATATGTCATCTTTCACTGCGTCGCGATACGAAGCTGGGCTGGACTCGATGGTCGGGCAAGACCATAAAAGATTACCCGCTTTCTCAAGAACAGGATTTCAGTTGTTTTCGCAATCTCCTGGATCTCTTAAAGAAGATAAGCCGCACGTACGGTGAAGCATTGTTCGTCTTCTGTTGGCAAGCTGTCATCACAAGCTTTAGTCTTACGATGTGGCAGACATTTCGCCGCTGGCCTTCTTCTGGGTACGTACGGCGGACCAGAAGGCCCAAGCGATGTAAAGATTCAACGACTCTGGAAACACCGTAGAGGTCATAGTCTTGTCGTCCCGAACATCTTCGTTGGGTCTTAACCTCCACCATGCATGTCATAGGCTGGTTATATGGGGTATCCCGGAAAACGTCAACACGGCGGTCCAAATATTTAGCCGTGCTCACCGATATGGACAGAGGCGCGAGCAGTACATCTGGATACTAACACAACATCATCCATACGACCAAGTTCCCAGAGTAAAGGTTGTGCAGAAGCACATGTTACAAGTATTAAGTGAGAGCCGAACAACCAGGCTCTCGAGCGATAAACGACTGCGGCGGCTCGTGAACATCACCGACATCAACAACATGATGGGCCACTCGGGTAAGCGTCCCGACCAAGACGTATTAAACGCAGCATGGCTGTACTGGCAAGTCATGAAGGTCATATATATCCTCATGGGGTTTCGCTGCTCCCCTAATGGCTAAGACGACCCTAACCTCTTCTTTCGACACGATGGTGCTGTTCATCGATGAGATACGAAGGGACATCGCTACCGAAACCGATTCCCTCATCCCGGACGTTGACACTACAGGCATAGGACTAACACCAAAGAGACACCTTCAAGGGCCTGACTATTCTTCGTTTTCGAGATCAGCTCTTTGACGTTATCAAATGGGACCGGAATGGACAAACAAAGCTCTACCAAGCGCGGAAAGGCTCGTGAAGAGCATGACTTCAGCTGGTTCATAAACCAATTCGACGTGCGTATCGATGCCGATCTGGGTGCAGTCATGGCTGCTCCTAGAAAAGGGGCGCTACTTGTTATCCTCCTCTGGTCAGCAATCATCTCCATCTACGTCGCCGCCGCTTGTCTAGGGGGTCTGTCATGGAAGTTCGATTTGCTCCAAGCATTCGTTACAAACAGTCCCTCAAGGCCTTTCGCAACACTTAAAGACGCCGTTTCTTACAGATCTAGAAAGGCTAGACATCGACGATTGAGATCACGATCGCTATCTCAAGCATTATACTGTGGCAAGCTGGATTCTGTTCGGCATCGCTGTAACAGTACTTATGACGTTGGCGTCCAGCGGCATATCAAACCATCAATATCACAATGATACAGAACTCCTAGATAGTACGTAGCTAATTTGCTCGTGTATCGAGATTATCTGGAGTTGCCAGACTGGATAGATAAATGAGTGGGAGAAACTTGACCAGCGTACATTGTCGGTGGAGCATGAGTTGAACCAGAGGGAACTGACCAGAAGAGATCGTGTACTGGTTCGTATATTCGTGTAGTTTAGGATGATGGTTTCAGAACGTGTCTGGGCCCGTTGAAAGCCAAGAGGCTTGGAGTCCTTCGAAGAGCTGCTTGAAGCACCAGAGGTATTGTCAATGTGTAGATGATTCAGAGAGAACGCCAGCAATTCAATATGGTTCTTTGGTGTCGCTTGCTTTAGTGGTGCGCGGGGATATTGAATGTCAAGGCCATTGCCAGTAGCAACCTTGGGGTGGTCTGGTCGAGTTATGCATATGAGGTCGAGCTAGAACGTTGAAAGAAGCCAAGTGCTTTTGAGCCCTGGATTGGACAGTCAAGTCTTCAAGAAGGGGGAGGCATGAAAATGAATGAGATGATGGGGAGAAGATTGAAATTGTGCGGGCAACATACCTCCTTATATGCTCTGTGGAAGACCACAGCATGAGCCACGCCCTCTATACTCGTTCGCCATCATATGCAATCAGCCAAACGTCTTGTTTCAAAAAATGCCTCCTAACAACCAACCATGCTGGTCCTGCATACCTCATACATGTAAGAAAGTCCTAAATGTACAAACCAACTGCAACGGCATGAAAACATGACCGTTGCAAATCCAGACCTTACATGCCTCTAACTCAGAAATCCTGCGTCATACCTCGACGGACCACGTCAGGTGACACGGCCCTATAGGGGTCCTCGTCATCACTCTGTGCCTTGTGCTGCGCTTCCGATTCAATTATCTCTGTTTCAGCTTCGCTCACACCCTCTTCATCCGCATCGTCTCCTGTCTTTGGTTGCTTAGGATGACGAGGTAACGTCTCAAGATCTGCACCATCCATCACCACCGCCCCTTCAGGTTTGGCACGATACTTCTCAAACACTGCCTCTCTGACCACATCATACAAAAATGAAAACTGTGTTTCACTCATTACCATCATCATGCGTTGTTCTCGTAAAGTGTTGACTGTTTCGAAAATGAGGTCGTACTCATCCTTGTCGAATCCGTCTTCGCGCGTGGGCGTGTTGATCTTTGTTGGTCCAGACTTGCCCCAAGTTTCAGGTTGAGGAACGGCGCTGTTTGCTGCAACTGCTGCTTGGTTTACGTCTGATGTAGCAGGTTTGACTGAGTCGAGTAAGCGGTCCTCCTCGACCTCACGCACCAAGAAGTCCAATGCGATCCATGTTCCGGTCCTGCCCACACCCGCACTGCAGTGCACAATTCGCGGACTATCGCCTGCCTCAGCGAGACTTCGTCTTGAGAGTTCAATCAGAGCTTTTCGGTCGTCCATGTCAGGTTTTCCAAAGTCTGGCCATCTGTTGAAAAGGTAATGAACAACCGTTTTCGGATTGTCGCCAATGGTAAGTCGGAGCTTTCGCACCTCACAACCTACCGTGCTATCGAATTCTTTTGATAGAAGGGTAATCGTGTCCGTTGAGCCTAGCTCATGTTCAATCGTAGTAGCATCGTTGGTTTCATGGTCGATCTTCGAAGCTTTATTTTCATCAGCACCAGAAATCTTATCATTGTCAAGGAAGGGATCACTACCGTCGTCATCATCATTTACTCCTGCTCCGTTACTCTCCTCATGCAGCAGAGTCATTGTGGGATTGCTCGTCTCAGCTGGGAAGTACTGAGCACACTTCTCTTTGTTGGATTCGAAAAGCTGAGTCAGCATGATTACCACAGCAGTATCACCTCCAGTTTCTTGGTGAACCATGTGCCAGAAATGTGACTCTTGACCTTGCTTTGGTCCCTGGCTGGCGACATATCTCATCACTGCAGTTGACGAGCCGTTTCTATTCCCAGACGTTGCTGGACTTTTGCTTTCGAGTACTATTGGCGAAGCGTTGATATAGTCCGATCCTCCGATAGGTGTTCTGAGTTTGACGCGAGACGCATCCCAGGGTTGGACATTACCATACCTGTTGCGCCCAACGACAATGTCCGACCTATCGACCTTGTACGGCGAAGTCTCTGGATTCTCCATAGCATGAAACAGTCGAAACCGCTGTTTCCATTCCACCTCTTGAAACGTTGTTGCAATCTCTACATCTCAATCAGTAGTACCCTTGCTACCCTGATATGACTTACCAGTCTTCGATTTCTCAAGATAGGGAGGGATTTTGATATTTGGTCTCAGTTGAGAAGTACTCAGTCTATACCTTGAATCTTTTGTCCCTTTCTGACCAGCAAGAGGAGGCCGTGGCCGGGGGTCGCGACTGCCCGCCGAACGTGGTCGTTTCACCGAGCTCGCGACTTGTGGTGGTGGTGTACCAATTGATAGGGATTTCGGCATCATCCTTGTTATCTCTGCGATATTGGCATCGGGTTGTGAAAGAGAGCCTCGGGTAGCTGTAATCGTTGACCCTCCACTAGTTGTTGCAAGTGCACTGGGCGGGCGAATGGGTGTCGGAGATTTACCTCGCTTGATAGAAGTGTGTATGTGAAGTCTTTGCAATAGTGATCGTTGTCGTTTATGTGGAAGTCCTTCAGGAGGATTTGTATCTCCTGAAGCGGCACCGTCGTGTCTGTCTGAGAAGAACCGTGACACTGTCGTTTTGGCGGAAAGGTTTACAGCTTCTGGGTCACCTGTGGACTGACGTGGTTGATAGTTTGTAGGTAAGAGAGGGTTTGCCAATGATGCCACCCAACGATTTTGAACTGTTTGGATTGCGAAAAATTCACTCCAAAATGCAATCACGAATATCAGACTTAGCAATCACCCCTTGTCCTTGCCTCTCACTTCAAGGCTGCCCAGGTCATTCAAGTAGCGCCAAAAACAGGCTCAGCGCCTATGAAACAAATAGCAAATCGTAGGAAGCATTTATCTACGATGCTGCAAGCGCTTGTCGTGGGTCGCTGATTATGAGATTAGTAGACATCCAACGATACATGCACTATGTACTACAACACACAGCTGCATTGACGTGAAGCAGTTAGCGAGGCTGACTCGAGAAGCTGTTTGATGTGATTAGCTGACATGCATTTTGTGGACTCCGAGGCACTACTGCAATGACATTCATCGTATCTCCAATCTCGGACCGTGGGAGTAATTCTCGCCACATCTGCGACACTCTAGCATGTTCTGTGCGTGACACCTATTCTGTGAATATCTTTTGCGATAATGGTGACAGCGTCAACTCGACGAGTGTAAGTGCAAAATGAGTTGGCTGTGGATGATAGAGGTAAGTCATCCGGGTCGACTAAGACTCAACGTGCGAGATTCTAACAGGTAAATAGCGCAAGCTCGTCGATACCCTACTTCGAAGCCCTGCTTTCCATCGAGGCGTTCAAAAAGTTCACAAGCAGATACACCAACTGCAGCATGGCAAACCTCCTGAATACTATGGTGGCACGAACCTAGAAGATCCTTCGCGCAATGGTGGTGTCAAGTCTCTCGTAGCACTGTTTTGGGAGGAATTGAAAAGTGGAAATGGATCTGGATCGAAAACCAAAAAGTAATGCTCGTCACTCTATTCAGGACTTTGCATGAGCATTGCGCCTGGAGTCTCGAAGACTTGAAGAGTTGGCACAATCTTCTACTATATGGTTGCGACGCAGCTGGCAATCTATTCTCTCTCCAACCAGGGTTAACTAGTAAATCACATCGGACATACTGAGTCATTGAACAGCACGATGATGGACATCAAGGAGGTCTGTAACCTGGAATCTGGTTACTGAAGAGCGTATACATTGTCTTTCGAATTCAGCATTAGCCACAGATTACTACTGGTACAATTGGGTTTACGGCATGTACGATCCCGACAGAGCAATACTCATGCTATCGAAGGACCAGGTTCGTCTATATCATTGGTCTTTCCTATGGAAGCGCTCGGTCAGGAGCAAAAGGAGAGGGAACTGCGGTTGAACACGCACAGAGATCACGCAGTCCATCGACGGATCGAGCGTCCGAGTGCAGCAGTACGTTCAGCTGCAAGCGTACTTGCCGGCGGTTAAGTTTGCTTCAAGGTATTTGCTTTTCGTCTGATCACTCGTTGTGTGGATAACACGACGGGTGTGCCTGCATCAGCATGCATTGGAGATGTGAATTGTGTCGCAGTATCATAAAGCATCATGCGGCAGACTTAGTCTATCAAACTTGCTATGGCGATAATGGCTCGTGTCCATCTTTGAGTCGTTTGGGAAATTGCACCACCTCCCAACACCAGTTCTCTTGTTGGAGATGCACTCGAGCGTTGTTGATCCAGCTTGTGTCAGCATACAATATATCGCCTGCTGTGAGAACACACTCAGCAGAATCCAAAAGAGCCCAGACATTGGACAATGATTTGGGTAGTTGAGCTTGCTGCAAAGTGTGGTGAAGAATATCAGCAAGAAGTGTCGCATCGACGATTCTCAGTCATGCAACGTGCCATGTGGGAAGTCCACAAATCAACCAGGGGAGTCCGCTGTCAAAATCGTGTGCGTGTAACATTGTTCGTCGGGCTACATGTAGGACACGCAATCCTGCAATGAGATGTGTTTGCACCTCTGCACTCTCCCGTGCAACATATCCACTAAACGAACGGGTTACAACAGCGTTCACTGAGTTTCTGAATGGAAAAATGAATGCCCCCCTTGGACGACATACCTTCTGAATGTCTTTAGAGCTGACGGCCTGGAATGATGTGGCTGGTGTTTGATGCAAGGGAAAGGATATCGAGCACATGTGCAAAGCCAGGATTTGAGTTCAAGCTGAACGCAACAGGACAATGGGAATATAGGGTTGTCAAGAGTCGCAGCTCATGGCTCGCTTCAGCAGTCTGCATTTGTTGCTCGACTAGCTCCTATCAATATAAGGTAGGGGCTGGGTGAAATCGCGATGCGCAACGACTGGGGTACAGCAAGTCCTGGTCTCTTGCTCATTTTGTTCCTAGCTGGTCTAGCTTAGAATTCAGAACGACGTGCCAATACGTTCCACAACGATAGTTCCTGAGATGCATGACTGGATAGAGCTGTAGATCGTTGGCGTTGTTTAATTGTTGTCTTCAGATGTGAAGTAACACACAGTGGTAAGGTTCTTACAAAAGAGGCCAGAACAAACCCTGTTGCAGCATTACCACTTCCAGGCCGGCTTAGGGAGCTGCAAAGTTGTTCTGTACCAACAGGTAGTGTACAGTATGTACAACGCATTGCCGGAAGTTGCAACTCTTCGTAGGCGAATGCCCCTACCACTCATGATAAGGCAAACGTCGTCATCTTTCGAATGGCTGTTGTGATACTGTTGGCGTGAAGCACTATTGCCAGACTTTGAACATGTTCCCAACCACGAATGCTGCAGCAATTATTGACCTACCGTATGTCAAGGATTGTTAAAGATCTTGCTGTTCTGAAGGGTCTGTCACATTTGGGTCTGCTCAAAGCTTGACTGTGTCACATCTGGTTGATGGGATTTACAATAGCTGAATCTATTCCTCGAGATTTCGGTGTGAGAACATAGTTGGTCAGCCCTCAAGCCTCCCTGGAAACAATCGCCGATGGGCCCTGGAAGAGAGTGGATCGCTGTCTTAATTTCCATGTAAAGCATACAGTATGATAGGCATAGAGGCAGTGGAGTGGGTTGTGAGAAGCATTACCGTCTAGCCGGTGGAAAGCTCCCGGCAGATGCAGGGCACATTGCCAGAGCAAGCTCGAATCAATTCCAGAGGCGCTTGTTTGAGCAGGTGATACTTTGCCAGCCCGGAAAAGCTGAACAAAAGAACATGAGCGAAGACGATCAGGTACTGTATTTGGTACAGATGGTGAGTGTCACATTGCTGTGATTGGTTCAACACGATACTGCAATGGCTCCTTCCAAACCACATCTTTAAGTATTGGAAATCAAGTGATGAACGACTTGATTCTCATGTTTCAATGTAACTCAACTCACGTGCAATGCTTCAATCTATTGATTTGACCTCTCAATAGCTAAATGTATGTCAGGTTGAATGTCACCTACTGGCAACCACCACGACCGCCCCCACATTGCTTCTGACCTAGATCTCGGTCGGGGCAGGCGCCACTGAAGTCATACAATACGAGCCACGTGAACCACGTGAACCACGTGAACCACATGGATCAAAATCCGGAGTTCGACAGTACTTGACACGAAGAAGACCGTTTCTAGAACAAACAGAGCTAACCAGCTGATGATGCTGTCATTCACGATTACTTGGTTCAGTAGACAATATCTGAAATGATCGAGGAACACCACGTTCGTCTTGGCCAGGGTTGCCGCTGTCGTATGTAGAGCACATTGCAGTACTTGTACTTGGTATACAGTAGTAGTAACGCACCAGTGCAGTCAAGTAGTGCAGCAGGCTGTAGCGTCGTCACGGATTTCAGGGACCATCAATATCCCATTACTACCTGTATTTGCCGACTGCTTATTCCGAGGAGAGCTCGCGCACTTGCCAGTCAACGGAACGTCCCTTATGATCATCCAGATTCCCACGGTATTGGTTCAGCTAAACTGACTAAAATCGTGGCGAAACGTTTACCATCCAACCAGCATGATGGAAAGTACCAAAACCTAATGGCAGTAAGGAGTTGAACTCGCCAAGTGGGCTTGCCTCGAAGACGAACTTGCTCTGCTGGACAAGGCTCAGATGGTTGATGGGCAGTAGGTACAAGTACAGTAATGCAAGCGGTGTGTTCCCATCTTAGAGCACAACCCGGGCCCCGATCTGGGTGATAATAGTGGCTGCGCTACCATTATTAGCGTCTGCTTCGCATAAGAAGCAATTTAGTCAACAAGAATCGATGACACGAAAAGCATGTCTACTGATTGGTGGCAATAAGTCCGACACGCGGACAGGAAGCAGCAGAGGTCGATAAAGTGACTGGTGACGCACTTGATGGTTGGTTGAAGAAGCTCGATCTTGCTAAACCCAGACAGCGTCATAGATCAGACGCCGTTGATTGGCTGAAACCATATCATGATTCCGTCTCCTCCGATGGCGTCCTTGCTGACAACGGGCACTGTGTGGTGCCGCGCATCCACGTGTAGCAAAGATCTTCATCCCTGCACAAACGGCTTTTGAACGTGCATTAGTGGTAAGCCACGATCACAGACTAAGTCAATCGAGTACTGCACATTTGAGGCACGCGGTAGCAGGAACGGCATTCAGTTTGTGAGTTCGTTGCTACTTGTATGCCGCGCAGCCGGTTTTGCTATCATGAATCGGATGCCCGACATTGAGCTTTCCTTCCTATCAATGCTTTCACTGTGCTGAAGACTTCTCGCCAATCTAACCTGCACGAGATCGAGCCAGGATGGCAAACGTCCAAGGGTCTCGAACCAATAAGATTAGTGGGGCTCGGGCAGCAACCATCATTTTCCTGTCACGATCGACCAAACCCTTCGGAGCTCGATTGTGATCCAACGAAACCTTACCAAAATACGAAGGTTAAGTTGTCTCATGAACATCCGGTTTCGTGCTAGTACCGGCCGCTGAACATCTACTTGTATCTGATGAGTCTTCGAAACAGGCGACATTGGTTTCGATGCAACCCAGCGTTGGTCTCACAACAAAACCGACGCAAATAGTGCGAGTAATGAATTCAAACTAAATGTATTTTGCCACCTTCAGCGACGTCGCTGTGAAGATATCGTCGGAGTTTTTCCGACGTACTTGGTACTGTAATCTTAATGGCTCTGGAGCATGTCAACAAACGTCAGAAGTCAGCGATATCTGTTGCTCTCACTTGAAGCTCAGATGAAACAGGTTTCTACAGGTCTAATTATGTACGCTGCATTTGCTCATAGTGTTGTAGCTTGTCGTAAGGTAGTACCTACTGTAAGCTGCAACACGTTGCTTCAGCTCAATAAGTGCATACAGTAGTCATGTTATCACAGACGAACGCCTAATCTTTGACGCAACGATGATTGAAAAACAGAACGACAGCGTTATTTTCCGATAGGTGCACAGTACTAACGAAGGCATGCGATTGGTTTGTTGGATCGTCGGAGCAGCTCCTACCCGTAAGCACTTCGGAAAAGCAAATGGCAATGACAGGCGTCGATACTGGTATCTAGTGATCCTAGATAGTGGGCTAACAGGATCATCCTTGCGCCACACGCGTCTGGGATCTGAACCCTGGAAAGTCCAACATGAGAATCATCGATTATCGTCTACACCGAATCTGGCCTAGCGATACCTCGCCTATAGCAGTCGAAGATGTGAGATCCACCCTCGAAGAGCGTCGAGCTCCGTCCACTGACGCCCCTCTCAGGGTATGAAACACCCACTTCTTGCGACTATCTCGACCCGCAGGCGCTAATCAACTAGAGGCCAAAGTGGAAATGCCACGATCTTTCACTTTGACAACTGGAGCGAGCCCCCGGACCAAATCTAACGGATCTCTCGATCTTTGACTCCGCTGCCTTGCAATCTGTAACCAGAAGGTGCTGGTGCCAGACCTTCTTGCATTTCCTTACGCTATCTGCTTGGTATCCGTCGTCAAAGTGGCACACTTTACAACTGGATTCTTTCTGCCTCGTCTAGACTTCTCTCTGCCTTGTCCTTCTCTGTTTCTTCTATTGAACTACCGCCTCAACTTGCCCTTCTTTCAAGCTATTACAATCTTCGTCAACCTGCGCCACTTGAAACTTGAATACTCAACCCTGTGGCACGTAGTCTTCGACACAAGCACATACAAACACATTACCACTTCGCTTCAACATTGCGATCCTTGCTGTCCTTGGTCATACAACATTGACTGACCAGCGACTCACCCACCTTCTACTCGATCGAACTCGCGCCGGACGCTCGAGCTGGGAACCTGAATTGAACTTGGTCACCTACTGCGTAGACAGATTGCATATTTGCATGACTTCAACCGGAAAGTGATCATATACGACGTTGTCTGAATAACGAAAAAAGATCAGAGGTCGAATTCGGTTGTGCGTCGTGCATCTGTGGCAGTCCTACCTCAATAAGTGGAACGGAAACCTACAGCATTCACGGGCCGTTTTCTCTGTCGTTCACATGGTCAACGTCCTTGCCGTGAGTAACAAAGAGGATCAATTATAGTACAAGCACCGTTATTGCTCAGCATGGCATCTGTCGAAACGCCTGGGCGGCAAAGGTATGTTACGACACAATGCGATACATGCCTTGACTTGCTAATTAATACCTTTCTCAGGAGTACTTTACCGTCCATCAGCAACTTCGATTTCGAAAAGTATCGATTAGACAACACTGATACTAGTCGATTTCCATCACTATCAAACTTACATGTTCCAAAGAACGTTATAAGCAGTCCTCCTACAACATATTCGGGTCCTCCACCGCCATATTCTTCTGCGCCTTCTGTGTCAATTAACGGTCACAGTATGTCAGGATATGCCTCACCACCAGAGTCAAGTTCTCGTCGATCGACAAGAGATGAGAAGGACTCTCCGAAAGGCACCTTGTTGCCCTCAATATCGGAAGCCCTCAAAAGTGCCGATGTGGCTCCTGTATCTCAACCATATTCAACGACTTCAGTATCGATATCTGCTGTTGCTCAAAGTTTCGCCGATGCCCCGAAAGGGCCTGGCAATCCATTTTCGCAACCTGGAGCACCGGCGTCTGCACTTCGCTCTTCTATCTCTTCCACTTCCGCCATACTCGATCCTTCGCCAATAAAAGCTGTACCACCACCACCAATTCCACCGGATACGAGGCTTAATCCTCTCAATACAATGAGTTCGCCACGATCGACTGCCCCTGTTCAACGGTATCCAGCTACTCTACCAGCAAATAGTTCGACACTCGATCCACCATGTCGATCATCGTATACTGCTGATGCAAATCGGCCGGGTTATCCATTTCCTGACTACCAATCGAATCAGATGCCGCTGTCGCAGCAAGCTCCTAGCTCCTTCCACGTTGAGCACCCGAGTAAAACTGACGATTCACGGAATCCTTTTACAAAATCAAACCCGCCCCCATACGGAGAAACTGTGAAGAGGCACCTCGATGGCTTTGATGCCGAGCTTGGATTGAACGAGGTATGTGCATAAACAGGTATCATTGTTGCTACAGTTACTGACAGAATACAGATTACCGATGCCTCAGTCCGCTTGTTGGAGTTTTCAAAAGGCTGGAGTCAGCGGGTTCACCAAGCGAACCGTGCTAGTTATCTCGCAGATGCCTTACCTGGCACGCCAGATATTGACGAAATGCTCAGGTATTCTCAACATGTTTCTGATAATCTGTCACGATTGCGAGAGGTTTCGGTAATTCAACAACAAACCGTCCTTAATGAGCAACGTGCTCGAGCTGCACGAGGACAACAATTAGAAGATGACTACCAAGGCCTGTCTGAAGATTTCAAATCAGGTGGATTTGCTGGTGGTGATGCTAAGAAAAGGAGGGGCAAAGCTGCACCGCCGGGACGATGTCACAGCTGCAATCGAGCAGAAACACCGGAATGGCGGCGCGGACCTGATGGTGCGCGTACACTTTGCAACGCATGTGGACTGCATTATGCTAAGCTGACCCGGAAAATGGGGGTCAACAAAGCAGCGGTCATGACCGGATCGAATCTCCGCCCCAAAGGACCGAACGAAAGTCGACCTTAATAACTACAACCTAACATTTAATCGAAAACCACGACTCTGCATTACAGATTTTTGTCTCTTTTGTCTTGGTACATACTTAGTCTACGACTGTTTTGAAGGATATTAACGACAGTATTGCTCGGAAACCCAAAAACATACGATTACGAGCTTTTGAGACCGATGCAAAATGCTATTCTTTTGACTGTACAGATAGGCGGATTGGAGCCAGATTTAATTTGAAATCTGATGGAGATTGACGGCGTCCTTCTACAGTCAATATTAGCCTTATTAGAGGCCTATACGAAGCATAGCGATGATTGTTATTTGGTCTGGGATCTGGATGATACCCCATATCGCCTTATTAGAGGCTGATGAAGCGATTTTGATATTGAAAATTACATGATTTTTCTGCTCGTTTGGCGCAAATGTTTTATTGGTGGGATCCATACGATCTATGAAAAGGAGATAGTCTTGAGAAGGATTTGATTCATGGAGGTGTAGACAGATAAGCAGCCTTCAGGGTGAATATGAGAACAAGAATGAAAAGATATGTTCACAATACCAACCACTCCTGATGGTGACTACTGTACAGTATTCGGAATGCGTAAGAGGCCAGTATGTGGCAAAGCTAGGACGTTTGATATCTATTCGTCTCTATTGCAGCTACTCTATACTACAGTATGTACGTACCTTTGTGTACCTTCCTGATCAACCGTGATCTTCTCTCCGCCCAAGTCCTCTCGAGATGCATTACATGTTGATTGCGGCACGTTCCTGTCATGTTCAAGTTTCGGAGGATTGACTCCTCTCCAATCGTGGCGACCGGCGAATTTACCTGCAGCACGTGATAGACACATATCGGTGGAGCCATATTTTTACCTTCTTTAGCTGATCGCATCATCATGACTTGCCGGTCTTCCTTGTTCCCTGTCGATTATCACCTGAGATTCGAAGCAAATACCGGTATAGAGTTCTCCGTTATTACGTTAATATGGTTGATGCGAAATCTGCATGTTTCGCCCACTGACCAGACCACAATCCGTGAGTTCCTGTCACCCAAATACCAATGTATCTTGGTCATTGAACAGATACATGAACACATCTGCAACAAGAGGTGTGGATGTGCATTCTGTATTGGTTTAGGGTACGACAAACAACCGGTCATGCTCTTTCTGAATCTTGTTTGCTTACTGTAGGTCTGGACTCACGCCTCAAAACCATCAATTCATGCTCCCACATGACTTCAATGCCGCCAATCATCGAAAGTCGTTTCTGATCTAATCGTGCTCTAGGTGTCCACGTCGCTTAGATTTCCCTCCCGCGCGGACGATGTCCCATCCTCACGCCAAACAACACTCCTGGCTAGCTAGCCGAGATGACTTTTGTCCTGCTTCTGGAGTCGAGAAAACTTTCCGATCGGCGATATCTTAACCTCTACTTGCAAGTGGTGCCGGAAATTGACCCCTAATGGCGTTCTGATCGTCATGGCCCCTCAGATCTTTTCCCTGTTAAACGATCATCTAGGCTGGCGCCAACGCTCGATCCGATGCGCCGAAGACCGTTGTCAAGTGAAAGGTGGTCTGACTTGAGTCGTAAGATGGTCTATACACACACGTAGCACAAAACTGCAATCCTTCCAACTTACGTGGACTCCATGTCATTTCACAATTTCCCTCATTCAATGACATGGCTGGGTGTCTCCATAGGTTCATAGCGAAAAAGATGAAACACCGGCCTAAAACGATCTCGGTATCTCCCAGATTCCTCCAGCCGAATGCAGCCCAAGCGTCGATCATTTCAACTGTCAGGCCACCTGTGGACCAGGACCTGTACAATACGCTTTTGTCGGTGTAAACCTCCGAGATGCGGATATCTCGGGGTTCATGCTAGTACCTCGAAACTCACACCAGCACAACCTTCATGTCCAGGAGCTTGCGGTAGGGTGCTCAACAAGCTCGAAACTGAAAAGCCACCGACAACAGACTTTTTCATATCATCTCAGAGATCGCGTTGCGAGAATAACACCTTCCCAAAGTCCTACGTAGCTCGATCTAGACTCTCAGTTGTCAAAAATTATCAAGCCTCTTTCAACGAGCTAACGCGTACCAACGGCAATTGTGGTGATGTCTGTACAATGGTTCGGTAGCTAGACTTCATGACATACAACTGGAAATCGGCACTCGTTGTTTACATTGCCAGCTCATGCATGAGCTATCAGGACTGTGTAAGTGGATGTCCGTTTTGGTACCTAATGGTGATATTTACAATCCATACCGGCCTCTGCTCATACTCAACACAAATTCCGGACTTGATCGAAGGTATACTTGTTGATGCTGGACCTACTGGTTGCCTGTCTGCTGCGTCTTGGTCAGATCATGTTTAAGTACTCTCATTGGAGCTCAAGGATTTTGTCTCCTGCCTGTCATTGAGTACAAGTTGGGTTTTGAGTTGATATAGTAAGTCGTTACCGCCCACGGCCATCTCCATAACGGACACTCGTGTAGAAATTCCGGCAGATACCAAAGCCGCAACTCATCGTTGCTAACGAATTGATAATGTGGGATAAGCGGTGGTCAATTCCACATGAGAAGAGCCATACTGGTTGTTGCAGCAGAAATCAAGGCGTTCACCAGCAGCATCTCATCAACAACAGGTCCTCAACGAGGTGCTTTGCTGGTAAGACTAAACCTTCTAGAGCCAATACTCGTGAAAAACCAATCTTGTGAAGCCTGACTTCAATAACGAAAACTGAGGACGATTGGTTAACCAGCTCAATGAACTCAACGACGTGGACATACTGACCAGCTATAACCCTTACAGCTCTCTGCCACACTACATTCCGACCTCTAGACACACCGAGTCCGGCAGGATGAACTGCATTGATCTTCAACCAGGGATTCCCCTTATGTCGCTCAAACTGAAACCTCCTAAAGGGGATTGCTACGATGGATCTGGTAAGTCATAGTTGTCTGCCATCAATAATATGTGTCCTCCAGTACATATGTCTACGACGCAGAATGGGTTACAGTCAGATTACCTTTGTACTTGGTGGACGTCTCGCGCCCAAGCATAGATACGAACTAGCTCGACCAACAGGCAGAACGCAGATTAACAAAGCTCGCCCAATGAACATCCATATTCACCTGAAGTTCCGAAGAACTACGTGGGCACAATTTCGGTGGTATAAGGTGGTCAAACATGGCCACTTATCAAGCCCCCAAGCAAATCCGCTGGATGATCTCATTGTTGAATCCTCAACTCGCGGCTCAATCCGCAGGAAGCAATCGACCACAACATCAGAATTGCTATTGCTCCGATCTTGCCTTTCTACCAAATACACTCAAGCCAAGTCAGTGATACAAAAGCATCATGGTCTCCATGATCGGTGCAAATTGCATGATTGAGCACATGATAAAATGTACTTCCTATTCAAATAACTCAGTTACCCATCATGAACACAGAAACATTGGCACACCCGTTCCATCATCCAACCCTCCCTGTCACCGTCTGAGAATCTCCCATATCAATGCACCATCTAAATTCTGTCCACTGCCCGAAAGGAGAACATCATCTCGACTCAAGGCTGTTCTCTGTCGGCAATATCAATTGCGTCCCCTGGTACTAGTCTATCCGACTCCTTGACTGACCATCGTGCCATATCATACGATATCAAATCATCCACCATCTACCATCCACAATCAAGCTAAGCTAAGCTAAGCTATGCTAAACCAACTACAAAGTTAGCCACCAACACGATACCTTCAACACACCAAGACAACCACGACAAACCGCTCCATCACAAATTCGATCCGCTCAACCTCCCCATCTTCGCACTCTATGTATATACACTCTTTTCCCCACCCCATTTGTTCCAGTCCATCCCGTATCAAGCCTCTTACTCATCCACCCCTTCCCTTTGATTTCCGCGAGTCAACCACCACTCTTGGCTCTCCGTCCAGCGACTACATAGCACAGCACACCCTTCACACTCTGCCACCAATCTCTTACCAACACCCAACACCAACTACCATCAAACCTCACTACCTCATCCTTCCTTCTGCTTTACTCTACTCTACTCTACACCTACACCATCACCACAAGCGAAGTAGCCTACCAATCCGCAAGTATCTCCCGATCACATGCAACTTCTCCAGCTCCCCAAAAGAAACGAACAAAGAAGCGCTTCAATATCACATGACATCATATCATATCCACACACATTCCATCACATCAACACAACATAATATCCTTTTCACACACCCACCCTCAGGCTACTCGAATCACTATCACTATCACTCCCTCTCCTCTCCTCTCCTCTCTCATCGTCAAGCATTTAACAAAAACCCGTAAGCCAAAACGGAGCGTGTTGTATCTACCTTCCCTACCGTATATATCGTTTTTCTTTATAGTTTACCTCGTATAGATTCGTTTGAGTTGAGGTACGTAGAGCAGGTCGGAATGGGGCGAGGTAAGGACATGATAAGGAATGGGGAGGGGGGTGGGTATGGCGTCAGTGTATTGTGTAGTGTATCGTGTTATATTGTATTACGCACATATATATGATGTGCAGTGTCGTGCTGGGTTGTACCTACCTGGTGTGTGTTGTGTAGTGTGTAGTGTGTAGTGCGGGGGGGAGAAGGCGCTGAGCTACGTACGCTGCTACGGCGAGTTGTGGCGCTGTGTTCAATGTGGAATGGTCACTGAGAGCTTATGTACAGAGGCTGTACTGTTTGTGTCTTATGTCCTTTGGGTACATAGTAGTATGGTCGGTTGTGAGTGAGATGGAGTTATATGGTTGCTTGATAGTACAGTACCTGCCTACAGTAGTAGGTTGGAGTGGATGATGAGGTTTACAGTAGGAGAAGAAGTGTATAATGAAAACCCAAGGGAAAAAGTTGCAGTGTTTTCAATGAACGATCCTTTTATTTGGTTGCGTATATTCAAGAATATAGAAAGCATCCAACCCAACCAACTACTCTAGCTTAGATAACCGCCCATCCGAAATACTTTTACTGAATCAAGACATACTTCCGTCATAATACTTCTGCATTCCAAACTCTTCGACCAAGCCCCTCTCTACCAACAGTTGATGACAATTCACCAGTAGGCTCGGAAAACGTTGTCTCCAGAAATCATAGTAGCCCTCGACTGGACCTTTACCGTTTTGGGTCATCATCTTCTGGATATCGTCTGGCAAACCTGCAAAGTGGTTCTTCTTGTTACGGATGACTCGCAGAAGGTCAATCATTTTTGAGCCCGTGTACTTTCTCTGTTTGCCCATTTCGTTGATGAAACTCCTTGGCAGTGCGCTGAGGAAGTCCTGGATTGTGCCGTCCTTTCTTGTACCGATGACAAATGGGGCTTTTGCTTGTAGGGCAGCAAGTTCGGTGAGGTATACCAATTCTTGTTCAGTGCGTGGGGCATTCTCGTCATGAATGTTGGTGATCTTCTGCTTACGCTCTTCGTAGTTGTCTGATACGAGGCAGATGAAGTCAAGTTTATTTTCAACTTTCCAGAAATAAGGATGGGCTAGGACACCGGTTGTATCGGGACGCAGCTTGGGATCGTGCAGGATCATGCAGATTATGAGATCGTCCGCGTCGTAGTCGTAGCCGAAGAAACTATCTCGGAGGGCAGATGTATTGAAATTATCTTCTTTGATGTTTAGGTCTCGAGCTAGTGGTGAGCCGTCCTTGTCAAATGGGTGTTTACCTCTGGTCATAACGTAGAAGAAGACACAGCCAAGAGAAAAGATGTCGATTGCTTTTGTCGCGCGTCGTCCAGTAGGTACGTCAACCACAATACCCTCGCTCGAAGTGGTGGTTGATCGTGAATAGGAGTGTCTTGAATGGGAATGGCTAGAATCAGCAGGCGGCGCAGCGATAGCATCACGAGAGCTGACAAGAAGTTCTGGCGCTTTCCAACCTGTGGTGCCTGCCGCTGTACGGGTTGCAGCGAATACTGACTCAGGTCCGTCTTCGAGCGGTTTGCAGAGTCCGAAGTCTGAGATGACGAAGAGAAGTCGAGGAAATTGTCCTTCAGGGGCTGGTCTTGCGGTCTGGACAGCACGAACTAGAATGTTCTGTGGCTTGATATCCCGGTGAACCAGTTTCAGAGAATGAATATGTTGAACCCCTAGCGTGATCTGCCGCAATGCATCCTTGACATCGTAGCCTGTGGTCGGTGGTACAAGCAAAGGAAGGATGAGGTAGTGAGGTTTGATGGTAGTTGGTGTTGGGTGTTGGTAAGAGATTGGTGG
>Ga0068618_1000084_pt1 | contig 18783 bp, 25 predicted proteins | sample InSIn2SAF170_2_FD_77423 | JGI IMG/M metagenome (GOLD analysis project Ga0068618, IMG submission 77423) | Clean room microbial communities from NASA Spacecraft Assembly Facility at Jet Propulsion Laboratory, Pasadena, California, USA -... ...
AGAGGGAGGAAGATGGAAGCTAGAAGTGAAAATATCTATAGATTGTAGGAAGCTCAAGCTTCAAAACAGCTAAACATTGCCTGACGATGCATAACAATATAAAATCGGAGCTCTCATTGTGTAGACGAGCTTCACCAATCCAAAACTCAATGTAAACGAGGTGTAGATTTTTCCTAGGTTGGTTTAGCGTCATCAGCAACCACGTTGAGCACACGATTCAACCTCAATTTCTTCAACCCATCACCTCTATCTCGTTCGGTGCTGTTCACACAAACACTTCGAGCACTTCCTCCGTCCATGTTGCCATGCGTGATGATCGACCATGCTCTCTGCATCTGTCGCAGCTGTCAATTTTGACCTAATTCAACGTACCAAACTCAAACTCGATCTTCTAATTGCTCAAGCACGCCTCTACGTGCCACCTTCCGCTATCCATCACTCCTGACCCTCTTACATCCATACCAGGTGACCATCAGACAATCTTAACACGTGTCAATCAACCATACCAAGAGCTCGTGATGTCTTGCCTGCGTTTGATTTGGACAACCATTGCCAGCACCTTGGTTTGTACCTATATGCCCAGTTTACAGCACTGCAATCTACTAATCATGTGCCGTTTGAATGGTCTAAGCAACTGTTGCGTTTTGGTTGTGAAGATTGTTCTGAGCAAGCATCAAGGTAAGCTCAGGATACTTAAGGACTGAACAGCAATGTCCGAACACATGTTCTGTCCTTCGCATCCTCATTCATCTTGTCATACTTCTTTTTTCCAAACCCAATTTCACATTTTGTTTTCCGAACTGTTCATTCGTGTGCTTTGACTGCCTGCCATGATGTCCAACAGTGGGCAAGGGCACAATCCAAACAATCAAAAAAATCAACAGCCGAATCAGTCTAAGACAGTCTCCAAGAATGCGAAGAGGCGCCAGGCCAAGAAACGACAGGCAGCCGGAGCTGGACAAGAAACAGTGACTGCAATACCAACAAGCTCTTCTACACCTGCACCACCAAGTCAGGCCGGCTCAGTGAACCCAAATTCAACACACCAAGCTCCTGATATGTTGCAACAGGCTCAGAGCTTGACTTTCTCTGCGCTAGATGAACTTCCAAGCATTGACAATGTAGCCGAGCAACAACCATCACAGCTTCCAGTAGGCAACACTAAGGAAGACAGCCTCCCAACTGGTTCAGATGTTAGTCCAACCGCAATTGGCAAAGATAACACTCAACTTGCACAAATTGTGTCTCATATTCCTTTGGATGATGACAAACCACTCAGAAAAGTAACTCCAGAGGTTGTGGGACAACTCTTGACGAACCACTTCACCATACTTCCTACCGAACTTAAGATGTTGCATTGTTATAACTTTGAGGACAAGATTCGGAAGACCCCTAAAGAAAATGACACAGCTACTACCGAGGCTGCTAACCAAGCCAGCAGTGGTTTGTCTCAAAGAGTTCGAAGGCGAATATTTAGACTTCTCCTGGATGAGATTCGGAGCATCGCAGAGGGCGAGAACCTAGCAATCGCGACAAACTACAACAACCAAGTGATATCATGCGTTCCTATCAAAATTGCCCATGAAGGAGAATCAACCCCAACCTCACTTGAGGAAGATGACACATTCACTGTCAAATATTATGATGAGGATCAAAGCCCCAATGATTCGAACCTGACCGAGTTCGTTCTAACTGTTGCCTCCGAAACCAAAGTTGATGTGCAAAACGTGCTACAGCATCTCAGGAGCAACCGGAAGGTACCAAATCAATACTTTGACAGCCTCCAACAGGCTGAAGCAACTGTCAATGTAGCCGTTAATGCTCTCAATGTCGTGATCAGTGACCGTGCTAACGAAAGCACCTTCCGATTTTATGATCGCCTACAGGAACCCCGAGTTACGAACATCAATAGCAATAAGTTCTATCAGTTTCAACCACGTCCAATCCCGCTTCCTGACGCACCAGGGCGAATTCAGCTGAACGAGGTGAACAAGGCGAGCCCGAATGAAAAACCAGAGTTTCCCTTGGCAATCCCGGAGAAAGAGAACGGGGGAGGTCTTCTTGCCTTGCTGGGTTTCTTTCGATCAGTACGAGCTCCTTTGACGCATGGCTTTCTATTGAACATGAATGCCATTACAGGTTGTTTCTACCAGCCACTTCGGCTTGACAAACTGATCGGGGAGTTTCAGAAGTGTAACAGCAATATCGATGACCTTCACCATTTCATTGCAGGGCTCAGAGTACAAACAAAACACATGATTAACAACGAACATCTGAGAAAGCGTGCAGCAGAAGCAGGCAGACAAAATCGAGAGCGATATTTTACTATATCAGGATTAGCCCGAGAAGCACCCCGACAACCAGGAAAAATCATATTCAATCAAGGCCAACCGACTGAAACCTCTGTATTGACATATTGGACCGATGGTAAGTGAAAAGAATTTCGCCTAAGCAGTGCTGATATCTAGCAGTTTTGCACGAGCAAATTGCCAGTAACGAATGGATGATCTGTGCTGGTAATCCGAAGAAACCATTGTACTATCCTGCATCGAGACTAGAGGTACTGCCTGGTCAGCCATACAAGAAGAAGATTGTCAGCATGGTGGAACAGGCGTGCCGTCGGCCATTGGTTAACTTGGGACTCATCGGAGAACAGGGTAGGAACGTGTTTCAGATGTTACAACAAAACAATGTAGAATGGGTAAGTATAACTCCTAGCACTCTATGGACCTTTCTCTGACGGTGCAAGGTTCAAAATTGGGGCTTGCAAGTTGGACCACACTTTGAGCAGGTTAATGTGTGCAAGTTAAAAAGCCCTGAAGTCCAATATCGGCATAAGGAAGATCCTGACCCTGTTCTCTTCACCGGATCAAAGTTGGTGAAATGGAACCTGTTTCAACGTCGTTTTATTCGAAGTTTTGAAGGCAAGTTTACCTGGGCTGTTTTGTCAATCTATGGTGGTGACTTCCGATGCACAAGTGAACACGACTACACGACGTTCTGTCAGAACCTTGCGGGAAGTCTACGTGATGCCGGCATCACTGAAGGCAAACGATATTCTCCACCCGATGGTAAGGATCTTCTCAGGTTGTCGTCCAACCCAATAGACGAAATCCAGGCCAGACTTGAATATATCAAGAAGAAGTGGGGTGTAAGTATCCTGATTGTCTTGCTACCAGGCAAATCTGCGGAGAACTATCAAGCCGTAAAGCGCACTGCCGACATGAATAGCCTACCGACCATCTGTGTTGCTGCATATCGAACGGGCAAAATCCAAACTAGCTCTGCATTCACAGCAAACCTGGTCATGAAAGCCAACTTGAAGCTCTCTGGAGATACGCTCAACCACACAACCACGAGTTTGTTTGCTAGAGAGGATTCGAAGAGGCCCCCTGTACTGACTATGAAGACGATGATTTTGGGACTGGATGTGGTAAGTGCACGCAATATTCTTGTCAATTCGTTGCTGAGATTTATAGACCCACCCCCCTCGTGCAGGTGCCATGAAGAAAGCTCCTAGCGTTGCTGCTATGGTCGCTAATCGAGACCATGAATGTGGTCAATGGCCTGCCGTCTGGGCGTTGAACGAACGCGATCCCAAAACCGACAAGATTCGAGAACAAGTCATCGATATCGGTAGCATGGTACGGACGCACTTGCAGCGGTGGAAAGCTCGTCACAATAACGAGTGGCCGACCCGCATTGTGCTCTACCGTGATGGTTTATCCGAAGGTCAATTCGCTATGTGTAGGCAGGAAGAGATCACGAAGATCAAAGATATGTTGCGCAAATGTGCCACTTTCGATAAAGTGGACTGTCCACCTCTTCTGGTTGTGTGCACTATCAAACGTCACCACACCCGATTCGCACCAGGAGAAAATCAGACCTCTACCATGCTTGACACAAAGAATAATCCCGTTCACGGTAGCGTCTTCTACGACAAGGTTACCTATGGTGAAGGAAGAGACTTCTTTCTTGTAAGTCACACGACGCTCCAAGGCACTACTAGAGCGATTCACTATGTCGTATTGCACAATGAGATTGATGGAATCAGTCTCGAAGATATCGCCAATTCTGTAAGTGGAACTTTTGCACCTTCTCTCTGCGTTGCAACTAACATGTCTTCAGACTTATCAGTTGTGCTTCACATGGGGTCGATCATTGACATCTGTCGGACTTGTTCCACCATCATACTACGCTGATGTCGCGTGCGACCGAGGCAGGTGTTATCTTCAAAACGTCTACCAGGGTTGGACTGGCGAAAATAACCCTACCTGGAATTGGAGAGATCACGAGGACATTTCTAATGTGAGGCTTCCACCGGACATGGAGGACATTATGTTCTATATCTGATGTGAGAATGAAGACATGCCATGTCACAACAAGAACAACTTACGAACTTACGAATTTCTTTACTTCTGATTTTGATAGAGAACAGCCACAGAACAACTTCTATCTAACAGAAACCTCAAGATTTGGCCAGAAGCGTTCGACTTTCCGAATTTGCTCAACAACCTACGAGAAGGTCACCATCGTCCTCAAACGACAATTGTTACATGGCGTTCAGATCCTGATCCTTGTTCCTGCCGTCACTCTTTCAAGCGACTCCATTAACGACAAACTCACCCAAGTCATTCATCCTGTCAGCATACCTCACCGCCAGCAGCACGGCTCAACACTTCTTACTTCAGGCATTCATTCACTAAGCTCTTCATCAACCAGTTCAGTCAGTCAATAATTCAATCAACCCACCCAAGTCATTCATTCAAATCAACTTTTCATTCCATCATGTATGCCTACAATCATGTACGTTAGCTTAGAAAACAAACCAAACCAAAAAAAAAAAAAATCGAATTTCCTACACCATCTTCCACTTACATACTACTGTAGTCTAACTTCCCCAATCCTTCTTCCTGGACTCCTAATTCACCATGTACAGATTGACCTTTACCTCACCAACTACGCCCATACCACAGGTAGCCGAATAAATCAAACCAGCACAGAAAAAACTCCGTTTTTTCCTATTCGCCTGAGCCAGCAACCCTTTCCCTAAACTCACCTCAAATCACCCACTAACGAACCAACCATCTACTCGACACCACTGCTCTCCAACTGACTGAATCTCCGAAAGCACAAGCCAAAAATCCTTCCTCAACCACAAACAGTTCGAAGAGGTACTGTATATTACGTATGAGCTGTTCTGGTGGGGATGGGACGGGATATCTGGTTACGAAAACACATACATACCCACGTACAGTACATCGACCCTAAACACGATGCATGAACATCATAATATGGATTCAATAGTGATCGAGTCATGGCGGTAACCCGGCCAGGTATTGATGAATACCTAGTCACGAGGGCCAATCACCACTATTTAGTCATCAGCCATGTCGAACACACTATACTGTACCTACAACACACCGAACATCACCACCCCATACTCAACCCTCGTCAACCCTGACGACGAATACATGGGCGGACAGGACAGAACTCAGGAAAGGGAAAAGAAAAGGTCATTGACTACAGTCAGTACATATAGCAGTGGCATGTTTTTTAACGACTCTCGCTATTCTCTGCTTCTGCTGTCCATTATCCACAATTATAGGTAGGTAGGTATAGATACAGTCAAGTCAACTCCCACCCTGCCCTGCCCTGCTATCGACCTCCTTGACCTCCTTGTATGTCTTCGCGGTAGTTCTCCTCCCTTTCGACCAACCATGGAGATTTGCTGAGCAGTGGATTTTCGGAGGCTGCGCTGTATGCTAGATAGGTAGGAAGGAAGGGTGTCAATATTTTCCACCCGAGTTCTCCTTTTTTGTCAAGAGCCTGATATCCTATTTCCATCTCCACCTATTGTAGCCTTTCCATCACAACCAATACATACAAATGAACATTCCATGCACTTTACCGTATCGGATGCTCGCTTTTTATTCCTAACGATGCAGCAGCGCATATACCGTTTTTCGCTCTTTTTGCGTCGCTCTCTCTCCGAGTTTTCAACTCTGTACAAGTAGACCGTCTGTGGTCTTTCCTATTAAAGTCCATCAATAATCAATAAAAACATCTTGCGAAACAAAAGGTAAAACAAATCCATGAAGCATAAACAATAATAAGTAGTAATGTAGTGGTGGATTTGACTGAATCGCAATGTGAGCGGGTATATATGCTGTCCCCTTCTTTTCAGAATTCTGTTCTTCCATTCGAGGCCACACGCTTTTCGACGCTAAACTCCAAATGTACGTACGTCTTGGTTACCGTATGAACGCCTGGCAATGCAATGAGAAAGTTAACAAATGAAATAACTGAACGGTTCTCTGGCCCTTGAGGCTGTCGAAAGGCTTTTTGGAGTAAAACATAGTTTCCATGTCGCAGAGTGTTGGTTCGTGAAGGATAATGAGAAATGAACAAGTTGTCTCCGACACCTTGCGTGGTAACATGATGATCAGATATTTCGTCCGATCAAGACATTCAGTCGCGTTGCAATCACAACGCGACATCCAAGACAAGGCTGACATCCTGGACCTGAGAGCCAGCCAGGTCTTCAAGGACTGGTATTAAATCAAGCAATTCGTTGTCGTGTGCATCCGAGAACCATGAACTGATAGGTACAGCGTGTTGAGGATGGAAGATGTATGAGGTGGGTGAGTTGTCGATAATGATTGTCTCTTTCAGATCTCGTCCAACTTGAGAGAGGTCCTGGTTATGGTTAGCATTTTTCTACATCTTGTGTTTAGCATTTGCTTACCTTGACGTAGTTGCCCTGATGGTTGTAGCAGCTTTCGCGGAAAAGCCTGTGATGTACCACATGGTGAATATCAAGTTGATCAAGCAGTGGATCACCATATTTGGAAACTGAAGCTGTGAAGACCACAACTTCGTACAGTTCACCGACTCTCTTCATGAATTGGTCAACACCAGGCCTTTTGATGACATAGACGTTGTGGTACTGTCCTTCAATTTCGACCGGAATAGTAAAATCTGCTTGATTCAAGATCTTGAAACTGCTGTGGACTAACGTCTCGTCCAAATCCAATATCAGGCACTTGCGGCCCTTGAATTGGGATTGAACAGGCGGCAACAACCATTGTTGCTTTTCCGGTTCTGGTTCGGGCACAGGAGGGATGTCGGATGTCTGAGTCTGCTGTATACGCTTCTGAAGAGGTGGGGGCGGCGGTAGGACCACAGGTTTCACATCGTTTGGTTGTTCTGGTTCATCTAAACGATCCTGATCTTCTACAGGCGGTACTGCTGGAGCTTCGTTCATAATAACATCTCTTTCTTCGTCTCTCGGTGGAGGTGGAAATTCGAGTTGTGGTTTGGATTCGGATTGAGCAATCTCTGATTCAGGTATAGTCACAGCGTCATATATTAGAGAGGTTGTAGCTGCAGTTGGAGGACTGTTTCGGCGCTCGACATCGTCCTCTCGTGTGTCAGGACTTGGTGTAGTTGTGATGACAGGTATGGACACAGGTGATGGCACAGATGCCGCAGACCCTGATGGCTTTTCGTGCGATATTTCGTTTCTTGTAGTTTTTGGTCGCGATGATTCTTTCGGTTTCTCGGAGGTAGCAGGTATCTCCTCGGACACAGTCACTGGCTCCGCGATCTTCTCGTTATAAGTTGGTTCTGCGTTATTGGGCTTCTCTGTATTTATTGTTTCTGTAGGTTCATCTGGTACAACAGTCCTTTGTGGTTGTGAAGTGGGTTCGATCCTCCGCTGTTTGGCAGGCACATCAGGCTCCTCTGATTTATAGACGGCGGTATCGTCATCCCTACTGCAACAGTTCAAGAAAGAGAGAAAGCCGGATTTGGCCTTCTTTTGACTGCTCTGGCCATCATTTTGTGGGAGTGGAGGAGGAGGATCTCGCGCGTCTTGCGTTTTCGCGGCATGCCGGGCTGACCTTCTACTGCTTCTACTTCCCTGTCTGCTTCGACTGAGCAAACTTCTTTTTGAACCTCGTCGCGGACTCGGAGGTGGTTCCACTGATTCTCCGGGGTTCGGGGGTGGTACAGGTATAGACGAGCTGGGCTGCTGCGACGTGGATTTCGGTGCAATATTCACAGGCGTTTGCGACAGTTTTTCAGACGTATCTTGCGCGACATTTGAGCCTATAAACAATTTGGTCAGCAATGGCGATCACCGTTGGTCGAGGAGACACAACACTCAGCCACGTGCGCAAGTGCGAGGCGACAGTCATGGCAGAATGTTTACTCACCACTCATGTGGGGCGACACGGCCGAAGACAGCCGTAGCTATATATTCTGATGCTCTCGATGGCGTGTAGGCTGCCACACTGATTGATGCGCGATGAATCTGCGGTTCATCAAGTGTTTCAAAGTGGTCGAGAGTGTATGAAGGTGAAATCAGAGGAGCGGCCGGCGATCGAGTGGCTGAGGCACAATTAGGTGCTGGGAACCAGCTATTGATTGGTTCCAGGCGACCAGGGGCACAACTACGCTGATCGTGAGGCTGCGATGCGCTTATCTTTGAAGGAGGAAGCAGCGTTTGTGTAGAGCTTCGATAAGGTTGGACGACGTGCGGTGGCGGGTGCGGTCAATAAAGGAATGACAGTGAGACGTAATAGATGCGTAGTGACAGCAGTTGCTGATTACAGTATGGCACAGATGCAAGAGAGCCGGATATGGCAGAGAAAGATGATAGTAGACACGGTTACAACCAAGGCGGGTCAACGCGACGAATAATTGGCAAGCAACAAGTGTAAACAAGGCGGTAGTCTACTCGCAGACTTGAACTGCAATGGCTAAAATGGGCGATGGCAGAGCTTGGTTCCTGGAGAGAGAGAAGAGCAGTGCAGAGTGTGCGGCAGGTGTCGGGGCGGGAGAACGATAAGCTTGCAGCAACTTTGGCAAGCTCCACACAACGGGAAGCAGCGCATGGAAACCCTGTAAAATCGCTAAAGTATATCACTGGTCGAGCTCGCCCACGAAGCTCCCAGCCAGCATGCGCACCATTGAACTGGTCTGTTGGCTAGACCTTTTAGTGTGGGAAAGCCGAAATGAAGTGGGCAGTCCCACAGAGTCCTACAGAACGCCCAGTGGGCACCACTTTTCCCATTGGAGCGCTTACTGGCCCAGCAAGTTCACCAAAGCACATACCAAGTATTTCAGACCATCACAAATCAACATCTCTACAGTACAACCATTCGCCGTCAGATCACTGCCTTGTCCCATCCGGCATATTGTGTTGTCTTTGAACAGATGATGTGTATGAACCTGTGTATGACATGCGCAGGCTACGTATGAATACTGTATTTAGGATCGTGCTACATAACGTCTTCGAATGTTGCAAGATCAAGGTGGCTTTGCCGCTTGCATCACTAGTGTGATTTGAGTCTGAAGGTCCAAATGGTGTGTCTAGTCAATGTTATGGAGCAGATATGTCCGGTAATCTTGACTCAAAAGTCTTTCGCATACATTCGTAGCCTTTTACCAGGCCAGTTCTCTGGTTCAAAGTGACCTCGAATCCCATGTGGTTGATTGCACGGACTTTTCAGACCAGGGCCGCCGACGTTTAAAGGCTCCGTACACGGTGTCTCATGTGGAAAGCATGGCCTGGTCATCTCACGATATTTCCATCGCGTTTTGCAATGAACAATGGGTTCTGGTTGACACTCCTGTTGGAAGTGTGCTGAGGTAGCCATTTGATACATGTTGATACAGCCCTAAACACTAGGGATCTTGCCGTGCATGCATTAGGCCGTCAGGAACGCTCGTCCTTAGATGTCACATATCGGTCGCACACGACCTTAGTCCAAGGTCAACCGACAAGGCTAATGCTTCGGCAAGGTCAACCATGCTTCTCAAGCCGCCTTACGCGCACATGGAAATCTGACGGTTTCACAAACCAGAAGTTCTGGCACGACCACTCAACATTTGGATGTTGCAGCTCGAAATCGAAGTTTCGCACAACCTGTGGCACAAGCTTCGTCATCTCAAGGTACGAGATGTGCTTTCCAAGACACGTTCGAGATCCTAATCCAAACTGTCATGCGCTGTTAGTTTCTGAACTATCAGTACGAAGGACCAAAACTTACCGGCATATAGTGAGCTTCTAGAAACTTTAGCTTTTCACCTCCTTCACTTTCAGCCTCGATCCATCGTTCAGGACGAAACTCATGAGCGTCAGCTCCCCAGATGTCCGTGTTGAAATGGCTGACCCAAGCATTGATGCCGACTTCAGTGCCAGCAGGCAGATACTCTCCACTTATTTCCACGCCGCCTTCATTAATCGTCCTCCACAAGGGCAACCCTACTGCAGGATGCAGTCTCAAGCCTTCCTTGATACATGCTTGCAAATATGGCATATTTTGACTGGCCTTGAACGAGACGCGTTGGATTTCACATTCACCCTCATCCGTTCGGTTTTGAATCTCTTGCCTCAGCTTGGTCAAGGTCCTCGGCGCTGTGATCAGGTGATACAAGATGCCACTCAAGCTGACAGCAGTGGTGTCACTTCCAGCGATGATGTTGCTTAACCCCATGATGAAGCAGTGATAATCCGTTACTCCTTTCTTGTTATCTCTCTTCATGTCCAAGAGCTTATCCAGAAAGTCCTCCGGTGTGCCGTCCTCTTTCTCTTCGACACCTTTACCTTCGATATCCCATGCTTGCCGTTGTGCCTCTCTTGTCGCTTTGTTGTCGTTGGCAAACTTCATGAGAAGTTGACGGCCCGCGGCACCACTATTCGGCAACCTCTGAAGCAATCCATACAAATACGGATGCAACCAAGGATAGATCCCTACAAGCGTGGAGTACGACATATTCGCATCCAGCGCGGCGATGATGCCGCCAATATCCTCGCCCTTGTCCAAGAAACCGAAACGCCGACTATAGGTGATTGCGCCAATCACATCGAAAGCGTAACATTGAAACCAATGTCCCATATCCACAAACCTCTGAGAATCCGCCATCTCGGCCAACCTCTCTTGAAAAATAGCCGCACAATCATCCACGTACGTCTCATAACTAACCAAGGAAGTTAACGAATAAATGTTTTGAAACTTTTTTCGAGTCTCGTTGTGCCTCTGTATATCGCGGTCCGGAAACAACGTCCAGCGGTCAGGATCCGGATGCTTCCAGCCTTCATACCAGTCACTCTTCTTCATCTTACTACTGACGCCGTAAACCTGCTTGTCCGGTTCAATGATGCTGAACAGATTCGGCCCCAGACGTACAATAGGTGCATAGTACTGGCCATCCTTAGCATACTTGCGATGGAGAGCAACATGGTCTTTCTCGGCTTTGCCCGTCCAGACGGACCAGAAATACCTCAGGCGGGTGAAACGGGCCAGGAAGGGACCAGGAATGTGGCGAGCTGGGGACGATATAGCTAATATAATAGTGTAGATCAGGCGGAGAGATATAATAGTGAGAAAGAGGTACACAAACATGAAGGAATGCATCTTGCTGACGCTGGAAATTGGTGCTAGAGAGCTCAGCTTTCGTAGTCCTTTCCTTTTGTGACCCGCGAAAGAGTTAATCTTTTATGTCACCACCTCGAAGGTTCAAACAAGGTTGCCGAGTCTTGTGCCGACTCGGCTCTAGAATACAACCAGCAATTCCGTGCAACTCCGCGAAAAGGTAGCAAGACTATACCAAGACTTGGTTCAGCCAGCGATCTCGGGTCACAAGATGTATCAAGACTGTGGGTAAACCACTGGTGCATAAACGAGCGTGGTATGTGCACCTGCTTCGAAGGAGTGCAGGAGGAATACTCGGCATAGTTCCGCAGTCGTCTCGGCATGCCGAGATAGTCAAAAGTCGCGATGCGGAGGCTCGGGGGATAGATGGCACAGTGACCAACAGCTCATAATACACTCAACTATGTGTCCATGGATGTTGCGATAATCACATCTAGCCAGTTTGCTCATAATAATTCCGTTCGTGCAGACAGGTCGATGGGAGGCAATAAACATTGGAATTAACCGATGATGCTTCATGCCCGAGCCTGTCGTCTTCTCCGAAATAGAGAGTTCAATCTTGACTTGTGATTATTGGCATGTTGCTGTTACCGCAAAAGTACATGAATTCTTTTACCTCTGGTTCATTTCTTGCCATGCCAGTGTTGTACCTGATCCTTACTGCCCAGACGTATATGATGTCGAAGAGCACTTCATACCTGTGAGTGCTCATAGGTATTTGAGGGATGCCGTGTACAGATTGGCAGATTCCTCCTCCGCTTACCTTCCGCCCAGGTCATAAAGACTCGAGCCACCAACCCACTGCACAAGCTTGTCATGTAATAGTAACAACTTCAACAGCCACGAATGCGGCCATCTGCAGTGTACAAACGGAGCCTGAACGATGTCCATGTGAAAAAAAGTATGGGCCAATGGCGTCTCATCTATCAGCTCTGCGAAGCAAGGAGAGCGGCGGAGGGCACTGTTGATCGCGTGCTGTGCTTGGTTTGTGCCTGGCATGTCTGACGTCACAAGTTTGGTGGGATACCGCAGGTGACCAAATCAAAACATTGTAGCATCCAAATAGCTTGCTTCCACACAGGTCTTGAAGGACAGTTGGAACTACACATTCTTCATAAACTCTTCTCATCCAATCTCTCAATTGACGTTCACTCTCAGAATTTCTCTACGTCAATCACACCAGTCCATTCGTCCACCGACCATACCACAATGACTCGAGGAGAAGGTGCCGTGACGAAGGTCCACTACAAGGGACGAGAAGAAGACTTTATCGTTTTCGTAGACTCTGCGGAGGACCTTGAGAAATGGAAGGGCGATCGATCCATCCCTCTTGCCAATGTCGTCAATAGCTTCAAGATCTTCGTCACCCACAAGTATGGTGGAATCGACAAACTTAGGACAACAAGCATGATGCTGACAAGTGACTAGGCATGGTGCTCAGGGTCAAATGGATGGAGCCTCAAAAGCTACTCTCGAGAATGAGTTTGGTTCCAAGAACGACGAAGACGCCATAATCAAGATTCTTGAGAATGGTGATGTGCAGAATGTTGACGTATGGTTGCTACGATAACAGAATGCTGGGCTACTGCTAACATGTATCTTCTAGAACCCAGGCCGAGGCGGTGACCGAAATGATTCGCAAGGTGCGCGACAGGCACACTAGAAAGAAAACTGGTCAACTGCATATTAGCGAAATCGAGACATTGTGCGTACGCTAGGACGAAATGTCATGGGATTAAGCATGATCAAGAGGTCTTGCAATAAATGTACCAAGAGCAGAAGATAAAACACTGGCTTTCCAAGGCTAAGGAGCTCCTTTACGTAGGTGAATAAATCCTACTTGACCTTGCCAGTTTTGCACACATGGCACCAACAAGGAACATCTACGCCAACGATATTTGATGTGCTATGCTGACAATCAACCAAATTCTATGGATACTTGTCTGTTTAAGTCACGTTTCGTGACTATATCGCAAGGTTCATAGCAAAGAACCATTCATCCCTATGAACCACGGCTGGTACACCTCAACTATGTTAGTAGACGCTAACCAAAGATATTGTTCTCTTTCTTTCCCCATCAACTCTTCCCAACTGGCATCAGCCTCAACGTAGAGTAAACGAGCAGGACAAATGCGTACGTCCTCGAACACGAACTCGGTGCCATATCAGCTTCACATTCACAACCGTCAATAAAGGCTTCCGTTCACTGTGTTACTACCAATTCTAGGAGTTTCAGTAAATCCATGCAACATTCATCACATATCAGATACGTATCTAGGCGTACATCGCAATGTAACATGCAAACAGACATGACTCGAGGCCCTCATTCTCAGCCTCGCACTACCCTACCCTCACAACACACATCTCCCACTCCCATCCCCTCTCTCATCCCTCAAATAGCACGAATGAGCGACAAGGGAGAAACGACCAACTATCTAAAAATGCTCCTTCCAAAACTTAAACCTAACAAACTCATTCCCAGTCTCCTTGCACGCCGCCTTAATCTCCCTCGCCGCCGCACTCGGCCCACAAAAATACACCCCAACCTGCGCCTTAATCTGGTTAACGTGTAACTTCTCGTGTCCGAAATCTAGATAACTCTGATCCATAAGACCATCTCTCATCGCGCCGAACAGACGTTTGAAATCAGGACGGCCGAATTGCGTTTTCGTACGGAGTTCAGTCAGCGGATCGAGGTCGTAGCCTGCGGTGTTGAGGTAGATGTTTGCCGCGGTGTCGCTGTCGATTTTCTGCGTGAGGTACGTGTGTATGCGCAGGAATTCAGCGCTGTTAGTGGAATTCGCGGTCTCGGCGGACTGGGCTTCGAGAGAGGATAGCAGTGTTTGGAACCATTCGAACGATTCGATGGAGCGGGTGATCCAGATGAAGACTACGCGGCGGAGTTTCCGGGGCGGGTCGGGACCAGCGCGGATATGCCAGATTTGTTTGAGGACGGAGGCCCACGGTGTGACGCCAATTCCTGTGCCGATTAGCACGGCGACTTCGTTGTCGAAGATGTCTTCTGCGGGGGCGCCGTAGGGCCCGTCGATTTGAATCGCGGGCATTTCTTGGCCTTGTTGGAGCGCGATTTCGTAGATCCCGTTGGGGTCGAGGCCGTCGTATTCTTTGGCTTGAGAGGGGCCGCAGCCGAGCGCGTCGCCCATGGCTTTGGTGAAGTCGCCTACTTGGCGGATGTGGACGGAGATGTATGGGTCGTAGGGGCAGGATGTGATTGTGAAGGGGTGCCATTGCGTGTTGGAGACGCAGGGCATCTTGAGGAAGAGCCATTGGCCGGCTTTGTATTTCATGGAGGGTTTTTTGAATTGGATCTCCATTGCGTCGTAGGGGTGACGGATGACTTTGTAGATTTTGGTGGGGCGTCGGGCGCGGACTTCACGGTAGAGACGCTCGCAGAGGTAGATGGCGCCGCCCCAGAGTTCCCAGCGCCAGCCTTCGTAGCCGATGCAGTGGTTCCAGAAGTTTGCACCGGCGAAGGGTGAGTAGGGTTGTACTGAGTCGCGCACGAAGCAACCTGTTGCGTGGGTGTACATGGCTAGGAGGAAGGGGATGAATAGGTGGTGGGTGTACCAGAAGGTTTCGAAGGATTGTTGGCGGATACGGTGGTGAGCTGTTGTGTACATGAGGAGCATACACAGGAGCATGATGTGACCTGTGATGCCGCCGGCTTGGGTGTAGTGAATTTCGAGAGCCGTCTCGGGCCGGATCTGGTTCTTTTCGACATTGAAAAAGTTGACATAGTGCGCTAGGACGTGTATGCAAGTGAAGAGAAGGATTGAATAGGCGCATTGTCGATGGAACCATTGAGTCTCATCTAATGGTAGGAAGCGGAATTTTGGACGGATGAAGCGCATCAGATTTCGGCACATTGGAAGCAGGATCAGGGCGACATCGACACTGAGGACAAGGCCGGCACCTCTTGACAACCATACCGAGAAGGTGAGTGTGTTGAGGCCTGCCAGGCGGGGGTCTCCTTGTTGCTTCCACCTAGGTAGTTGTTAGACACTGATCGGCTCACAGGTAACATGGATGTTTGGTTGACTTACCATCCTAACGCGAACAAACCCCAGTGGAACGTCCACCATAGAAGATAGAAGAGGATCTTCGCTGGCGCAAAATGCGACTTCGGCTTCGCTGTCGTCGTCGACTTCATGTTGTGTATTTGACGTCACGAAATGCTCATAATTTGAAAATGCTGTTGACACAGGACATGCAAAGGATGTTCCTGAGCCAAATGCAGCTGAGTTTCGTTGTCAAGGAGATAGTTGAAAGATTGAAAGAGTAATTGCTCTTGATGTCGTGGATGTGCTAGAGTAAGAGTTCTGGGAAAGCTGAGTTGAGCCTTAGGATTCTTGTCCTCCTCGATCGAATGTGTCAAGGGGCACTGATGAGATGGATTTGATAGTAAGTTTGTTCTGGTAGTGAAGCAAGTTTCCCGTAGGTCAGGGCAGAAACTTGAGACGCTCCGAAGTATCGAGTTCGAAACGTTGTTGCTGAGGTCGTAGTGTAGTCGTCTATGTTACAAGGAGTGTAGCAAAACTTTTGGTCGATCGAGTACCGACGGGATGGTGAGATAATGAGTAAGTCACAGGGACCATCCACCTTGACGACTGGTCTAATGCAAGCACTGAAAGCAGAACACGCTATGAAGGGCTGGAGTGGACAATGCGAAGTATTGGGACTTTTGAGGTGATGAAATTCAGAATGCGATTGTATTCACCACATGTGACGTGAGGAGTAAAGAGTATCAGAGGGTCTTGGAGGGACAGCAACATACATGAGCAAGCCATGTACTTGGAACAGGGCACAGAAAAGAAACAAATCAGAAGTTGTTCTTCGGTCTGAATCGGTCTGAAACAACGTTAATTGGACGAAACAACTATCAAGCCCTATTCGAAGCGCTGGCCTAAGCAGAGAGTGTCGAGGATGGAGAACGGGATGAGGATAAGCGCGGGATCTAGCCGCGATCGATGCCTTTCTTTTCCAAATCATGCACGAAAGGAACGTGTTAGTAGCACACACGTTTTGTGGCGTTGTTAAGACGAGCCCGAGTCGGACATCGTGAACAATGGACTAGGAATGCGAAGAGCGGGAAGATCTTGGTGATGATTGTGATGGGGTGCCGTGGTGATGGAGATCTGGCCTCGCACAGCAGACAAGGCTGCACAGTCGAGTCTTGGGTTTACTCCACCATACTTACTTTGATTCGTCGAAGCTTGAAGCTCGGCTGAAGTGTCCCCACGACTCGAATCACAAGCCAGGAGTAAGCGCTGTTCTTGCATTTGGTGCACTTGAGGCGTGTCCAGTCACATCCATGTTTCTGACTTCTTCTCACAACAAGCGCTGAGACTGTCCATGCCTCACACCCAAATTTGCTCTCTCATTCGTCCCATTCGTTCTGCAAGCCAAGCCGTGTCCTCGACCAATTGGGAAAATGCACATCGGCCTGGTCATCATGCGGCCCAAAGTCTATCTTTTTCTGATTCGTTCGTGGTACGGAATTGCCATCTCTGCTTCGAGCGGTGAATCTTCACTTTACAGCATTTCCCACGTCAATTCGCTCACAGTCGCATGCGTGGCCTGCTTATCACTCGATAGTGTCGGCCCAATCACACTTGGCCAGATGCGTCTAATTAACATGTCTTGATCAAGGTTTCCACATCTGCTCATCATGTGTGCTCAGAACTCTCTTAGACAAACCCAAGTGGAGGTACATTTGTCTAAGCGCCCATCAATCAGGCCTGTTGAAGGTCTCATGAATGCGAGAACAAAGGTAAGTACCTTCCGAAGGACCCGTGTCTGATCATGCCCTCTTTCGCCTGCCTGCGCGAACACCACTTGAACAACGAACACTTCACTGTTGTACATCGTTGCTGTCAAGATCCTTGTTGGTAGGTGTACATTGTAGCAGAACCAACGCTTTCAACTCAATACCTGCACTGTTGCACAAAACGTTTCAACACGAATTTGCATAGCTTTTCATTCGAGACGCTCTTCTGAGACGAGGCCTGTTGCTTGACCGCATTGGAAACCCCACCAGCGCGTGCGAAGGAGGCTCTTTGCTTCTTGTGACCGTCCGAACTTCGAGTCATTCTCCAGCGAAACGGCCTCAACATTACGGGCAGCGAAATATCATTTCTGGGCTGCTGTACCAAGCTACTTGGCATCATCAAAACCACCAGCCATCTCGGTCTTTCAGCTTGGTCTTGCGATTCCAAGCAAGTACCACAGCTGGCTGTGAGTTGTCACACGTCTCCGTTCACTTTTCAACTCAGAAAGGACAACGACTTGAGCTCCACAAAATCAGCGTAAGCTGTTGAGATTCATTTTCTGTCAACAACATCCGCCATCTCCTTAGCACCATGGGCAAACTGATCAAAACCCACTGGTCGCGCCTGATAATTCTCACAGCATCAACATACCAACTAGCGGCAGCTTTACATGGCTACTTCTGGCCCAAAATCTTCTGGGATGTCCTGACGAAGAATCTCGACGGGGCAGTCAAACCTTATCCCATCCTTCAATCAATCAATCTCTTCTTCGCCCTCGTCGGCCTCTGTTGGGAATGGCCACTACCATCAGTCACGAAATTTCTGCCAGCACTGCACAGAAGTGTCGAGGCCAGGCTTGTGGTGTATCCGATTGCCGCATTGGCGGCACTACTGCTGTACCAGGGAACAAATGCAGGACTGTATTATCTGATTGGAATTGGAGTGCTATTCTGGGGATTTTGTGAAGGGGAAGGGATCGCACCCGAGCCGTGGACACTGCCCCGCGGACCAACAGTACCGTTCCGTGGACCGGCGAAGGTATAGCAACGGCGTATAACGTGCCAGAGTGGGCAGCTTTTGTGTTCGTGAATTAGCGACTTCCTACCAGATATCCCATGACCATGTTTAGATGAGACGCTGTTTAATGCCCTTGGATATAGTCTCCGTAATGTACGAGTACATATTGCTATCCTCTGATTCTCCAGACCAGGCAACTGTGTTTTCGTTGCCGAGCTACCTGAAATAGATCTCTTAAGATATCTTTACACCCATCCAGCGGGCACAAGCCTCTCATTGGGTTAGTCTTAATGCTAATATGAAGATATAATGCTTGGCAGCTGACTAATCCGCACGTGACAGATTCCGCTTGCGACGAAGCCACGAGCACATGGAATCTCAGCTATTCACTACAGTCTACTATACTTATGCCTAGGTATGATCACTTGTTTACCCTGGAATATTATCTGTCCGTCTATTTCTTGTTTGGTATTTGCATAGATTCCGGGACAGGTTCACATGATGAGACTTTGCCATGGTGCTACTCGAAGTCA
>Ga0068618_1000086_pt1 | contig 18695 bp, 12 predicted proteins | sample InSIn2SAF170_2_FD_77423 | JGI IMG/M metagenome (GOLD analysis project Ga0068618, IMG submission 77423) | Clean room microbial communities from NASA Spacecraft Assembly Facility at Jet Propulsion Laboratory, Pasadena, California, USA -... ...
ATTCCTCCGGTATGGCCGCGTTATAGCTGTACATTGCGCGTGCTGTTGTTACAGATGTTAGCTTGTATTCTATTTCATTCGGACGAACATCATGATGGACTGGTTGGTTTGGTGGAAAAGACTTACCCATGAAACAAACACTTGGACTAACATCCGCATTGCCAGGTGGCTCGTACATCGCCATATCACTTGGTCCGAGCGGTGGAAGCTGGATTTGACTCGTCGTCGCAGCGTTGTGGTACATACTTCCTCCGGTCTGAGATCTCGTTCGTCCGCTCGGTTGTTGTGTACTAGCTTGAGCCGCGGCGCCGCCATATGGATTCGGACTTGCGGAGCGGTACTGGTTGTGGCTCTGTGGTTGAGTCTGCGTGGCGCTACCGTGGCGTATGTGGTTGTTACCTGATGTACTTGCGCCGTTCATCATGCCTGGCGCGGCGATCGATTTGCTGCGTTCGCGACGGGCGGCGGGGTCCATGTTGCGGCCGCGTTGGTCGTAGGCGGATGGTGCTGCTTGTTGGGGTTGTGGTGCCATATAGGATGAGGTAGGTCGTGCGTGCGCTGGGCTGTTGCCATTTGTCATTGTTTGGCGACTTCGACCGCTGCCGCCTTGTGGTTGTGGCTGGGGTTGAGGTTGTGGACGATTCTGACCGCTTGGGCTGCCTCGCATGCGCATGTCTGGAGCAGGTGAGCGCGCTCGCATCATTGGGTCTGGACCTATCGGTGGTGATGGGGATCTAGCACGTAAAGGAGGTGCAGTCTGAATAGGTGCTGGTGAACGTGCTCGTATTGGCATACCTTGTTGTGGAGCTGGCGATCGAGACCTCACAACTGCCGTACTGTATGCGCTCTGAGGCTGTGGGCTAGAAGCACGGGGAACCATTCCTGTTGAGCCCGGAACTGGACTTCTTCGACCGTCACGGCTGGCTGGACGTCCCATTGAGCTACCTGGTCTCTCAACTGGTGCGCTGACTGATGAGCCCATGCCCCAAGTTTCAGTTCGTGCTCGCATCTCCTTAGATGTGAAAGCAGGCCGTGGTACACCAAGTGCAGATTGTGATCGTGTGCCTTCATATGCTGGGGGTGGTGTTCCTCGCTGGCCTGCAAAGACATCTTGAGCTTGAGCGGCGATCAAGGCTGGTCTCGCTACCGGTTTTTGGTCAGGTGCTGGTGTTTTGACTCTATGATATGCATCAACTGGTTGTCTTAGTGAAGCGCGCTTACTCATATCGAATCCACCAGAGCTTTGTTTCAGATTGGCAAGAGCTTGTGCTACTGGATCATCACTGCCTGTGACTAGGGGCGAAACGAAGTTATTTCGTCTGTTGTTCGCCACTGATGCTCTCGGCGTTGATTGGTGACTACTAGAGGCGGTGTCTGGGCTTGCAACGTCAAGTACGTTTGGCCCGATGTTCAACTGGAAATTCGCACGTGGGTCGGCAGGCTCTTCACCCTCAGGAGCATTGATGGCCGCGTTATGGTTGAATGGTGCAGATGGCTGTCGTGGGTACTGCTTCGTTGGGCTTGATTGTGTTGATGAAGAGCTCAGATCGCTTCTCGATATGTTCATGGACCATGCATTTTTATTGATAGGGTTTTCTGGTTCTCGCTTGGACTTTCGTCGAAACGGACTGTTTGCGTTGAATGGGCTTTTCGAAAAGAAGCCTGAACGTCTCTTCTGTAGTCCTTTCTCTGGAGATGAGGACATGCCTGGCATGGCAACACCATTTACCGGAGCCTGCTTGACTGGTGAAGCTTTACCAGACATCGGCTCAGCGCTTGTGAACGAGGATGGATTCGAGTACTCGCTGTTACTGTCTCGGCTTGCTGGGCGTGTGCTGGCAGATAACTCTGATTGTGTCATTCTAGAAGGCTGATCGTCCCTTCGACAATACATCGTCATGCCTTCTGTTGGGTATTCATTGTGAGGGACAGAGTTGATATCTCCATGCTGACTTGGTGAATAGTTAGGTGGGACATTGGGCTCTGCTTGTCGGTAGGTAAGAGGCTGTGGTCGTCCACTATTTGGGTCAGGTAGAGCAGGCCCGATCATCTCCGATGCCTCTTCTGACATGTCGCGTTCAACTGATTGCCGCTCAACGGACGGCTCATTGATTTGATGTACAGGTGAGGCTGTCCGGAAAGCAGGGTTTGTGGTTCTCGAAAATTGAGCAACAGAATAGTTTTCGTCCTCAGACATCTCAGATGCCGTATCACAATCTTCCTTTGCGAAGTTGATGTACCTTGGAGGGTCTGGGATCTCTTGGCCAGTACCACACACCCGAATGAAGTTCGCGATATCTTTCTCGACCTCGCAGTTCTCAAGAGCCAGTCGAACCTTCTCGCAGGAGGCATCGTCGGTAACACATACTGTAGAGGCAATATTGGCAAATGCCCATAGAGAGGATTTGGCGAAATCGAGCCGTTCCTCTTCCAGGTCTTGAAATTTGTCGCAAGCGGCCTTCCACTCCTTGTTCCATCTTCCAGTGGTTTCCTCGAGCACCTTGACAGCAGCTTCGTAGTCTTGAGAATTACTCGCCATGTTGATTTGAGTTTTCTCAAGCTTGGCCTTATTCTTCCGTTCTTCCTGACCCATAACCATATGGCCTTGAGCGAGATAACCTTTAATTCTCAAGCAATCCTGTTCATATCGATCTCGACATTTGCTGACGGCAGCTGTCTGCTGTTGCTTCATCTTTAGTAACCTTTCAATGCCGTTCTGTACAATTTTCCTGCGCTCTTTAATTCCACCTGCAAAGGCCGCCAGCGGCTCTTCACATTCCGACTTCATCTGCTGAGCTATCATCGCGTGTTGCTTCCCCATCTGCTCCGTCTCTCCTCTCGCAACGTCCAAACTTGCTCTCAGAGTGCCCATCTCAACACTTCCCAGAGCTTTCCTCGAGATTGCAAATAATTTCTTAGCATATTCCTCTTCGAGCTCGGCACGGGCCTTGTAGAACGCTTTCATTTCATCGCAAGTCGTCTTCGCATTTGCCATTCGTGTTAATAGCGGATCGACGCCGGCATTATCGATGCCCCAGAAATTATTGCTGAAGCAAAAGGGCACGCTGGGAGGGCCTCCCGCTTCTGAAGAGGCCGGCATGATGCCTGCGGAGGAAGATGGTGGCAGGATGTGTAGTCGAACGGCGAGTTGAACAGCGGCAAGATAGATGTTGAAGGTTGCGGAATAGAAAGTAGTGCCGGGATGTTGACAGCTCACTGGCTTTGTTGTTGGCATAGCAACGTCTACGCGCCCACGTCAGTCTTGTCACGTGCGTTTGCCTACGATATCCGCTATTCTCACCTTATACGAATGAACTCGAGCTCAACGCAATCGAACTAGTATGAAAATATTTGGGATTCAATGGAAGCATACTATGGGTCAAGTACTCAAACGACCTTCCGCGTTTCACAGATCAAAGCGCGGCCTATTGTCAATGAAATACAAGTTGGTAGTCCGACGCCCGTGTGGCGAGCTCTTGTCGCTGAGGCTGGGCAGCAGTTCGGACAGGCTCCCTTATTGTCAATGTAAAACACAAAGGTTAAGAATCGTGATAGACAGGATGCTGCAATTTCTTGTAACCCAGCACACTGAATTGTTCCGCAGCCTAGCCTTGGTGAATTGACTCGGCTCGCTGCCGTATTGCAAACGCCTACCTCTACATGCTTAGGCTGTTCCGCTAGCTTGGGTCTTCGATGGTTTCGTCTATGCGATCAAATGCTTGTCCTCGTACTGCTCTCCTTGTGATGACGGACTGGTGTTCTCTTTGGTCTCGACATGGCTGCTAGATTGGGTTCCAATCATGACTCGGCCGGAGTTATGCTATGCTCAACCTCACAATGAAAAGCCCCTTGGTCTGAGCATATCTTTGGCACGTACCTATAGCGTTACAAGACATCGTCCAATCTGATCTGGTGTGAGCTGCTTACTCACATCAACAAGCAGTAGATGTAATTGAGAATGACCACGTCCTGACCAAGGCATGTGGTTAAGAGTCGTGATATGCTAGCTCGAACGCAGTTGGTCCATTTCTGTTGTGCAAACACAGCCCTTAACTCGCTTTTCTCCCACTCAATAATTGTCGTGAAGTGTTGCACGAGCCAGACTATGTCATTGAGTAAGCAGGACCTTGTCCACCTTCGGGTGTGGTCCAGTTGATGCGTCCTTCTCCTGTCTTGATGTCACAGGTCTTGCAATGGATACAGCTGGACATTGGTCAGCAAGGACACAGTTAGTAGAAATGGGGAAGACCTACTTTTGTGCATTGATCTGGAAACGAACTCCAATATCTTTGCTCTCGTCCTCCACATACTCATAAACTCCGGCGGGACAGAACCGATTCTCAAGACCTTTGAACTTTGGGTACATTTCCTTAGCATATGCATCGCGGTCTTTGACTTGCAAATGGACTGGTTGATCTTCTTCGTGGTTCGTACCAGTTCGTGAGACCGAAGTGAGGATGTCGAACGTGATCTCACCATCAGGCTTTGGGTACTCGATTTTCTGAAACTGATCTGCAGGTTTAGTGGCTTGACTATCCTGACCTTTGTGCTTTAGAGTGAATGGTAACATGCCACGGAATACAAATGCTTCCAAACCACTGTACATGATGCCACCATAGATTCCTAGCGGCGTGTGGAAGGATGGCCGCATATTCCGGACCTGCTTGAGTTCAGGCCAGATCCAACTTTCGCGTAACTTGTCTTCATAATCGTATAGGAAAACACTGCTCGCCTCTTTGTTGTTTTGAATGGCACTGTAAGCGGCCTCGGCTGCCAGCATACCAGATTTCATGCTTGTGTGAGTGCCTTTGATCTTGGGCACGTTCAGAAAGCCGGCTGTGTCGCCAATCAAGGCACCACCAGGGAAGGCACATTTTGGAATAGATTGGAAGCCTCCTTCGTTCAGAGCTCGAGCACCGTAGGCCAGGCATTTACCGCCTTCGAGCACAGATTTGTAGAACGGATGTAGCTTCATCTTCTGGAATTCGCCATAGGGAGCTATCCAAGGATTTGCGTAGTCAAGGCCTACGACTATTCCAATCGAAACCAGATTCTCAGCGTAGTGGTACATCCACCCGCCACCATAGACATCCCTCGGTAATGGGTAACCCATCGTATGGGAGATTTCACCTTTCTTGAATTTCTCGGGTGCAACTTCCCACACTTCTTTCACACCTAAGCCATAGGTTTGTGGTTGAGATTCCCGGCGCAGTTGGTATTTCTTTATGGCCTGCTTGGTAAGACTACCATGACAGCCCTCTGCAAGTAGAGTAACCTTGGCATGGAACTCCATTCCTCTTTCAAAGCTGGCCTTTGGCTTACCGTCTCTCCCGATTCCCTGATCGCCAGTGGCAATACCTTTGACAGAACCATCAGAGGCGTAGAGGAGTTCTTTCCCAGCGAAGCCAGGATATATCTCTACGCCAATCTCTTCTGCCCGTTCACTCAACCACTTTGTGAATTGTGATAATGATATGATGTAGTTGCCCTTGTTGTGCATCTGTGGCGGAGCAGGGAGTGGGATGGCGCTATTCTTTGTAAGATATCGCATCTTGTCTTTGCCCGCGGGTGTAGCATATTCGAATCTAGACTCGTTGATGTCTTCCAGCCAGTTGGGTATGAGCTCCTCGATAGCTCTCGGCTCTAAAACGTTTCCGGACAAAATGTGTGCACCAACCTCACCACCTTTTTCTAGCACGATCACCCGGAAGTCTTCGTTGCCATCCTTGTTCGCAATCTGCTTCAGCCGTATAGCAGCGCTAAGTCCAGCGGGCCCACCACCTACAATGCATACGTCGACTTCATCTGACTCTCGCTCAACGTCATTAGGATCATAGGACTCATCGACATCCGCATATCGATGTCGAAGACTTGCAGATATAGAACGTCTTTGTCCGGCGACGAAAAGAGGTCTTCGAACACGGATGCCACGACTTGTAGTCGGAAGCGAGGCACGTACGCTAGTCGAGTTGAATCGCGCATGCGCTGTAGGTGATGTGAGAATGATGGGCCGTTGACACTGCCATAATCGGCTTGCAGGTCTGGCAATTTGTCTTGTTGACATCGTAATAGGCATCGTCCACAGCACAGATTAAGGGAGCTTGGTCACAGACACAGCCATCAGAATGACAGCAAAAAAACGAGCTTCACTATGTCTTTTTGTTTTCGTCACCAGTAAATGAAGGGCGCCTCGCCTCGGTTAAACACGATTCGACCGCCAATGGCCAGACGTGCAAATGCAAGCAACCTGTGGCCATTTCGGTGCGTTGCTCCGTGACTGCAGAACAAAATGGCCGATTCCTTAAACTTTTCGCATTGTCAGACCGGCAGCATCGGCTACAACATGAATCCGGTACACCGAGGCCATCATTCACCTCCGTCCCAATCATCTGTGTTGTTGTGGGCAAAATGCATTTTAGCCATTTTGGCTTTAGAGTGAAAGCGAACGTCAAGGAGTGCCTTTTGTCAAGTATCATCCTAGAACATAAGCAAGCAAGCAAATCGTGTGGCTAATCAATGATTAATGGGGCGTGATAATGGTACGGGCAATATACTGTATAAGGTATAGTATAGTGTTATGGGAGAATAGGCACTTCTTTATGCTTACAGCTTTGGCTTAACAACTTCACTGTCAGCACTGTTCACCAGCTTCGCTAATTGGTCCCTAAGATGCGGTTCGATGCCATCAGCAGCAGGTCTGTTATCGGCTCGTGTCACCCATATCTGGATGAAACCACCAACAGCCTTGACCTGCTCTTCACCTCCTTGAAAGATTCCACATTCGTACATAACACTGCTTTTGCCCAGCTTCACTACCCTCAATCCCACGTCGAGAACACCAGGGTATTGTGCGGAACCAAAATAATCACAGTATGTATTTGCGACTAGGCCTATCCTATCCGACTTGGAAGTGCTGTAGCCACACCTTTCCATGAGGTAGGCATTGATGATGGAGTCTATGAGAACGCCATAGATCGGGTTGTTGAGATGATGGAACATATCGTTGTCAGCCCTGGTCATGGTGTTACTGTGCATACGACCTGTTGGCATTGTACGGGTTTCAATACCATCTTGTTCGGTAATCTTGGATAAAAACGTAGTCGCTGCGTTTCCTGTCACGCTTCGACTTCAAGTCGAGACCTATGATCCGAGACATTTTGATGTTGTTTTGATGAGAGTTGCTGCTGCTGCTGCTGTTGTTACGAGGCTTCCGGGCCCGTCACATCTAAGAAGTGTAGGGGTAAGGGTAGATACCTAGGTAGGTATAGGGATAGGTCAAGAGTCTGCAATATCCATGCCGAGGTTCGCTCTAGATTCACAACACGTCATTCTGAGGCAAAAGTTTCTTTGTTCAACGTCCATGTTTCGGTACGATATAATCTCTGTTGACTTCGAACCAAATCTTGTGGATTGGTTGCACGATAAACAAGAAAGGGTTCTAGGCGTCTGTCAAGCACGATATGGCCTAATGGAAAATGCAGAAAATGGTATGCCTTTCTTGGGCAAGACATTTCCGATCAGCACGAAGGAAGGCACGAGCGTGAGTGATAGCGTTGAGAATAATCGTGCATTATCTATATGCGTATCTTTTTCCTGGTCAAAAATTATGAAAAAACAAAAAACACTGAAACCGATGAACCATCCCTTGAACAATTAGGGTCATCGCTTGGCAATATTACACTTCTTCAAGCACGACTCAACGCCTTTGGCCACGTTCGCTGGAATTTGATTTCTGAACTGGTCGAGGTCTCTTCCATCGTTGAAAGCTAGGTCGCTTCCAAATTCTGCCCGCAGCACATCATCGTCCAAATCAAACAATCTCTGAGCGGTTGATGACACACCAGCATCCTCGCTGGGGAACCCTGCGACGAAGACTGCGTCCGTACAGTCTGGATTGAATTCGCAGTGAATCGCGCCCTGTGGGAACACCGACATCTGATATTGATTCAGACGATTTCTGATCAGCGTTCCTCCATTTTCGATGATGTGCTCGGTGAGGAGACTGCCTTGAACAACGATGTTCAGTTCTGCAGCACGTGGATGGGTGTGCGGTGTGTTAAAGCCACATGGGCCCACGAAGCCAACACTCATGCTGCCACCGGTGCCAATAAGGGCAGGGAACGACTTCCTGTTGGCAGTAACAAGATGGCCCCCCAAACCTGTGGTTACCGCACTGGCAAGCGGAGAGTTGTTGAAATCGAAGAGGTGATCGCTGGCGAAGGGAATTAATTCGTAGCGGTCGACGGCTGTGGCTGCGTCGGTGAGTTGCGCGATGAGAGTTTGATTTCCAGCACGGGTGGACTGGACAGACACTGGAGCCGGAATACTTGTGCTGTTTTGTCCTACCGCAGTGCCTACTACTGGTGCTGCGCTGGAGGTACCGGAAGGCGTTGGTGCGCCCAGGGCTAGATCGGCCATGAATGGCATCATGATATAAGTTGCAAGGTGAAGCATTGTTGCGGCTGAAAAGCTATTCAGTGGTTTGACACGAAGAGAATGTAAGCAATTGTCACTGGTTGTAGAGTGCAGAGGTAAATGGGTAAAGGACTTCCTTATAGTACATTCAATGGAGCTGTATATATCTCCTTTCCCTTCTCATTCCAAAGACTTGAGTGGAAGACATGGCGCAGACTTATCTACGATACCATGCCACAAGTCGAATGCATGGGGCTTACTATTGACTTTTGGGACAAAACGCTGTTTCCCTCCTAGCTAACAGAGTAGTGGATCTTGCAATGTTCTCAAGTTCGGACGAAGTGTGAGGGCTACAACCAGCTCATGCAATCGAAATGAAAACTGCGGCCTTTTCACGCCACCAATAGCCAAGCTTGAGCGAAGCTCTCTAAATGCAAGCTAACAAGTGCTTAGCCTTGCAACAATCCTGTCGTTGTACAAACTTTAGTTCAGCTGGAGGTCCATTGTTACCATGTAGGCACACTCCGGCAGGAAAGTGTACCGTCACAATCTTACATCTGCCTACGGTTCGAGTAAAGGTGGTGTAAGCCCCACCTTATGCCTGTTGGCGTCCACACGTCTGTGCACTTTCGCATGCACTGTATCAATACACATGCAGGACGTTGGCTCTGGTTTTTCGGCCAAATGGTCGTTGCTGGCCAAGAAAGTGGAGATTAGGCCTCAATCTTTTCATTCCAGCTGCCTTCCACAACGGGAATAACACAGGCCTTGATGAATCGCTTATATGCTTCAACAAGCCGCTAGTCACCATATGGCTTGGCCAGCACCTGTGAGAGCGGACATACACACCCGCAGTTACATCTACAGTACGAGAGTCCTAGTTTGGTTCGAAGGAACACTGGACGAGCTGACCGATGTGGCTGATGTATCTCTAGAAGTTTGTAAACGACGTTCATTTCCTCACCGAGGAGGGACATTTAACGGGTACGCCGTTATCACGAACGGAGCACCCGAGAGCTGTGAACCAGATACATTGCTTGGTCTAGATCTGTACTAGTAGCACCGGCACGTCCTCGTATTCCAAAATTTTGTACGAGCAGGACGGATGTCAGCAACCAATTTTTCGAAGCATTACTGTACCAACAAGGTCATTTGCATACTGTACGGTACTGCATGAAGCTCAAATCAAGACACGGCCTCATTCCATCAACGACCTTGAGGATCACTCGTTGGCAACTCGGGGCCATGACTGGGCCTGCCTGTGCTAAAACTCTTTGGTCAGCCGTGCAACCGAGGTGGGATGCCAAACAACAAAAGGACCGCTCCCCTGCTGGTGTGAGCGAAGAAGTTGGTGGAAGTTGCACGCTTCACTAAGCCCTATTTGGTATTGTGCTGGAGTTAGTGTCAAGGCACTATACCAAAGGGGACAACTTCCTCATGCTCAACTTGCGTTCATTGGTCGATAAAGTGAGTAATCTTTACCGAACATCGAGCTACTGTCACCGGATTTAACATCGCGAGTGGAGGACTCGGAGGTCGACAAATGATAAGCTAGTGCCAAGGAAGAACGAAAGGACAAGCTTTCAAACTTTGGTAACTTGGATGAAGCTTGTTGATCAAAAGCCTACTGTGAGCCGTTGTGTTTCTGCTTATATTATCCGAATTTGGCACAAGCCGCTGTAAATGCTATAGTTGACCAATTAGTGGGACGAGAAAATGAGGCTAGAAAACAATACATGGCCCAACTTGAGCTCTGGTACCTTGTAGCAGCAGAGTGCTTGCTTGAACTACAACACGTGGTCAAAACGAGAGTGGACAAGCGCAGCATGGCATTGCTCCTTCCCACCTATCCACGTCTTGACTTGTACGTTTCGTGCTATTCAGGTGTTACGGTGATTAGCTTCTTGGTTCTTTAAAAAAAAGCTACTTATGGTGAACCAAATATGTCTAGCACATGATTCCGGACACAAGATCATGCTAAACAAACACCAGGTCCATGAATGTTACATTCGACCGACTCATCCACTACCTAGTGCCAGCTGGAGGGGCTGTGATTATGAACTAGCGGAGATTCTTTGCATTAGTGCTTTGCACACCTGTGCATATTTTTCAGCTGTCTAAAGTAAGATTAGTTGACGGTGAGTAACTCATTGACTTGGCACTAATGTATGGTTCAGCGCCATGGGGGTCGTCAACCCCGTGGCCGTATTCTGCGAAGTTGGCACAAGCCTCAGCTGAGGAAGTGACCCTTGAATGTTGTGACCCCTCGCCATTCTTATAACACAATCCTCACTGTGTATTCACTAATCCCCAAACACTCTCCCAGCCGTCAACTTTGATTCTTGTGCTACTCAACATTGCAGCGTCGACCCTCGGTATCTTCAACGTCAAGAGAATATCCATCATGGGCTTACCGACACAAATTGCAGCCAGAAATCGGCAAACGGCGTCGCTATACCCGTATCCTCTGACACCACTTTTGGGAGGGCTTAACCTCGTATCTACCAGCATCACCGCTGTTATCCTGGGAGACTTCATTCTTGAATTACTAGATGGAAAAATGAGTGTTCCAGCCGAACTCGCCGTGGTAAGTCTTGCTAGCAGTACTGGAATATAAAGTGACAGATTCTAACAAATCCCAGACTTTCGTAGTAGCTACAGTAACAGCGATAGAGCAAATCACATCGTTCATTCGACAGAGGTTTGCAGTCTACCCGGCGAAGCTGAACCTAGCTCTCCATCTGGGCCTATTGATCCTCTGGATCATCGCATTTGGCCTGCTCACATCCAAGATATCGAATATGGTTTTGACACATTCGTGCAACCTGACATTATGGCAGACCGAGATGGGAATGCTGGTATGTCGAATGTACAAAGCTATGTATGCTTTCTCCGCTGTGAGCGTGGCGTGCGCGGTAGCAGCTGTCATTTTGGATTGGTCAGTACTTAGGGCAGCTGCAGCTGGTGTATATCGTCCTCTGGACGACCAAAGCCCAGATATGCGCAAAACTATGGCGGAGAGCCCAAACATGGCGGTGAGCCCAGATATGCGCAAGCTTATGACGGAGAACGTGACCGAAGTATCGACGGAAGTCGATAAAGAGTACGGAGGTCAGTACGACGACAAAGGATTGATAGCAACTGCTTACACTTTCTAGATGAAACTGCTATGAGAACACAACTGCGATAGTATACTAGCTTGTACAACACACAGACTGGTAGCGACGATGTAAAATGAAACTTACCCTGGTATGGATAGAGACAGACAAGGATGACAATATTCTAGCTCGACTTCTGGTCTCAAGCTCTGACTTGAGTGCTCGCAGTTACTTTGTTCCGAAGAAATAAGGGCCAAGATGAAGCACAAAACTATAGATTAATCAAGATCACATCCGTCGTCTCTACACTAGCTACTTGTTTCTGGGCAGCTAGATCGTGTGGTACTGGTGTATCAACCCGTTTCACAGAAAGGGATGGTGGTAGTGTTATCGGGGGCTGTCTCCCAGCCCGTACGCAGGTACGCAGGCGACTCGCATACAGGAGTGAAGGAGAATGATTGATATTAAGTGACGAGAAATTCGAGCATGTCGTACATATGTATGGAGCATTAGTATAGAGGTTTTGTTTCGCTCTCGATTACTGCTTCCACCCAATGTTTGTAATTGCATCCGGCCCTGCGTCAACCAAAGCATACGAGTGGAGGATAGCAAAAAAAAGGAAATGCCATTCAGGTGTGACACCATCAATCTGCATGCAGACACCAGATCCCAGGCAACACTCTACTCAAAATTCAATGGCGAACTGATCCTCAGCACCACGGTTGTTTCAGGTATCATAGGTCGGGATTATTGCAACATGTAAAAGAGAAGATTTGGACTCAAGCAGCGTCTGCTCTTCATGGGGAAATCAGCCTCTACAACAAGATAATCAAGGCACTCGTCAAGGGATTGCAGAAGAGAGATAAATTTATACAGCAGGATGTGGTGGGTTTGAATGACATGGGTCAAATACCACAATCTCTCATATGTATTTTCGAGGTGCGGACATGACGGAATTTATTCAAAATTTGGTTGGCAGGAATTGTGGTGATTTTGGACAAGAGCCGGATATACAGTACCGTAGTAGCTAGCGAGCACACATTGTGTACAGTCGTATGTACATGGATCAATCAACCATGGCTATGAGTTGCTCATTGACTCTTCCCTGGAAGCAGACTGTAGCTTGAGTATGCACTGTGGATGTTCGTTTCGCTACTCGATGCATCAACGAGATACTTTGTGGCCTGTATATTTTGGCAGAGACAGGCAGACAAGCGTACTGTACATCAAGAAAAAAGAGATCCCGCTATGGAGTAGCCAAGAGTCACGGCGATCTGTTCCTGCAGAGGTCTATCGGCGATATCACTGGATGTGGTTCGTTTTCTATCGAAACCTGAAACATTTACGACCTTTTCAATGTTAAGACCTTTAACCACATAATTGTTCATTTACCCTAATCTACAATATGATCCTCTCGCATGTGCCCGTCAATTGCTGCAGCAGCAGTGGCAGAAAGACCTGAGGCGGCATACATGATCTTCGCTCCGAGATTCTTTCTTGTACATTACGCAAGACAGTCTTTGATGGATGTGTGCGAGTGCTGCCGAGCAAACAGACATCCCCGGTGGGGTCTGGCGCCTTAGCTTCGCTTCAGCTCTGGAGCATCTGCAGAATGATTACTATCATTGTATCTCAATGACTCTACAGGCAGTGACGCCTACCTTGCATCATCCTTGACCGAAGATATCAAGTGCTGTGGTTCATGTGCTTATATGAGTGATAAGTGGTGTGAAGCGAGCGAGTGGTAGACTGTGATCTGGTAAAATACTGGCAGAACCACAGTGCTGGAAAGCACTTTCAGCAAGCCGCTCGACGCGGCTTGAGACACCCGGAAACCTAAAACGAACTCTATCGAGCTATCTCGCGTGGCCCGCCTCACAAGTGGTTTAGGTATGGATTGTTTTGGTAGGCGCACCTGCTACCCGAGGAAGTGCTCCCAACTGCATCTTGCGCTTTCGTGCATCCGACAATGTGATTCGTCGTCGACGTGATTTCTCGATCAGCCCACCTGAACTTTTCTTCTGTTTCAAGATAGAGCTGTTGAGTCTACTGGTGCCGCAATCATCCTCGAGTACACTTGCACACTTGTCAGAAGTTTTCAGCTCTTGATTTGTCGCTCTTTTGGTATACTGTTCACCTTGCCTGCCTGCCTGCCCGCCCACATTCAACAAAAACAACAACGCGTCGATCTTCGAGTCCATACCACGTTCCGAGCGCCAGAACGCACATCATAAGAATAGTAGAATATTGATAGATTCTCACACAATGTGCGCGTCGTCGATGTTCATCTCGAGCTTCGTCAATCGAAGAAAGGCTTCCTAAGCTTGAAGGCGGTCTCACATTATTCAACTGCATTGAACTGAACCGCAAAGATGCCTCCCAAAGCGTCGCGTGGTAGCAGCAAGACGTCTGTCATCTCTGTGGATCCTGCTGTTGCCAGTCAAATCATCACCAACCCGAAGAGCACTTTCGGCCATGCGAGGACGGAATCCACTCCAGCACAGACTCTAAACGCTCCAGTAGCAGCTGTGGTTAGAGGTCATGGCAGAACAAATTCCGCACCCAACCGCCATATGAAGAAAAGGTCAAATTCCCTGAGACGTGTAAAGAATAGCACAGAGTTGTTGAAATTGAAGTCTATGAATACGGACAAAAGTTCGAAGCAATCAAACACTACAGCTGTCAAAAGAGGGCGCAATTTCACTGTCTCAAACGTGGCAACAGGTGGTCTACTTCAATTAAGTCCTTCTCCGCATCAGCTTCCATTCCCGCCAGCCGTACCGTCGCTTCCAACACATTCATGGTTCACTTCCACCGGTGTTGCACCGCCGTCCCCTAGGGTAGACAATAGACCACTACCCTCACATTCACAACCTCCAAGAACGAGGTCAATATCTCCCAGACGTCTCCTCGATCGTGCTACACGGAATAGAAATCTTGCGGAGAATCATCGTACTATCCATAATCGCAGCCAATCCTTTTCCACGCTCGACGAGTCGCGCAGATCAATTTCAGCGGCACCACAACCGAAAACTCTCAAGATCATCATTAATAGGCCCGAATCAGCATATACCAGCGAAGAGGAGGACGAATCTGTGCCGACGCTTGAGATTCCGATACCTCACTACAAGCTCGGAACTCCCAGATTTAGCGCTCATGGCACACCCTTCATCAGAGGATCTAGTTGGACAAAGGGCTCAGAAGCGACGGTCACGACCATCTCTAGCATGACCGACGATTTCACGGGTCCTCCTCCATCGAGCATGAAGGCTTTGAAGAGACTCCAGCAATCGCAAGGCCCAGTGGAGAATATGATACCCATGCCCAACTCACTGGAAGCAACGAAATTAGATGCACAACGGTACTCAGAAGCTAGCTATGTATCTCCTATATCAGCTAACCTTTACGATCAACTGCTTAGAGTATACAACGACTCGTCAGTCGTACGATTTGCTGGTGGAGAGGAAGAAATTGCAGCAGCGACAAAGATTCGGATTATCGCACAAATCTCATCTGAATCTTTTATGGACTACGATTTGGTGTCGGATTTTTTTCTTACCTTCAGGTCATACATGACCACTTTCGAAGTACTCGACTATCTCCTGGCGCGGTTGAGATGGGCTGTCGGTCGGCTTTCCGATGACGGCCGCATTATCCGTATTAGGACTTTTGCTGCTCTGCGACATTGGATCCTGAACTATTTTGCAGAAGATTTTGTCGTGAACCGTCATCTCAGAGTAAGGTTCTGTCAAGAGGTCAATGACTTATACCAGAATGTGAAGCAGCGGCCTCGTGGAGTTGGTGGAGCCAGCGATCTGAAGATTTTGCAAGATCTGAAAAGGTGCTGGAATGGCAGATGCGCTCTGTATTGGGATGCTCAAGTGTTCAACATGGATTCAAACCAAGAAGATCCTCTTTTGCCTGGTGGTGTGATTGGTAGCCGTAATCCAGCTTTTGCTGACATTGGTGAAGCCACTGCTGCCCTCGGGTTAGGGTTGCAGGATATGCCACAAGTTATGCCGTCACCACGTGCGAGTATCTCATCGAAGTCCGCAAAGAGAACAAACCACAAACGTCTGCCATCTTCAGATTATGCGAAGAAGCCTCTTTCTATTGAGAGTGAACGCAGCTTGCAAGCGACTTCCTGCTCCCTGCCACGTTACGGATCCCGATCACCAGACAAAGATACGTCTAAGCCAGAAAGAGGTCCGCAACCTGTATCTGTGCTTTCTCGACGACAGAACGCTCCTTCAGATCTCAAAGTTCACATTCATGCTCGATCCAACAGTGAGGTTGAAAAGCCTCTGTATAGCACCTCAATCGACACCTCCAGAGGGCAGTTGACCCCGGTTGAAGCATTGATGAGTTCGGGGCATTATGTTGATCCTTACGTTGGCAGTATGATCCGGGGCTTTGTCTATGGTCCTGTAGAACCGTTCATACAGCTTCCCTCTAATCCGCCCTTAAGTCCGTCTATGCGATTTGGCGAGGGACAGCAGTCCACCTCTTCTGCGAGGCTACCCTCAAATCTACACTCACCAACTTCTGGACATCAGAGTCCAGCTGTTAAAAACATATTTGGTTCAATTCGACGAGCACTCAGTGGGAAGCAAGGCTCGAATGAGATCACGGTGATCACTGTGTCACATCCTCGTTCGGAATCGTCGCAGGTTGGCCGGCGCGCTGTTGTGCCAGTTAACCTTGCACGGTCCAATGACGATCTACGAAGGAAGGCTGCTGGTGTTTCTAGCAAAACTCCATTGAGGATAGATCTGTTATGTGCTGCTGCTGTGCAGAGTTTTCAAACAGCTGTTACTGGTGTACAAAGTCCGAAGACGGCCGGTGTGTACCATGCACAACAACAAGCGCAGCAAGCCCCAGCTTCGCCACCACTGAGTTCTACCGACGAACTACTACAACAAGAGTTCTCGATACGTCTTCCGAGCCATTACACGGATCAGAGTGGCTCAATCTTGATTGTGGATGACACAGCAGTTCCGATGCCCATCATGTCGGGAGCGCTTCCAGATTTGTTCCCGCATGAGGGTGCCCAGTCCGTATCAGCATGGTCAAGCGTAACTCCGGTTAATGGTCCATCGCATGACTCATTTGAGACACAAGCCCCTTTTGAGCTTGAGAACATAACAGATGGCGGCGAGCATCAGCCGCAACGAGATACACACACGGCGCCGTCGTCTCATATCGACCTTTCTGCCCAACCTGCCGACCAGTCAAGACCTGCCAGTCCAATCACTGTACGGAATGTAGGTTCCTCAAGTCATATACCGGATGCGCTAGAAGAAACCTTGAGCTACGGGGAGTCCCAGCGCACGAATTCCCCACCTCCCATGACGGAAGCTACGTCTAACAAGAGTGAGAGTCCTGTCTTCAAAGCACCTTCTCATGCTTTACGACGACGGCCTGGAGGCGACTTGAAGAAGAACCAAAACGTGCACGAGTTAGAATCTACAGCTCACCATCGATCGCTTGACTCAATGCTCGAAAGCAGCTCTCACACGGAGTCGTTGCTCATGATGAGCAAGCCAATGTCTACGGACAACATGTCGGAACCTCGCAACAAATCACAGCAGGTATCGCTAATTGATACTAACTCCTCACAGCAGCTCCGGCCATCCTTCGAGGCCGCTGTTGCTGGGTTCTCAGCAATTCCTGATGATAATGATGGCGGTCTAGAAGCAACACTAATGAAACTCGAGGGCCTCTACGAAGACAAATCTCCTGATCTTAGCCACCCATCGACGGATCCTCTGACGAACCTTTCCAATGCTTCGAACGGACAACCATTGCCTACACAAAACAACTCGGTTGATCACACAGCTTCTGTACTTCTTGATTCTGAACAGAGTAGACATGAACAGATAGAAGGAGTGTCTTTCTTGTATGACGAGAATGTCGACCCGCAAATTGAACCTCAGCAGATGCAGCGGTTCGCACACAGATCCGAAATCTTCGGGTTGCCGACAGAATCACCCGCAGAATCTGATTCAGAGGAATCCGAGATATCATTGCCTATATTGAACGATACCGACATGATCATTAACCGTCCGCTGCTGAGTTCACAAACTCACCAGTCTTATGTACATGACGAGGTAGCGTCTAGTGGAGTGATGCCAGAAACGGACCATGATGGTGATGTCGTTTCCAGACCAGATACTGCGCATACAGATGTCGCAAGATCGTTTCTACTCGATGAAGATGAGAACATATCTGACCTGTCTTCAGAAATCTCTGTTGATATTGTCAACTGCGCAGATGCATTTGACAAGCCAATATCACCAATGTTGGCAGCTCCAGGAACCGCGATCTCTGGCCTTGAAATTCCAACTCATCCATTAACGCACGCCTCCGTTATTAACTTGTCCCTACATACAAGTCCGAATCTAGCAGGAGCAATCGACTATTCAGACGCACCGCCTACACCTCAACAGTCACCGCTTCATATAAGTGGTAGCTTCATCTCATTGTTCCAAAGACCTACTCAAAAAGTCGATCCTATCGTCTGTAAGTGCCGACATCCATAAACACCTTTCGATAATGCCGTGAATCGGTTCAAAATCATATCTCAGGCTCGCATCAATGAGTCTTAACAAACCTTTAATGATCGTGGCTGCGGTCCGAAATCTTTCAAAGTTGATTAGCGGTTCTCCTCCCTCTTCGATCTGGATTTCCGCCGGCTTTTGAGCATTGTATGTGAGGTCGTGCACATACAAGCCAATGAATGGAATGCAACCAGTACTCAGGTCCGTAGATTCCATCTCAACACGTAGATCGTTGAAGTTACGGATTGGCTGTGCCAAACTCTCCATATGTTTCAAGAGTGATTTATTTGGACCAGGCACTAAATCCCAAGTTCGTTTCAACCGTGTACAGCTCGTGGACATCAAGGCAAGCGTAATTTGTAGCATGGTGGCGTAATTATGAAGTCGCCGGGCATGAGCAGCAATGTGAATCAGCTTCGAAAGTACACAAGCTCTCTCCTCAATATCCTGAGTTAGCACGATTTCAGAAAGGGCCCATTTGACTATCAAGTTGAATCGTGTGATGACGACGTCAATACCTCTAGCATCATCGTGCTTGGCCATATATTCTGCCCAATCAAGAACGTTTGCTGATTTGCTGTCCCATCGCATGTCAACAAGATCAGTCCATTCAATCTCAGTC
>Ga0068618_1000088_pt1 | contig 18638 bp, 17 predicted proteins | sample InSIn2SAF170_2_FD_77423 | JGI IMG/M metagenome (GOLD analysis project Ga0068618, IMG submission 77423) | Clean room microbial communities from NASA Spacecraft Assembly Facility at Jet Propulsion Laboratory, Pasadena, California, USA -... ...
ATTCTAAGAACTTTGATCGAGACCACGTTCTTCAAAGTCTTATGACGAAACAAATGGAAGGGCAAGATCTTCTAAAGAAAGGTACGCTTACCCGTTTGGAGCAAGGTCGTTTGGATAAGGCTATGTTTGAAAACGGGCTAAACTCTAAACACAATAAGGTTGCTTTGGGGTTGGCCCTGAATATTTATCAGAACCAGCCGAATGGCTACGACATCAGTAAGGCTCATGGTCTAGGAAAACGTCGTCACGCCAAGAAGGGATAGAATGGATATGGATATGGATATTACATACGAAGATTACCTAGCTCACCACGGTGTTAAAGGTATGAAGTGGGGCGTTCGACGTTCATCCAAACGTACTAAGAAGCGTCCGAGTAATCGAAAACAGGGACGGAACGATGCCAAAAAAGCTCGTGAAATTGAAAAGCGAGCTGGTTATTACTCAAAAGAAGCTAAAGAGCATCGTCGAAAAGTAGCAAATAAGAAAAAACAGAGTGAAGAGTATAAAAAAGCATATGATAAAAACGTAAGTAATCATAATGATCGAGAAACTACGAAGATATATTTAGGGGTTGCAGCCGCTGGGGATATATTGTTTAATCAAGGTCGAGGCACTATGGCTGTTGCTAAAATGGGACTGAGTACGGCTGGGACTGCTTATAACTTAGGTGCTGCCGCAGTTAATAGCTATAATAACGTTGATAGATCACACGTATATATTAATCCGGATGGTAGTGTAATTCGACGACCTAAGCCGAACTTTGCATCAGGAGTTGTCGAAAAATGGAACTAACCTACGACGATTACCTAGCCCACTACGGCGTCAAAGGCATGAAGTGGGGTGTACGAAAATCTCGAACCCCAGGTGTGTCCCGAAAGACAGACCGTGAAGCTCGAAAAGATGCCAAAGAGTATGCTCGTGCTAAAATGTTTTATGGTGAAGGCGCTGGAACACGTCGGAAGCTCATTAAGAATAGCGTAGAAGCTAAAGCGAAAAAAGACCCGACTTACAAAAAGGCTTTTGACAACCATTTTGCTTCTCAGGACATGAGCACCCATGCCCAAAAAGCTAGGCGTGAGCGAAAGCGAAAAGACGTCAGCTCGAACACCCGAAAAACTGTTCGTGGTGTTAAAAACTTAGCCTTGGGAACAGGCGCTTCGGCGACCACAGCGGCCGCTGTTATTTACTATGCCTCCCAAAACCCCCAGGTTCGAGCGAAGGTTTCGAAGGTTGGGAACACAGCTGTTCGCAATATTCAAAACCATAAGAATCGAGCGGCTGTTAAAGATTGGGCAAGAAAGAATGGGTTTTAACAATGGAAAATTTGGATTTAACCTACGATGACTACTTAGCCCACTACGGTGTTAAAGGAATGAAGTGGGGGCTTCGTAAGCGTCGATCTAGTTCCTCTTCTGGCCGTAAGTCTAAGCGTCGTTCTTCCCAGTCCACCGGTGAACCACACAACCACGAGAAGGCCAAGAAGGTTGCGAAGGGTGCAGCAGCCGCAGCAGTCGTGGCGGGAGGCGTAGCACTCGCTTATGCCAATCGCAACAATCCATCCGTTCGTCGCGGTCTGAGTTCGGTTGCTAAGATTAGTAACCAAATGAAGAACAAGACTGTTGATTCGGTTTACGATGTGAAGCTGAAACGTATGGCCAAGCGTGGTCAGAAGATGAATGCGAATAGTCCATTTGCTGGTAAGAATATTTATGAGGTTGCGAACATGACTGCGCCAAAGCAAACTCGTAAAACCAGTCCACAAGTCAATCGAATGATGAAGAAGGTTGACGAAGGCCGTTCTTACAAGGACGCGTTAGCCGATGAAGCCGTTCGCTATGGCGCAAAGCTCACCGGTCAATACGCTAAGGAAAAGGTTCGTCGAAAGTTTTCTCGACGGTCTTAAATCATATATTTAAGAAAGGAGGTGAGCATGGGTAAGATTCAGAATTATATTCAGCACGCTTGGAACGCTTTCCAAGATAAAAACAATAATCCTCTGGAGACTAGTTACGAACTAGGACAGTATCAAGCGATACGTCCGGATCGACCTCGTTTGCGTATTTCGAACGAGAGGACTATTGTTACGCCGATCCTAACACGATTGGCGATCGATGTAGCTGCCGTTGACCTCAGACACGCGAGGGTTGACGAAAACGAAAATTTCGTGGAAGAAGTAGATAGTGGTTTGACCAATTGTCTACGTTTCGAAGCGAACATCGATCAAGCAACTACAGCTTTTAAGCAAGACATTGCTTGGACATTGTTTGATCATGGTGTTGCAGCTATTGTTCCGGTGGACACGACGCTGAATCCGGACAAGACTGGCGGGTACGACATTAAAACACTACGTGTAGGAGAAATTACAGCGTGGTATCCAAAGCATGTCAAGGTTAATCTCTATAATGAGAACCGAGGTATGCGAGAGGAGATTGTTCTACCTAAAAGTTATGTGGCGATTGTAGAGAACCCGTTATATTCTGTGATGAATGAGCCGAACTCTACACTCAAGCGTCTTATGCATAAGTTGACCTTGTTGGACACTATTGATGAACAGCAAGGTTCCGATAAACTGAACATGATCATTCAGCTCCCTTATGTTATCAAGTCCGAGGCCCGCCGAAAGCAGGCTGAGCAACGACGTGATGACATTGAGATGCAGCTTCGTGAGAGCAAGTATGGTATTGCCTATACTGATGGTAGTGAGAAGATCACCCAGCTCAATCGATCCATCGAGAACGACCTTCCTCAGCAAGTTGAGTACTTGACCAACCTCTTGTACAGCCAGCTTGGCTTGACGAAGGAAGTAATCGACGGAACTGCATCCGAACAAACTATGCTGAATTATCAGGCTCGAACGATTAAGCCAATCATGAAGGCTATCTCAGAGGCTATGACTCGAACGTTCTTAACCAAAACGGCTCGTAGTCAAAGCCAGATGATTGTCTTCGGTTTCAATCCGTTCGAGTTGGTTCCGGTTAACAACATTGCAGAAATTGCTGATAAGTTTACTCGTAACGAAGTTCTCACTGCTAATGAGATTCGCTCGGCGATCGGTTTCCGACCGTCTGGTGATCCAAAGGCAGACAAGCTTCAGAATAGTAACATGCCTCAGCCGCAGGAACCCCCGCCACCTTCGGATGAAAACATCGACTCACCAATGCCATAGACGTAAGAAAGGAGACTGTCAAAATGGAACCCGATTTTAGTGGTTACGCCACAAAGTCCGGACTACGTTGCTCTGACGGTCGTACGATTATGCCTGGTGCCTTCGCTGATCAGGATGGAACTAAGGTTCCTCTAGTTTGGCAGCACGGGCATAGTGATCCAAACAATGTTCTGGGTCACGCTGTTCTAGAAAACCGAGACGACGGTGTTTACGCGTATGGTTTCTTCAATGACTCCAACGCTGCCGACACTGCTCGATCTCTAGTCAAGCATGGCGATATTACGGCCATGTCTATTTTTGCAAACCGACTTGTTGAAAAGTCTCGAAACGTAATGCACGGGTTTATCCGAGAGGTGAGCCTCGTGTTGTCTGGTGCAAACCCAGGCGCTCTCATTGACAATGTCAATATCCAGCACTCCGATGGATACACCGAGTATCTGGAAGATGAGGCCGTTATTTACACCGGCCTTGAATTGGAGCACGCTGACCAGTCAACCACTAACAATGTTTCTCAGGAGGAAACTGACATGGCAAACAATAACGGAGAAAAGACCGTACAGGACGTATTCGACTCCATGACCGAGGAGCAGCAGAACGTCGTTTATTACATGATCGGCGCTGCCCTCGAAGATGCTGGCGTTTCTGGAGACGCTGATAACGCTCCGGCTGATGATGACGAAGAGCTCGCTCAGTCCGGCTTCGCTGCTGACGGTACCCCCTACATCTCCCACAAGGAAGCTTTTGAAATGACCCGAAACGTGTTCGAAATGGCTAACCAGAACAACTCTGGTGACTCCATCCAGCACTCTGCATCTCTGTCCCACTCTGACGTAGAGGACATTGTCCGTGACGCTCGCAAGACCGGCTCCCTGAAGGAAGCGTTCCTGGAGCACGCTGCTGACTACGGTATTGAGGACATCGACTTCCTCTTCCCGGATGCTCGTTCTATCGAGAGCTCTCCGGAGTTCCTGAAGCGTCGCGATGAGTGGGTTGCCACCGTTATGGGCGGCATCAAGAAGTCCCCGTTCTCCCGCATCAAGTCCACCGTTGCTGATATTACCGCTGAGGAAGCTCGTGCTCGAGGCTACGTAAAGGGTAACCTCAAGAAGGAAGAGGTCATCAAGCTCCTCCGTCGTAAGACCGAGCCGACCACCATCTACAAGAAGCAGAAGCTTGATCGCGACGACGTTCTGGATATTACCGATCTCGACGTCATCGCTTGGATCAAGGCTGAGATGCGCATGATGCTGGACGAGGAAGTTGCTCGTGCAATCCTGATCGGTGACGGCCGTTCTGAGATCTCTGATGACAAGATCGACGAAGAGCGCATTCGCCCGATCGCTCTGGACGACCCGATGTACGCACACCGTGTCACTGTTCCAGCCGACGCAAACGCCGAGGCCATCATCGAGTCTCTGATCCGAGCTCGTGCTAACTACCGTGGCTCTGGTCAGCCGACCCTGTTCACCACCCTGCCGAACCTGACTGACATGCTCCTCCTCAAGGACAAGATGGGTCGCCGTCTTTACACCTCTCAGGATGCTCTTGCTTCTGAGCTGATGGCTAAGGAGATTGTCACGGTCGAGCCGATGGAGCAGACCGACATCTTCGCTATCTATGTCAACCTGAATGATTACACCGCAGGTGCTGACAAGGGCGGCGAAGTCTCCATGTTCGATGACTTCGACATCGACTACAACCAGCACAAGTACCTCATCGAGACTCGTATGTCCGGCGCTCTGACCAAGCCGAAGTCTGCTGTGGTTGTTCGCCGTCAGAAGGGCAAGCTGGTCACCCCGAAGTCCCCGTCCTTCAACTCTAACACCAACACGGTAACCATCCCGAAGATTGAGGGTGTTGAGTACACCATCGAGGGTTCCCCGGTCACCGGTGACAAGGTGATCACTGCTACCACTGAGGTTGACGCACATGCTGCGTCCGGTTACAGCTTCGAGCCGAACACCGTAGCTAACTGGACCTTCGTTCCGGCTAAGAAGAACGACGCCTAAGGGCTGAGATAGCATATGCCTAAGTTCTTCGGAAAAGTTGGCTATGGAGAGTCTGTAGAAAAACCTGAAGGCTCGGGCATATGGGTTGACGATATTCGAGAGATCTCTTATTACGGCGACGTAGTAAGGGATACTCGAAACATCAGCCCCTCCGAGAGCGTAAACGATGATCTAACTATCGGTAACTCTATTAGTATTGTTGCCGACGCGTTTGCGTTCCAGCATTTCTTCAAAATGAAGTATGTTGAATGGAGCGGGGTTCTCTGGAAAGTTTCTGAGGTTGAAGTTCAACGACCTCGTCTTATTTTGCGGTTAGGTGGTGTCTATAATGGGCCGACGGCTGGATCTCCAGAAACGTCTGGTTGATATTCTCGGTACCGACAGGGTCTATTTTCAACCACCATCTAACATCAACATGGTTTACCCATGCATTGTATATTCTCTGGAAACTTACGACACCAAGAAAGCCGACAATATTTCTTACCATGTAAGGGATCGGTATCAGGTGACTTATATTTCCAGAGACCCCGATAGTAAGATACCCAAAAAGATCGCTCAACTGTCTTTGGCATCTCACAATTCTCGATTTGTTAAAGACAACCTGTATCACGACGTTTTTACACTCTATTTCTAGGAGGAATAGACAATGACGAAGCTTGTTTGGGATGCCTCTGGCACCCGCACTTATGAAACTGGTGTTGACCACGGCGTCCTCTACTTGGAGGACGATAAGAAGGGCCGTTACGGCAAGGCCGTCGCCTGGAATGGTCTCACCACCGTTACTCAGTCTCCTTCCGGTGCTGAGCCAACCCCGCTGTATGCGGATAACATCAAGTACCTGAACCTGACCTCCGCTGAGGAGTTCGCAGCCACCATCGAGGCTTACACCTACCCCGATGAATTTGCCGCTTGTGATGGTTCCTACGTTGTCCCGACCGCTGGCAAGCTGTCCAACCCGTTCTCCGGTATTACCATTGGTCAGCAGCCTCGTAAGCAGTTTGGTTTCGCTTACCGTACCATCAAGGGTAACGACGAGAAGACCAACGACTACGGCTACAAGCTCCACCTCGTTTACGGTGCTACCGCAGCTCCGTCCGAACGAGCTCACGCTACTGTGAATGACTCTCCTGAGGCCATCACCTTCAGCTGGTCTGTCTCCACCACCCCGGTGGCTATCAAGGGCCATGATGATCTGAAGCCGACTGCTTTGGTTGAGCTGGATTCCACTGTTCTTCCGAAGAAGTTCATGGAGGTTATCGAGGCTAAGCTGTTCGGTAGCAAGGAAATGGACGGCTATCTCCTGCTTCCGCACGAGATCATCGAGCTCTACAAGTCCATCGTAGGCGACTCCGGCGGCTCCAGCAACTCTGGCAGCAACCCGTCTGGCGGCGCTAGCCAGTAATTCTAATTCCTATTGAGACAAAGGAGGGGCGTTGATGCTCCATCTAAAGGTTGTCATCTCTGAGAAGTATAACTCGGAGACCAACGAGTTCGTGACAGACGAGTTTAATCTTGACATGGAGCATTCTCTCCTTTCTTTGTCAAAATGGGAGTCAGAACACGAGAAGCCGTTTGCGACGGATGATGAAAAGACTCCGGAAGAATGGCTCTCGTATTTCAAACTTATGACTATCACCCCCAATGTTCCAGACGATGTTTACAATTGTCTTAGTTACGAGAACATGGTTGATATTAAAAACTACATAGAAGCTAAGCGCACCGCGACCTGGTTCAGGGATACTCGAAACCCGTCTTTGAACAAAGCCACGATCACATCCGAGCTTGTATATTATTGGATGTTCTCTTATGGCATCCCCAAGGAATGTGAGAACTGGCACTTCAATCGTCTGATGACTTTGATTCGAGTATTCAGTGTAAAGAACCAGCCTGAAAAGAAGAAGTCGCAAGCAGAGATCGCCGCTGAGAACAGGGCACTCAATGCTAAACGAAAGGCGCAGCTTAAAACTAACGGTTAGGAAGGAGGTTCTATGGCTACCGTTATTGATTTTTCAGCAGGCCTTCCATCTGTGGAGTCTTTGAAGAAGAGTGGGCACGAAGGCGTCATGCTATATTGTTCCCCTCCTCGTCAAGAGTGGATGAAGGCAAAGCAACCGCCTAAATCTTATCTCGATTCTCTAGAGAAGAACGGGATTAAGTTCGCATTCGTATGGCAGTTCCGAGGGGGTAGTGGTAATCCTCAAGATTCCGATACTGCTCGAGGGAAAACTGGAGGTATTGAAGATGCGAAGCTTGTCTCTCACTATCTCCGTTCCATTGGACGAGAAAACCTTCCGGTTTATTTCGCAGTGGATTTCAACGTCTCCCTTAGCTATTGGAATTCTACTGTATCTCAGTATTTCCGAGGTGCAGGAGAGGTTCTGGGTCGACATCGAGTGGGAATCTATGGACATTCTCGAGTCGTCGACTGGGCTCGAGAAGACAATCTGGTTGCTGGACTTGGAGGTGGGCGTGTACTTGGATGGGTGACGAAGTCCTGGAGTCAGGGTGTCACTGGATCTGATTACGCAGCTCTCTATCAAGGCACCCATAACGTCACCGGACCTGATGGGATTTCCGTTGACATCAACACTGTATATTCTGACAACTGGGGTTGGAAGCCAATTGATCCGAGCCCTAAGAAGGTGACTAAAAAGGTGAACATTCCCACTCAGTATCAGAAGATTCGTCCTAACCCCCGCCACCGTGGCGACCCGGTATTTTTACCAGAGGTTCTTCGAGCATTCGGTGTTCCTGTTAAGGAGCTACCAGGCTGGAAGGAATGGGGTATGGGCGACTTCGATCGTATTTGGGGCGTAGCGGCTCACCACACCGGATCGAACTTCACCTCTGCTGAGTATATTGCTCGAAATCCTGGTTTGGAAAACGCCCTCTCTTCTCAAATCCATTTGTCCCGGCAAGCTCCATATACTGCGACGCTCTGTGGTGTTGGTGTTGCATGGCACTTGGGTAAGGGATCATATCCTGGACTCCCGACCAACAACGCTAACCCATTTATGATTGGCATCGAACCTCAATCAAATGGTACTGACCCATGGCCTCCAGGGATGCTCGACGTATATTATCGTATTGTCGCAGCAATTCTCTGGTACTTGGGTCTGGATGCCAACCGCTGTATTTCTCACTGGGAATACTCTCTCGTCGCCCAAGGAAAGTGGGACCCTGGTGCTGGCGATGGCGTCGTCGGCCACCTCATGGACATGAAGAAGTTCCGATCCCACGTTCAGTACTATATTCAGAACCCACCATTCAAGAAGGAAGAGGAGGACGACTTGTCTTCTGAATTTGATAAGCAGTATAAGTCTCGCTACCCTGGATCTAACTACAAGGGTTCTCTGCGAGATTATATTCTCAACGCTGATGCCCACGCGTTCGCTTCTCGTGTTAACACCGAAAAGCTGCTGAAGCTTCAGGAAGAGAACAACCGACTGCAAAAGGAAAACAATCAGACCAACAAGGAACTCGCCAAGGCGCTGAACAATCTCGCTGAGGCTTACCGAGGTAATAAGTAGGAGGTCATCATGGCTAACGGCGGATACGCATCTATTGTTCAAGTTGCCCAGCAGGCCAAGGACAATCAGAAGAAGACTCAGACGAAGTCGAACACTGTCGTCACGATTTGTGGCTTTGTTGTCACGGTCCTGATTTATATTTTGACGGAGCTCATGAAAACGGGCTACGACTGGGTTCCCGAGTGGACCCCGCAGCTGGTTACGTTCTTGGGCTTCGCAGCTACGGCGCTTGGTGTATCCAAGACTAAGAACTACATCACGGATGGCACGATCGAACAACTCGAAAAGGCTGTTTTGGAGATGATTGATCGAAACCACGATAATCGTGTTCGTCCGGTCGCTCCAGGAATCATGCCGACGCCCGCTCCGGACAACGCTGAACCCCAGGGCTATATTTCGAACCCGATTGTTGTCAACAAGAACGAAGAAGAGAGCCAAGCTCGTCCGGTCTCGCAATCGGATGACGATCTAGCAAATTCTTTGGATGCGCTAGCTCGAAAGTTCGCAGAAGAGCGGTGATGAAAGTGCGCGGGGTTATTCCTGAGAAAGCAGTACCAATCTTAGGGCGCATTTACCAGTGGGTCATGACGGATGCAGGTGTTTTCCTAATTCTAGGAACAGCGTTCTTCAGCAAAGGGTTGATTTATTTTATCAAAGGTGTCCCGCGTTTTTCTGAGCATGTTTTAGAAACCAACCTCACCCAAGAGCTTCTTGGCGGGCTATGGATCTTCTTTGGCATCCTAATGTTTTGTGGGTGTTTCATTAAGAACACATATTATCAAGCGTCTCTGATTGGTTTATCCGTCGGAATACTTATGATGTGGGGTCTTGAGTTTTTTAAGTATGAAACCTCGGTATTTTTACAATACGGTATAGTCCATCTGACTTTGTCGGCGATGACTCTTTATACTATAGCTCGCGGTCGCGAAGGTAATATTCGAATTTCGAAAACTTCGACCCCTCCTTTAGAAATCATGAATGTTTCGGACGACAACGTCAAGGTTTCGAAGGATGGGACGAATGGACATTAACTTTGAATATTTATCTACGATCGCTTCCGGGCTTGCGTTTGTTGTTGTCACTACAGCTGGTTTCTATGCTAAGTATAAGAATGACGGCTCACAAAAAGAGACCAAAGCTATTAAAGCTAAGGTTGAGAATGCCTCCAATCTAGGCGAAGCCGTTCGAGCTTTGGCAATTGAGATTGCCGAGCTGCGAGCCAGCCAAGAAGAGTTGCAGCTTGAGAAACGCGTGATGGAAAACCGCAATGAAAACCTTCGTAAGCGATTGGCCGAAGTAGAGAAGATCATTAAGCAAAAGTATCCAGCTGCTTTGGCCACGCTTCGAGAGTACAAGCGACTCCACCCGGACAGTACTGTTCGGATCCCGGACATCATTGCTCCAGATCTCTAGGTAACAGGAGATATTTATAAGATGCTAAGGCGATTGGTTTCTCCTGGGTCGCTTCGCATCTTATACATTTAATTTAATTTTTTATCTTTTCGATGAGGAGACCACTATGAGTAAAATTGAATGGGGGAAACACGTAAACAAACACTATAGTGGCGTTTCGCATGGCGTGCTATACCCTGATGGGAAGTCTGGTGTCCCGTGGGACGGTATTATTTCTGTAAGTAAGAGTCTTGCGGGTGAAGATTCGGAGCCGATCTACGCTGACGGCGAGAAGGTTCTGGATATTCCGAAGCCACGCGAGCTCTCTGCGACCATCAAGGCGTACACATATCCTGACGAGTTTCTTCCTTTTGACGGATATGAGTCGTACAAAGACATTGCTGAGATTGGTGAGCAGACTCCGTATGATACGTTCTCATTTTCTTACCAAAGTCTCATTAACGGTGGCCCTCATTACAAAATTCATATTTTCTTCAACCTGACTGCGACTCCCGCAGAGGTTGATCACAACACGATCGGCGATGAAGTAGAACCGATTGAGTTTGCATGGGACGTTGTGGGTAAACCAGTCGAGTTACCCAAGACATCTCTTCGACCGTCGTCTTATATGACCATCGACTCTCGAGTCTTGGACAAGAGTCCTTCGATCAAGAAGGATATTTTGTCGGCTCTGTATGGCGACGATAAAAAAGACCCGTCGATCCATCGTTTTCTAGAGGTTCTCACTGGAGAGAAGCTTTTTAGAGAAGGGTTCGTAGTTGTTGAGCAGAATGATGTCGAATGGACTCTCTGCGGACCCGATCATCTTATTTATGAGTCCGATGGCGAGTGGGTTGTTACTGACTCGAACGCCACTATTTATGAAGACGGAACTTTTCTAATCATTGATGATACCTAGGAGAAATCAATGCCTAACCAGGTCAGGGGTATGACCCCGGAGGCCATTCGAGCCTTATTTAAGCGGAGTTTTGATGCTCAAGCTGATCAATTAACTTTGAAGTTAAGCAATTACAACGACGAAGTCTCGGCAATGAAAGCCGCTATGGATGAGTCTCTGGCAGCGCTGAACAAAGACGTCACTTCCTCCATCGACAAGGCCGCTTCGGAAGCAAAGCGAGCCAACGACGCTATCGTTGCTTTGAATGCGTTTGACAAGGCTGTTGCTAGCCAGATCTCTGGAATGCTAGACCAATCGCAAGCGGCCATTGCGGAAGCTAACGCTCTTCTTGCTCAGATGCCCGAGTTTGAGAAGAAGGCTCAGGACGCCATTGACAAGGCGGAAGATGTTTCGAAGAGCCTGACGAACTACAAAGAGTCTCAGCAGAAGCTTCTCAATGAGCTGAACAAGAAAGCCGACAATCTTCAAGGTGAGTTGGCTGCTCAAGACTCGAAGATGGCTCAAGCTCAAGCAGACTGGTCGAAAGACTTCGAGGCGTTAAAGAAATCCGTAAACCAATCAGTTGATGGAATCACCAAGGGGCTTTCTAAAGCCGTTGAAGACCAATTGAAGATTTCCCCGACGCTGTCCGCTTTGTCGAACAAGCTTGATTCGACTAATGACTCGTTGTCGAAGCTGAACGACGATTACAAGAGCGTTGGTAAAAAGGTTTCGGATATTTCCAGTAAGGTTGAGCCGCTTTCTCAGCAGGCTAAGCAGGCTGCGGATGATGCTCAGAAGGCCGTTGACGCTTTGCGCAACCCAAAGCAAATTGGCACGTCTATATTGACGGTTGACCAGATCACCGGAAAGCCGCATTGGGCAAAAGACGCCTCCTTAGCTTCCGAAAAGACGCCGGATGGTGAGAAAACTTGGTGTGTAGAACCATCCACTAAAATTTCGCACGACATCGAAGCTTCTCGGGTTGTTGTCGATCCTAGGATTCCATATAAGATCGAGTTCTGGGCGCGAGCTGATCCTCCGGGTAATCAGCTGTCTTCGTCTTACTTTGGAAATGGGTATGCGTCTCCTTTTGATAAAGTTGAGGGGAACATTCCACAAAAAGAACACTATTTGCCATACATACTCAATCTTCCGACTAAATGGACGAAGTATGAGGCGGTTGTTCGCTTCAAGCCGGAGGTAGAGTCTGTTGTAATGAAAGGCTTTAGTTGGAATAGTGAGTACCATTCCAGTGATAAAGCCAAACAATACGTTGGCGGTTTCAAGTTCTTCCCGCTTATTCCCGATCAAGCAGAGATTGACAGGCTTCAGAACAACGCGATTCTGAAAAACACCAAGATTGGTGAGTCGAACACCAACGCTATTGACGCTATTAACGAGGGCATGAAGGCTCAAGCCACTCTCAACAAAAAGCAGCAAGAGTGGAATGCCGTTCAGAAGATCGTTAATGATAATCAGCAAGCTTGGAACAAGACCCAGGAGACGGTTAACCAAAACCAGTCAAAATGGAACCAAGCTGCCGAAGATTATAAGAAACTGAACGATCGTCTGTGGGGTAAGCAGGGTGAGATCAACAAACTCAATCAGGCTATTGATGCTAATCAGACGGAATTGCTGGCAGTTAACACCAGGGCGATTCAGAGTTTGACGAATGGCGCCAATGTTATCCCTTACCGCACTCCGACGACCACTGAAGTGGCAAACGGCTACAACGAATGGACTCGTCCTTGCTGGGCTAAGACGTCATTTACACGACAACAAGACGACAGCGTTTACAAAGGGTTTGGATATTATACTCTTGATAAAACCGAGTATTGTCCAGCTGTTTTCTTTACCATTGACCCGTCGATTGAGTATGACTTTGAGGTTTGGCTTAGGGGTACTGAAGGAGGCGTTGTATTTGTCGAAGCTCGAGATGTCCAAGGGTCTCTAGTCAAGGTTCAAGGCGGCGTTTACGGAGACAACAAACCCGATGAAGTAACGACTCGATCGGGCGGTTATTTGGTTGACCGAAAAGTCACCCACCCCAAATGGACAAAGTATAAAACTCGTCTGAAATTCCAGGGTGATGCGACTCAGATCAAAATTCATAGAATTTACGGAAACCACCCCGCCGGAGTCCAACCCGCGACGCTAGACATCGGCGAGGACATGCGTCTTTACCCGCACATCCCTTCTCAGGACGATGTGAACAAGGCTTTGATGGATGCCGACAAGGCTCTTAAGGATCAGATCGACGCAAACACCAAGATTGACCGAGCTCAGACTAAAGCCGATGAGGGTTTCTACAAAGCCATCAAAGCTCTGAGCATGCCCGAGGAAGCTAACTCTCTTCTTGCATACATCGAGCCATCTGACGCTGAAATCAAAGCCGCATACGAGTCTGGTAAATCTAGCTCCATTGTCTACGACCAACCTGAGTGGACTTTGTTCGGGTACGAGAAACCAACCCGTCTTTCAACAAGTATTTCTGACAAAAACCTTGCCGGTCAATGGACCATCGCGGCTTCAAATAATGAGGGCGCCCAAAAATATCCTTCGGGGGATGCGTCCTTGATGCCTATTATCAAAGGAGTTTCGTATAAGCTTAGTTTTTGGGCAATGACGAGCACGAAGGAATCTAAACTTTATCTTCGGTTTTACAACCAAAACCTAAAAGAACCATTTTCGAATTGTGTCGGGTTTATTGATGGGAAGCAAGACCCTGGCTTGAGCAAGAAAGGAAATTCTAGATTTGTGGCAAACTACCTAACACTTCAAAACGGTTACCACAAATACGAATTCAGGATAGATTTCACTCCAGACACTGATTCGGTCCGCTTAGACGGAATTGGATGGCATTTTTCCAACACAAGCGGCGTCCAACGCATTGTGGGAATGCAATTCGTCCCGGATATTCCATCTCAGGCTGAGATTGATAAGGCTCAGAACAACGCCATTATCAATAACTCGAACGCCATTGCCATCAACAACTGGTCTGACAAGATCCAGGCGATGGTCAACGAGAACCAGCAAAAGCAGCTTGATTATCTCCAAGAATTTCAACAGGCTGCCGTACAAAGCCAAGATATGACGGCGACTCGATATTTGCGCATTCAGTTGAAAGAAGGGTGGTCGATAGAAAGCCCCGACTTCGATAAGTATTTTTATGTTTATAAAAATGATGACTTTTGGAGCGGTAAAGACATCGACCTTTATGTCCAAGGAAAGCACAACGGTCTTTTGGACGTTCACTACAGATACGAGGTTGCTCTTGGGCCGATTAGTTTAGTCCCCATGACGAGCCAGACTGAGAGTTATGCCATCGAAGACGGTTTGGTAAAATATAGGTCCGGTGATTCGTATGCGTACTATCGGAACGTACGCATGAATTTCGCTAGTATTAGAACTATGTACGATGTTTTGCTTGTTTACCACCCTCGTGAATTGCCGAATGGTAAAACACCGAACTTCCCATCCCCGCCAAACCTCAAGATCAACTTTCCACCTAAACCAACCCTTCGTGAACTTGAATAGGAGTTTATATTATGTCTCTTGACAACATCACTGCAATTAAGCAAGCTATTGAAAACCTTGAAGAGGAGGATTACCGCGATATTTCTCTTTGGATCAATTCTGACGAGCGTAAACGCCGTCAATCCATCGCGGCATCCGAAGCGGCTAAGGCTGAAGTCCTTAAGGACATGATCGCCAACGGTGTGATCGAAGGCCCGAAGCGCGAGGAGCTTCCTCATCTTCTGGAGCAAAAGAAAGACGGAAAACTTCCAGAACTTAACGCTCTCCCCGCCTGGGTTGACCCCGGAAAAGACCTTCTCAAGATGTATATTCCAGGCTCCGTGATCCAGCATGGCGATCGTGTTTATATTAGCACCTTCGCTGGTATGAATCGCAAGGAGCCAGGAGCCGAAGGCGTTTATATTGATGTCTGGGAGGACGTCACCGATCGTCTTTACACGCCTCAGGCCGACCTTGAAGCAGAAGACTACAAGGACGAGACCTTCGTACAGCCTCGTAACATCGAGATGGCGTACCAAATCGGCGATGAAGCTATTTTTAACGGTACTCGCTACCGCTCCGTCATTTCCGACAACATGTACTCCCCGGAAACATATCCTGAGGGATGGGAGCGCGTATAACCCATGCCATCGTTCTCATTCGAGTCGGTGGGTAACTTTGAAAAGACCGATCGTTTTCTCAAGAGAATGTCTCGGGATGAAATTTTCAAAGCGTTAGATAGCTACGGCGCAAAAGGCGTGTCCGCCCTTGTAGCAGCTACACCTAAAGACTCGGGTGAGACTGCTATGGGGTGGTCTTACGAAATTGAGCGTCGTGGACGTTCTTACGTTATCCACTGGATTAACCATCATGTCAACCAAGGCGTAAACATCGCCGCAATCATCCAACTTGGACACGGTACTCGCAACGGTGGCTACGTCCAAGGTATCGATTATATTAACCCGGCTCTTCGACCGGTTTTCGAAGAAATCGCAAACGATGTGTGGAGAGAGGTGACAAGGTAAATGGCAACAATTGACGAGCGCGTTGTTAAGATGCGTTTTGACAACGCTGGATTCAAGAGTGGTATTTCTGATACTATCTCTCTGCTCGATCGTTTTAAAAGCAAACTGAATCTTAAAGGTGCGTCCCAAGGCATTGACGATGTTCAGTCCTCGGTAAACCGGTTTAATCTTAATCCACTTACCGCAGGTGTCAGTGCGGCTCAGAACAGCTTTAATGCTCTGCGAACTGTAGCCTTTGGCGCTTTTGCTTCTATCGGTGCAAAGGCAGCCGAGACGGGAACCCAGCTTGCTCATTCTTTGACTTTGAAACCAATTATTGAAGGTTTCCAAGAGTATGAGCTGAAGATGGGATCAATCCAGACCATTTTGGCAAACACTCAAGCCAAGGGTACTGGTCTGGAAGACGTCAAGGCAAGTCTTGCCGAGCTGAATACTTACGCCGATAAGACGATTTACAACTTCGGCGACATGACCCGTAATATTGGTCTGTTTACTAACGCAGGCTTGGGTCTTGAGGAATCCACTTCGATGATTAAGGGTTTCTCTAACGCCGCTGCCGCCTCGGGTACTAACGCAACGGCTGCCGCTGGTGCTGCATACCAGCTTTCCCAGGGCTTGTCTGCGGGATATTTGACTGCAATGGACTGGATGTCTCTTACCAACGCTGGTATGGGCAACAAGAACATGCAGACCGACCTTATTGCTATTGCAGATGCAATGGGCACGTTTGAAAACGGCTCCTCTTCGGCAGAAGAAGCAACTAAGGACTTCAAGAATACTCTGGCCGATGGTCAGTGGCTGACCAAAGACGTCATGTCGACATATTTGCAGGCCATGGCTGGCGATCTGGACGAAGCAGCTCTTAAGGCAAAGGGTCTTAGCGATGAGACCATTAAGAGCATCATGCAAAACGCCAAAACCGGCGAAGAAGCAGCAACCAAGGTTCGAACCCTCACCCAGTTGATGGATACTCTCCAGGAGGAGATTGGTTCTGGCTGGGCCGAGACGTGGGAACTTGTGTTTGGTGACTTCGAGGAAGCTACTGATCTCTTCAGTGGTATTCACGACGCTATTGCTCCTGCGGTAGACGCTACAAGCAAATTCCGCAACGATATCCTGCGGACGTTCGCGGATATTGGTGGACGTAAGGCGCTCTTCGATGGTATTGGAGAATCCTTCCGCTTCCTTGGAGAACTGCTGAAGCCTGTTGGTCAAGCGTTCAAAGAAGTGTTCGGACGAGGTCGAGACGCTGCTGATTTTGCTCAACAGCTGAAGCATCTCTCTGTAACTTTCCGAGACTTTGCCAAGGGTCTTAGTGTTTCGAGCGAGACGGCCGATAAGATCAAGCGAACCTTCAAGGGCTTATTCGCGGTCTTCTCCATTGCAGGACAGATCATCGGCGCAGTCGTCAAGGCTATATTTGGCTTGGTTGGAGCTACTGCTGGTGCCTCGGGTGGATTCCTGAGTGTTACGGCGGCTATTGGCGACTTCCTTGTCAAGGTTGACAACAGTCTTCGGTCTAGTGGCATCCTCAATTCCATCCTCAAGGGTCTTGGTGCGATTCTCAAGGGCGTAGCTACTGGGTTTGGTGCAGTTGGTCGAGCCATGATCAACTTTATCACCGGTGGTGAAGAGGGCGCGAACGTCTTTACACGTCTGAAAGATGCTGCAAGTGATGCACTCGGTTTCCTCTCCGGCTTTGGTGAGAAGATTAGCGACGCGCTTCAAAATGGAAGCGAAAAGCTGGGTGAATTCCCCTGGGGCAAGATATTTGGTGTCGGCACTGGTGTCGCAGGAGCTGGCGGACTTGTTGGAATCTTTATTTCCATCCGAAAGATCATCAAGAATGGTCTGGACGTCAATCTCTTCAGCAGTGTCTTTGATTCCCTTAAGGATACGCTCGGTGCAGCCAAGGAGACCTTCGAGGGCGTAAGTGACGTCTTTGATTCTGTCACCGATTCCCTGAAGGCCATGCAACAAGACCTGAAGGCGGATATTCTGCTGAAGATTGCTGCGGCTGTAGGCATCTTGGCCCTCGCCTTGATTGCTTTGGCTGGCGTTCCGGCAGGAGACCTTGCGAAGGCAGCAGGCGCTATTGCAATTCTGACGGCTGAACTTGTCGGAGCAATGAAGCTCTTGACAATGATCAACCCGAAGAACATTATGATGGTTCAATCCCTAGCTACGGCAATGGTGGCTGTGGCTACGGCAGTTCTTATTTTGTCGAGTGCTGTTAAGCGACTTTCCGAATTGAGCTGGGGTGAACTAGCAAAGGGTCTTGCTGGTGTTGCAGGATCTATGGCTATCTTGGCTGGTGGTCTACGACTCATGCCCGACCAAGGTGGTATGGTTCGTATGGGTGCTGGACTTATTCTCGTGGCCACGGCTCTCAACATCATGTCTTCGGCAGTTAAGTCTATGTCCGACATGAGTTGGGGCGAGATGGCCCAGGGTCTGGTTGGCGTCGCTGGTTCCATGGCTATATTGGCTGGTGGGCTCCAGTTGATGCCGAAGGAACAGATGATGTCTATCGGCGCCGGTCTTATTTTGGTCGGTGCTGGACTGAAGGTCGTAGCTTCGGCAATCCAAACCTTCGGGTCCATGGATATTGTCACCCTGGGCAAGGGCATCCTGGGTGTTGGTGGCGCCTTAGTTGTCTTGGGTGGCGCTCTGCGTCTTATTCCAAACAACATGATGGCTACTGGCGCTGGGCTGGTTGTTGTCGGCGCAGGACTTCAGGTTATTTCTGGCGCTATCGTCAAGCTTGGTGCTTTGGATGTCACAAGCCTGGTTAAGGGTCTTGCTGGAATCGGTGGTTCGCTGGTTATTATCGCCGGTGCAATGCAGATCATGCCAAAGAACTTGCCAGTGACCGCCGCAGGGCTTCTCATGGTCTCGGCTGCTTTGACTGCGATTAGTCAAGCTGTTATTTCCATGAGCGGTATGAGTTGGGAGGAGATCGCTAAGGGTCTTGTGGCTCTGGGCGGCTCCCTTGCAATCCTGGCGGCAGGACTTTATGCAATGAGTGGCGCCTTAGCTGGTGCAGCGGCGTTGACTGTTGCTTCGGTCGGTATATCTATGCTTGCTGGTGCTGTGATG
>Ga0068618_1000090_pt1 | contig 18455 bp, 19 predicted proteins | sample InSIn2SAF170_2_FD_77423 | JGI IMG/M metagenome (GOLD analysis project Ga0068618, IMG submission 77423) | Clean room microbial communities from NASA Spacecraft Assembly Facility at Jet Propulsion Laboratory, Pasadena, California, USA -... ...
TCATGGAGTGTTGGTGTGATGACACAAACATGTTCCACATATCAAAGGGTGAGATGACCATCACCCTTACTGATACTCATTGCATTTTTAGGGTATTCGTGAAGGGCACATTGATTAAGAGGGATACTTTATCTTTGATGGAGATGGAGGATCACTGCTATTGGTTGATAGGGGTTCAAGATTATCAACAATAGAAGAAGGGTGCACCCCTTCATGACACAATATACATGCCCCTAGAGGATATAGACTTAACTCAATATTTCAGACTATGTGTTACGATTCTTATTAACACTATCTTGTGTAGCGATAAGAACCATGAGTGCTTTCACATCAATTTTATTCCTACAGTGCGAGGGATATGCCTTTACGGGGAGAGGTACAAATAATTGTCTTACATATTGGCCATGCTATACGAGGATCTTCATAGCTTTATTTATATGAAGAAGGGAGGCAAGATTGTGGCCCATTCATTCATTCTAGAGGCTTGGGCTTAGAAAAACATCAACATAGATCATACTTATCTTTTGATAGTGACATGAGTAGACATACCCTACTGGTTTTGATGGTAGATCACACAACAGATAGGGATAACATGAGGATTTGAGTAGTGTTAGAGACTACTAGATTTGCTGGATGATGATGACTTGATTTGGGAATCATATGATGAGACCACATAATAGTCTTATTTTAACATAAAACACCATTATTTAAATGCCATAAGACATGCTCTAGTAATAGGATTGCATGTTTGAATGTGTTTGATTAGTCTAAATAGATTAAGATGTCATATTTTGTTATTTACTAATATTTTACATTTTATATGAACATATAATTCTTTGTGTCTTTGTAAGACCAATAAAAGGGGAAAAAAGTTATATCTCAATATTATTCATACACAACTCTAGAATCATGTCTGGTATCTGAGTACTACTAACATAAGAATTGTAATCAAATTCAAAGAAGTGTAGTCCTAGGATAAGAATATAAGGACATTTTTAGTACATGGTATCCCTCATATAAAGAACAAAAAATTAGAGATCGATGACCCTATTGTGAAGTAATTCGGTGGGCCATATCCATAATAAATGCACCCAATGAGTCAATAGCACCTTCGCAATCTCTCCATAAGCTGAATAGGACACCAAAGATCTTGAGGACTAGAGATCAAGTTGATAAATTATGAATGTGCAAATGAAATCCAATTTTTTCTATTTATAAACCGTTTGGAAACTCCTTTTCTAATTTGAACCCTTATCCTTGCTGATGAACCAAAATCAAACCTCTTTTTTCATTAAATACATGCATGCCCATATCTGGTCTCTTGCTCAACACCTTACTTTGCCCTTAACAGTGTGTTGATGTTGCATTCTAGCATCACTATTGCATTCTTTGTCTGCATGTAATAAAAAGATGAATCATTATCTGTAATAATATATAAAATTATCAAAAATCCCTCTTAGGGAAAATTGATGAAATTAATGTGAAATGATCATCAAATTTTTCTTTGCATGCTATGTTCCCATAAATTGCTCTTCTTTTTCACTTCATGGATGCAAAATAGAAATGAGAAAATTTTCACTTTCAATATTTGCCTCTCATCTTATAGCGTTGTTGTTGCATTCCCAGCACTACCATTGGGTAAAAACTTCCAATTTTTATTTCTTTTCATTTTAGTAATTCGTATATATGCCTAAACAAAGAAAAATATGTGTATCATTTATGTACAGTGATTGATCAAAATTACTTCCTTTTCAATAGCTTATCATGTTGCAAAGACATGTTTAAAATGCTCTTTTTAGTTTTTGTATCATGGATACATGTTCATATACATTGCTATGGTATTTCAGATAATACTTTGTCAAATATAGCTTTCTTAACTTGCTTATCAAATATTGGTCATTTTCCTTGTCAAATTTGTTTATCATATATAGTGCTTATCACAACTTTATCATATCTTGTTTATTATGATTTGCTAAAATATATTTTCATAACATTTTCTTATTAAATACTGCTTCTCACATATTTCTTATCTTATCTGGTGTTTATCATAAATGATATTTATCATATCTTATCCTATGCTAGAAAGTGTTTTTCATATCATTTTTACTTTTCATATCATTGGCCTCCTTTGTAAGGAAGGGGCACTCTTATCAAAGAATCCTTGGAAACATGGTGGCTTGGGAAACCAAGTTGATCAATAATATCATTAGCCTCTTTTATAAGTAAGGGGCACTCTTATCAGCAAATCCATGGAAACATGGTGGTTTGGGAAACCAAGTTGGTCATTCTTATCATTTTACACCTTTGTAAGGAAGGGTCAATCTTATAATTTAGAGCCTTTGTAAGGAAGGGCCATCCATATCAAAAATCCATGGCAACATGTTGGGTTGGGAAACCAAGATGATAAGTCTAAATTGATTATCATCTTTATCAAATCTTGGTGGGTAAGTCATCAAGGATAGTTTCGCTTTCTTATCATACTTTTCATATCATGATATTTAATATTTATATTTCGGATATCTTGCACAAAAATATTTCTTATATAAGCTCTTTTTCGGTTTCTTTTTCTTTGCCTTGGATTGCTCCTATGATGAGAGGTCCATCAGGTTGCAACCAATTCAAAGAGGGGGCATAATATAGACAAAAAAACTAGGGCATCCAAAGCTGCCATTGTGAGATAACTTTTCAAGGAGTATTTTCTTACTCATATTGTTATACTTTAAATTTATGCTTTGATTATCTTTTTTCCCAAAAGCATCAAAACATATTCAAAGTGGGGCATATGTTAACACCTATAAAGGAATTTTAATTTAATTAAAATACCCTTTTAGGTATTCAAAATTATTTATTTAATTTATTAAATAAATGCTCTTTTCAATGTACACTCTTATCTACCTTCACATTTTGTGCTAATAGGTCAACTCGACATCACAATAAGCCTAAGGAGGAGCCTTAGCACTAGACATGTTGCCTATAAAGGTGGAGGGGTTGTGCATTATCAAAGATATGACATGACGTGACATAATTCTGAATCCTTGATATATGGTAATATACTTGTGTTATTTTTTATTGGTGTTTCTCAACACCACCTATCATCTCTAGATTTTTTTATACTTTGAGCTTTGCATTTCATATGTGTTAGGTTGAGGTTGAATTCATGGCTCTGTATTTTGGAGAAGCTCATCATTCATTCTCTTTCAATTGGATTTTTCCTTCATTCATTATCATAGGTAAAGTACAGGTTTGTATCTTTCATAAATCTAGTTTTGATAGGTCAAGGTCAATTAGCTCATTATCACCTTTCATGTCATTAATTTACTATTATTTCATGGTAAATTGGTTAAATTAATATTTTGTAAATAACCTTAATTATTATTATTTCGGTTATAACACTTGAACTGATGCATTATTTCCTTGGCATGGAAGTAACTCAAATAAAAGGTAAGATTTTCATTTTTCAATCCAAATACACTTATGACATGTTAAATAAGTATGGTATGGATGAATGCCAACCGCTTCCCACTCCAATAGCTCATGGTAAGCTATTATGTAGAGATGATAGAATAACCAAGGTTGATGTAACCTTGTTTAGAAGCCTAGTTGGGAGCTTGATGTTTCTCACCAACACTAAGCCAGATATTGCTCATGTTGTCTCATTTTTATCTAGGTACATGAGTTATCCTACTGAAGAACACATGAAGGAAACCGAGAGGATTTTGAGGTAGCACATCATACTTTGGTATACATTACTACAAACATGATTAGGTAAAACTTTATGGCTATAATAACTTTGATTGCGGGAGTAACTTGGATGATAGAAAGTCTACATATGGAAATTATTTTAGCCTTGTTATCTACTCATCTCATGGAGTTCAAAGAAGAAAACCATTTTTGCTCTTTCATCTACTGAAGTGGAGTATATTGCAATCACAAATGCTAGTGCCCAAGCATTATGGTTACAAAATATTCTAGAGGAACTTAATGAGAAACAAAGTGTTCCTACTATTTTGTTCTATGATAACCAAAGTACCATCCAATTAGTACTTAATCCAGTCCATCATAGTAGATCTAAATATTTTTATATGAAGTATGACTTCATCTAGGATATGGTGAAGAAGGACATCATCAAACTAAAATATTGCAACACCCTGGATAATATTACGTATATCTTCACCAAAGGAGTTGTTAAAACTTATTTTTTGAAGATAAGAAGCATGTTAGTAAGTCCCCTTAGCATCAAGGGGGATAATGTTGGAAACTTAGCTTGCTTCTTGAGGTCCTAAGACTGTGTTTCTTGAGTTTTTCAGCTCTCTATTCATAGGCACACTATGCTCAACAAAATAGTCCCTAGGTGCAGCATGCCTAGACCCAAGCACATCGTGCCTAGCAAACTATTCCTCGAGCACACTATGCACTGTGCCTAGCACTAAGCATACCACATCTATCCTCCTATGTACTAGATGCATCAGGCTTATAAATAGAGCTTGGAAAGCTAATTTTAGCATGTACGATACTACCATTTTTATCTTCATTTTTAAACTAGATGTTGATGTTTCACCCAATTGTCTCCTAGTATGATAGGGTAGATTTAGCATGTATTAGTTTGCTTTTGCATTGGATTGTAATAAGTTATGATCATGCAACTTGATTTTATATCTAGCATAATTTATTTTTGGGTTTTTCCAAAACCTATATATGTAATGATTTTATTTTTCAAACCAATGAAAGTAGAATACTTCTAAATTTAGGTGTGATTTATATCTAGTTAGGGTTAAATTAATATTCTAATACCAATAATGATGTAATGATAATACAAAGGTAATTATTAAATGTAAATGCAATATTAGTCACCTAAATTAGGGACATTGCATATAAGGAGTCTTGATGGATGTAAATTAGCATTTAATAGGTAGTAATTATTATGTAGCTCCCCTTTTTAGTTACGCAAGGTAGAGAAACATGATTCCTATGGAATATCACTTACTATGAAGCATTGAAAGACTCCCAAACCCTAATGTTGGCACTATTTTCCCTTGGATGTGATTACTCCCATCTCGAGGGACCTCTATCCTGGATGTGGGATAAGTGAGCACACAGATCAACCCTGAATACCATTGTATGAGATTACATCAATCCCAATGCATGATTAGATAATGAAGCTACCTATATAAGGATTATCCCTAGAAGAAAAACATATGTAAGTGATTGTAATTATTCTTCTTCTCTTGATTAGGGTCATGCCTCTCTTGGATCTACATCGACGATGTAAAGAGCTTGAATTCTGATACAACTTCAGGTTTATGCAATGCTTTCTTAGGGATTAGCAAACCTTAAGGATTACAACTACCTATTTAGGGGGTATTGGAATTTCCCTTGGATTATTAAAATATTGATAGTGGATCTCTAAGATTCCACCACAGTTTTTGGAGAAGGAATTTTTGGTGCAAACCTTGCCACACTACGGGTCCATGCTCTGGAGCATCGATCTATACTACATTTTCATTGTAATTGAGGTTACCACAATTTTATTCTTTGAATATAATTACTTTGACTATTACATTGTTATTTTGCTATCATTTCATGGTGTTTATCACTTCATGCTTGGACGTGGGATACGAAGTGAATAATTGAGTTATTTGTATGAGATTTGGCTCCATCCTTTTTGCGTTGGATGTATTTACATATTGTTGTTGAGATATTGCTCATATTAGTAGATATTGAGGATATTTGATGTGCTTTAACTATTGGTATTGAGATATTGGTATAATTTACATGTTTTGTATGAAATATAATGTTTGAGAGGTGAAGTCTCACTCCTAGGGTAATTTTGGCATATTTTAATATTAATTTGTGCTTGGAATAAGTAATGGAATCACTTTTGGATTTTGTGAGCAAGAGTTGTGAAACTTTGGATGAGGCCTAGTTCAGCTCATTATAAATTTGAAACACTTCCATCACTAAAAGCGTTAGAATTGGGTACTATTTTTCCCCAAGTACCAAACAAGATGCATCCAAAGCAATACCTTATCATAAAACTCGATACACCTTTATCACTAAAAGTACTAGAACTAGATAATTAATGCCCCAAGTATAAAAAGGATAATTTCTAAAATCTACAAAACCTTTGAACTTATGCTTTTTTATTACAATATAAAATTGAATTTGAAAAAACTAAAATAACTTCAAATACTAAGATAAGGTACAAGAGAACATACTTATGCTTACCTTTGGAAATTAGCCTTTGAATGTTAAAGATCATAGAAAAACCCATACATACATCAAATTGATGTACCTAAAAGTGTGAATATCAATCTTATAAAATTGTATCTAGAAGATCTCTCCAAAGTGGTACATTGATGCACCTCCTTTAAGCTATTTTTCCTCTAAATTTTATTTGAATATTAGAAAAGGAATTTTACATATTTGGGTGGCTTTATCTTATTCCCATGGAATAAAATGGATAAGAGAAAACTAAAAATCATTTCCTCAAATCATAAGGAACCTCTTTCTTATTTTACCATAGTTTTCTAACCTCAAAATGAAAAGCATACGATATATGAAATTACTAAATACCATTGAAGCAAATAAAACCTTATAATCCTTAAAATCTACCTAGATACAGTGCTCTAACATACTACAACTTGAGAAAATGACCTATTAAAAATTCTTAAAAGTATGTTTGTCTGCATCTTGAGACTACCACTAACATCAAAATAATAAGAAATTAATATAAAAATCTTAAAAATCATTGAACAATTATGTTATACATAGAACCTCTTAAGGTCATGCATAATATTAACTAGATGATTCAACTCCTTGCCTTCAATTTATATGCCCCTAGGTCATACTTTTCCATAATAACATAAGTACAAAACCAATTAGGCTCAAATTTTACTTTCTTCTCTTTCTCTACTGCCTTAGTCTTTGCTTGGATTTTTTGTAAGGACAAAATATCCAACCTCAAACTCCTTGGGCTTGATATTCTTTCTATATTCATTCTTAACTATGTTATGATAGAATCTTAAATATTCTAAAGCATTTACACTTTTTCATCAAAATCCTTTAAAGATACCAAACTTTCCTTTATTCTATATTCCTTTAGGATGATGTCTTCTAATGATACTATTAAAGATTATATTTCTAGCTCCAAAGGTACCACAACCTCATCTCCATAAATAAGGGAAAATGGAGTAGCACATGTTGCTATCCTTATACTTATCTTATATACCTAAAGTGCATGCATGAGTTTATGATACTAATCCTTTCCATTCTTTTCAACAATATTACCTAATAAAATAACAATGGCTTTGTTAGTATCTCTCACTTTTCCATTTTCTTGAGGATAATATGGTGTAGAAAAATTCCTCTTAATATTAAAATTCTTATAAAACTTCTTTGCCTCATTTCATCTAAAATGAAGGAATTTAATGTTTCATAGTTTGAATTCCATTTTGGATGCACACTTGTGCATGCACATCCCCTCCAAAAATTACTACATGATGAAATGATTCTTCACCTATCAATATTTATTAATTTTGTAAGCGTGTAGTTGAGCTCTTAACACTCATAGTATGATATCTTTGTAATTTGATCTTCTTCAATCTTATTGAGCAATAGAATCATGGAGGACCATTGCTTAGGTTAGACTACATTTATGTATTTCCTAATTCTCTGAGTAGACTATATAATCTGTCAAATTTTCATGGAGTCTCAAATCCTCCATTTTGCTTCTATAAATAGGTACTTCATTTCCCATTATAAACTAATACTTTTATTGCAAATTATGTTTCCAATTTATGCATTGATAATATAAAGCATTCATTTTTTCTTTACAACTTGGTTTTTCATTCTTTCATGCATGTTTAGTGATTGTGTAAGTATTCAACTCTTTATGTAGGTGTTTTGAAGCTATTTTTAGGTACTTCTTACTATTAAGTCCATGTTTAGCTCTTGGCTATCGGTTAGATTCTCATTTTGTTCTTTTATTTGTGATATGTCATGGTTTGTATTCTTATTTTCCCTTTTCAGGTCTCAAATAAGTTTGAAGGCTTAAGTCTTTAACTTAGCTCTTTAGCCTCATGATTTTTCTTATCGAAATCACCACAAACCTAATCTCCCTCCTTGTATGTATTGAATCTATCTTACCATACCATTTTGAGCATTATCGAACCTCCTTCCTCAAGACTAGGCATATATTAGGCTTCCTAGGTATTTTCCTTACTCATCAAGTGCTTTTCCTACCTTGTTGTGTCATGTTCAAACTTTAGCTAACACCATTTTTCTCACCATGTGGCATTTAGTAATGTTCATGCCCTTCCATGCCATTCTCAAGCTCCTTTTTATGTCATCTCTCTTATCACCCAACACTTAGTGCCTTTTGTATCATGTCATGATGTACCTTTCATACCTTACCAATCATTGATGGAACTCATGCTGATGTCATCACTCTCACTTGCTTAATATTTAGTGTATTTCACAATACCTTGGCCAAGCATCTAATTAGCTGACATCATCATTATTTTTTTGACACTCAATGAATTCTTCATCAGTACTTTTTGTACCTTACTAACACTCTTAAGTCCTTTTGTTGATGTAATTTACCTTTATTGGCTAGTGTTTAGTGTATTTCACCTCATCCTAGTCTAAAACTTCTTCAGTTGATGTCATTTCCCTTTACACTAACTCTTAGATATCTAAAATAGCATTGCTAACATCATCTAGATCCATCACCCGATATATCATTATATAATCTCTCCATGAGCTTTCATCCTACACCTATTGATGTTACCATTCTTATTATGTGATAATTAGTGTTATTCGTATATTTTTTTGTTGTGTCGTATTCTAGCAAACTCGTTGTTGATATCACTACTCCTATAATATGATATTACATCATATTTCCCTATATCACATTGTAAAAATACTTTAGTGATATCATCCTTGCAAAACTATTTCATTGCCCCTTTTTCTTCTTGATGCCACATCGCAACAACTTGTTGATATCAACATCTCAAAAGTGTGATATTGTACCTTTTTCCTTACCCCACATCATGACAAAATATTTGCTAACATCATCATCCTTAAAGTATGATAATTCAACTTTTGCACTATTCCATGCCATGACAAATCCATATTTGACAATGACTACTTAAAATTTGACCATGATAACTCTTTTGTTGATCGTGATAACTCAAATTCTTCAATTAGTATCATAATAGTGTGATTTATTAGGTTAAAATGGATAGTAAGAATAAAAATTCCTTACGGTTGTAAATCTCTATGTTCAATGGTGAACACTTTAAGTATTGGAGAATTAGAATGATAACTTTTCTCATCTCTAAAAACTTGTGGACTCTTTTCTCCTAGGGTTATACAAAATTAGATGCAACTAGCTTTGCACTACTCTTAGCTAATGAGAAAAATGAGCTTTTAGATACCCATAAGAAGGATTTCAAATCCCTATTTGTATTACAATTTGGGATAGATATGTCAATCTTACCTAAGATTACATAATGCAAAGTTACAAAGGATGCTTGGGATACACTTGAGAGTGCCTATAAAGGCTCCTCCAAGGTCAGAGTAGCCAATATGCAGATGCTTCAAAGAGATTTTAAATCTCTTAAAATGTTTAATGGAGAATTATTTGAGGTATTCATGAACAAATTTTATAATTTGGTCAATGGTATTCATTCATATGGTGATACTCAAATTGTAGAGAAGGTTCTCAAAAGCCTTCCCCATAAGTTTGATCCTATCACCATTAGTGTTGAGGATTCTAAGGACTTAACAAAGATCTCTCTAATTGAATTAATTGGAATCTTACAAACCTACAAGCATAGGATCAAATATCGATCTGAGGACCTTGATCAAGCATTCCAAGAGAAACTTATAATGAATGACCACCCTTCTACTTACTCTATTTTGGATTCTACTTCAAGAGGCCGCAACAAAGGTCATGAAAGAGGTAATCATGGTAGAGGAAGAGGCCAGTCACCTAGAAAAAGAAAAATATCATCACTCCCAATATTGTGACTTATGTATAAATGTTGATCACATAAAATAACAATATTTAAAAAAGTAAAAATAATATAAAGCTAATTTTAGCAAAGAGTCTGACGATGTCAAATTATTTCTGACTCACAACAAACTTAAAGTTGTTGATGATCAAATTCTGTATTTGGATAATGGTTTTTCCAATCACATGATTGAGAATAAAAACATGCTTATACAACTTGAAGAGAATATCTCTAGATAAGTTAAGTTTGGTGATAATAATCAGGTTAACATCATCAACAAAGGCTCTATTTCTTTCAATGTAAAGACCAATATGATCATGCATATGCATGACACATTGTATGTTATGGGGTTTAAGCACAATATATTGAGCATTGGTTAGATATGCTTGGAGAACTATATGATATATTCAAGAAGAAGAGTCAAACCATTACAAATGAGGCCAATTGCTAAGAAGTCGTCACTATTCTTAATATGTATGTGAATAGAATTGTTAACACCTAAAAAGGAATTTTGATTTAATTAAAATACCTTTTTAGATATTTGAAATAATTTACTTAATTTCTTAAATAAATTCTCTTTTCCATGTGCACTCTCATCTACCTTTATGTTTTATGGTTAAAGGTCAGCTTGCCATCATAATAAGCCTAAAGAGGAGCCTTAGCACAACACATGTTTCCTATAAAGGTGGAGGGGTTGTGTATGATCAAAGATATGATATGACATTACATAATCCCAAATCCTTGATAGGTGGAAATATACTTGTATCAATATTGATTAGTGTTTCTAAACATCACCTATCATCTTTGGATTTTGTTATACTCTAAGCTTTGCATTCCTTCGATCATTCTTCCATTCGTGATCGATATTTGGTGCATCAAAGGTGGGACGATGATATCGAGCTTGAAGGCGAGGCATTATTGAAAGGTATCCAAGATCTTTCATTGGCTTTTTGGTACCATTTTTGGGTTAAGGCTAGATTGGTGGTTTCATATTTTGGAGAAGCTCATCATTCTTCCTCTCTCAATTGAATCTCGCATTCATTCGTCATCACAGGTAAAGAACAAGTTTGTATATTCTATTAATCTAGTTTCTAAAGGTTAAGGTCAATTTTATTATTGGCATATTTCATGTAATCTATTTTCTAATTTAATATTTAATTAGAGAATTTAATTATTCTGTAAATAATTATGATAACTATTATTTAATTTATAATAATTGGTGAACTCAAATTCTTTTCGATACATGACTTTATCCTTCACTAGTTGCACCAAAACCCTAGGGTTTTGGATAGGACTAATATTACATTTCAAGTGTGTTTGAAATGGAATGTACTCAATTTATTTCCATGGTCAATAGCTTTGATGAGATCACTAGAGCTAATCTCAAAAAGATGCTATATGGAAATGAAGAACAAAGTGAAGCCTCTAACATCGGGGGAAACAATTGATCCTTTGGAGGTGCTTCACCTATGACCATGGATTCAAATCCATTATGTGACGAGATTCACAATACTAGGGCACATGATCTATAAGTGGACCTTTTTGATACATAAAATGGTGAGGTATATCCTATGGCTCATATCAAGGATTTCAAAATGAAATTTGAGTTCAAATTTGGCATGAATGATGATTTGATGGCCAAATATTTCCCTACTACATTTAGAGGTGATGCACTCAATTGGTGTTTCTCTTTGCCCTCTAAGTCAATTAATTTCTATGTGGAACTTATCTTGGAATTTTACATGTATTTCAAATATCAACTCCTATACAAATGATAATTTCATATATAATTAGTTCCATCCAAGGTCCCAATGAGCAATTTGATAAATTTACCCAAAGATTTCAGAAAATATGGAGCATGATTCTTGAACCTTTATCTAAATCTCATGTCAAATCCATGTTTGTACATAATATCCATCATAAACTAAAATTCATAGCCCTAGATTACATGACTTTATCCTTTACTAAAATAATGCATAGGCTTACCAAAAAAGAGAAGTGCTTAGTTGATATGGGTGACTTGAAATATGGAAACCCTAGCAAAGAAACTAAGGGAAGTAAATATCATAAAAAGGAAGATAAATAGGTCCATCCCATAGAATAACACCCATCCAAAGAACAAAAAAAGAGCTAAGTAAAGAAAAATTTCAAGAAGAATAATAGGTTGCCATTAGCTCCTACTGTCATGTTTAAAGATTGCTTTCAAAAAGGATTAATCAAACCTGATCCAAAACAAGAGCTAGGTCCTCATGATGAAAAACCTAGTTGGTAAAATGAATGAGAAATATAAAAATATCATAAGGTAAAAGATCACAGAACAAATGCATGTATGATCCTAAGAAATCAAATTGCTAGATGATGATAAGATACAGTATGAGGCATGTGCAATAGATTTTAAGGATACTAAACCACTTATAGAAAATATCATCTTCAACCAAGAACTATGTGGTGCTGCTAGGATAGGAATACCTAAAGGGAGTATCAATCTAGATACAACAAAGTGAACAGAGTTCCCTCATAATCCTAGTACACAACAACTCCTTGAGAAACTAAAGGTAACTCATGCCAAGATGACTATTTTCAAACTTCTGCAATTGTTAATTGAACATAGAGATGCTTTATTTGATGTACTTAATAAAACTAAATTTGATGCAGATATCCCTATTACTAAATTTGTTGAATTAGTAGGCAATCTTGAAACTGATTTGGTTTGTAACATGCTCTCTTTTCAAGATATTGAATTGCATATTGATGATGTCATTGAGAAAAATCTAGGATTGTATATCCATATTAACATTGATGGTGTTCATGTTAAAAAAATTTGATTGATAATGGTTCAAATGTCAATGTATGTTCAGTTGAATTACTACAAACATATTTTCCTTCCATATATGCTAAAATAAAATGAACTATTAGCATCAAATGGTTTGATAATACTGAAAAGGAAAGTATTGGATATGGATTTATGCCTATTGAAGTAGGTCATAAAATGGTTCATCAAAAAGTATATATTTTTCAAGTAAAATTGCCATATAATTTGTTGCTTGGTAGACTATGGATCCATAAGATTAGGACAGTTACTTCCACATTACATCAGTCTATTAAATTTATGCACAAAGGCAAGCAAGTTACTATTCATGCAGAAGAAAATCCTATAGATGTTTGTCAAGCAGTTGAAATATTTTGAATTCCTCATGATTTGATCAAAAATGACAAATATACACTAGCACCTATCACATCTATCACCCCGCAAGATATAATCATTGGATCATACAAAATCCCATAGATAGACATTTGGGAAAACTTTAGAGAGCTTGTACAACCCCTTGCAATCCCAAAAACTCAACATTACCATGCAAAGGAGATTAAAGCCAAGAATTTTTGCTCCATTATTGAGTATAACAATGATCTCATTGAAGATGTCAGCATCCTCTACCAGGAACATGAATAAAAAAGTACATTCAACAACGAAAATACAGCCCCCATTTCATAGCAAACCATATGTCAGGTAAGTATGCATTTTAATAGCACTAATTCTACTTTTGCTAATTAATATATGCACAAATGTTAGTATGGTGGAAAAGGATTAGGTAAAAATGAGCAAGGCATCATAGAACCCATTCTAATTGAAGGTCAGCACAAGAGAATAACTGGTATTGGATTTGATGATTCTAGACCTAGTTCACCTTCATTGGTTCCAGTAGTTCAACATATGGATAGCAATGATCAAGGTTGTACCAAATGTATCTATCATAAGTGGTTGCATTTTCGAATGACCAACAATGGAGTTACATGCTTACTATGTAGATCCATTCCTACCTCTTATAGCTTGAGTTTGAGTGGACATTTTTAGGACTAATGATACCATCCTTCAAAAGTTGGGGGCATAGAGTGAGTTCCCAAATCAAGTGAAAAGAGGTTCACAACATGGTTCTTACAACATCAGGCATATTTTGGTGAGGAGGTCTACATAGATGATGCAGACATTGCATATTAGAGCCTCATCCTTTCTTTCCTTTTTCATTCATTTTATGTTTGTTAGTATTCATTTTCATTCATATTTTGTTTATTTTTTATCGAGTCAGTACTAGGTCTAGTTAATCTTTCTTTCACAGTTAGTATTCCCATCCCTTAATGGGATGATGGTGCTAGATTCCTATCATTGCCACTCCATTATTCTTGTATCTTACAATTGAGTTTGGATGCAATACTGGAGGAATTTCCTATGCCTCCCCAACTCAATGAAGAAATGTCTTATCTTAGTAAAGAGATAGTAGAAGTGAATATTGTTACCTAAGAGGACCCACATTTGATCAAAATAGGAGCTTGGTTAATCTTGGAAGAATGGGAAAGGTACCGCATACTGTTAAAAAGAGTTTTATGATATCTTTTCTTGGTATTATTCTAATATACGTGGTCTTAATCTTGATTTTGTCACTCATAGCCTAGTTGGCAATAAAGATGTCAAACTTGTTCAAAAAAAGCCTAGAAAGTTACATCCTAAGGTAACCCTTGCTTTTAAAAAGGAAATTGAGAAATATCTTGATGTTGGTTTCATTGTTCTAATTTATTATTCTCCATGGATATCTAACATTGTTCCTACAACTAATCCTAATGGTGAAATTAAATGTTGCAAAGATTTCAGAGATATCAACAAGGTATGCCCAAAAGATGCCTTTCCTTTGCTTAACATTGATTCAATAGCAAGCCATGAGGTTTTATCTTTCATGGATGGATTTTCCAATTACAATTAGATTAGTATCAATAAGGAGGACCAACATAAGATAGCTTTTGTTACTCCTTAGGGCACATTTTATTAGGTGGTCATGCCTTTTGGTCTAAAGAATGCAAGTGCAACTTAGCAGAGAGCCATGGTGAATATGATCCATGATAATGTTGAGGTTTATGTTGATGATATCTTATCAAAATCCACAACCAAAAATGATCAAATTTCATATTTGAGAAAAATATTCCATAGAATGAGAGAGTATAAGTTGAAATTAAAACCTCATAAATGTGCATTTGCAGTCTCATCAGGTAAATTACTTGGGTTCATTTTTTCAAGAAGAGGCATAGAGGTGGATCCCAAGAAAGTTTCATCCATTGTTGATTTTCCTCCTAAGAAATTGAAGGAATTAAGATATATTCAAGGGAACGTTCAAGAAATCAAAAGATTCATTGCTCAGCTAGCATATATGAATTCTCCATTTTCTTATTTGTTGAAGAAAGGTGACAAGTTTATTTGCGATGAAAAGTATCAAAAAGCTTTGGAAAACATCAAACTACAATGCAAAAAAGAGTTTGTTACTTTATGTTTTAACAACATTAAGTGCATTAGGGGCAATGCTAGCTCAAAAGGATGAGAATAACAAGGAAAGAGCAATCTATTATGTTAGCAAAACTTTACTTGACTATTAGACAAGGTATACTAAAAAGATGTGTTTTGCTATAGTATTCTCAATCAAAAAAATAAGCTATTACATACTTGTAAATACAACTTATGTCATAGCTCAGGTATATCATCTCAAGTATCTCATCTCTAAGTCCTACCTATCTGAAAGGGTTGTAAAGTGGGTAATGTTGCTTCAAGAATTTCATTTGGTCTTTTTCACTTAGAAGTTGATAAAGGGAGAGGATATAGTATATTTAATTACCAATCATCTACAAAGTGAAGTATCTAGCATGCAATAATAATTTCCATATGACGTGGATGGATAGAACATCCATAAACCATGTGTTACCACTGCATCCCTACATTGTCACTCCATTCTTGAACCTGAGTATCTACAATTTTTTTTTTGGTTTCATGGAAAATGATGAATGGACTTGTTCTTTGATGGTTATAAGTGCATTCATGGAGCAGGGGGAGGGATCATTCTCATCAACACTAATGATGATGTTATACCTATGTCTCACCATTTAATTTTTTATTGCATTAACAACATGGAAGAATATGAGGCTCTAAGTTTAGGTATGAAGGCTGTAATACTTCTAAAATTAAAAAGGATCAAAATATTTGGTGATTCTCAACTAATTATGAATCAAGTGTCCAACATCTACAACAAAAAATATCCCAAGTTGCAACCATACAAGGAAAAGGTGGAGAATCTCTTTATCTACTTCAATGAGTATGAAATTGATAACATTCCAAGAGATAGAAATAGGTATACTAATCTTATGGCTAATGTCACTTCCCTCACTCCTATTCCCACAGAAGATGAAGATACTATTCTCACAATCAAAATCATTGGCAAGCCTTCCCATGATTTTGTAGTTGAAGATTTCATTGAGGATCATTATTTTTCTTCTACTTGGATCAATGCATGTGAATGGTATCAAGATATTTTAAATTATCTTAAATATGGTGTTATACCTATTACCTTTGATCATAATTCTAGGATTATACTTAAAAAACTAGACTCTAAGTATGTCATCTTAGGTGATTTGTTGTATAGAAGGTCTTTTGATGGTTCTCTTCTTATATGTTTAATGAGGCATGAAGTAGATATGGCCCTTCATCAAGCTCATGATGGTGAATATGGTAGAAATTTTAGTACTAAATTTTTTTATCAAAATTTTCTCAGACTAGATTATTATTGGCCTACAATGCTTGAAGATTGTGAATTGCATATCAAAAAATGTGAACAGTATCAAAAGAATGCTAGTCTTCAACCTTCTTCTTCTCATGCTTTCCATTCTATTGTATCTCCTTCACCTTTTTCTATTTGGTACTTGATTTTGTTGGTAAAATTAACCCTATTTCAAGAGATGACCATAAGTTTATCATTATAGCTACAAAATATTTGATAAAATGGGTGGAGGATATACCCATGAAATCTGTAGAAGGAGGTAATATTATTGAATTTTCTCTTGAGTTTATAATTTCTAGATATGGTGTTCCTTTTAAATTGTTCATGGATAATAGTACTAGCTTTAAAGGTAATTAAGGTAAATAATTATGTACTAAATATCATATTGAACGAAAAATCTCTACCCCATATTACCCCCAAGGTAATGGTCAAGCTGAAGCTTCTAACAAAGTCAATAAGAGTATCTTATCCAAAACTATTGCAAAACATGGTAAAGATTGGCATGTACAACTCCCTTATGTTTTGTAGGCCTATAGAAAAAGTATAAGGACTTCCATAGGGAAAACCCCTTTCTCCCTAATATATTGCTTCTAACAAAGTCATAGTTCCCCTTGAGTTAGAGATCTCATCTCTTCGTGTGTCATTAGATGGTCTCATTCCTGATGAGGATAGAAGGAAAGATAAATTAGCCCAACTAGAGGTCATAGATGAAAAATGGTTAATGCTTTAGAACACCTTCGTGTCTACCATTCTAGAATCCAAAAAGCCTATAGCAAAAAGATCAAACCTAAACAGTTCAAAGTTGGTGACCTAGTCTTAAAAGAAAACCTTACTAACACTAAAGCAATAGAAAATGAAAAGAAAGGTAGGTTCAAACCTAACTGGATAGGTCCTTACATTTTCATTGCAAATTTTGGAAAAGATGTGTATAAATTATCTTCAATTGATGGTAAAGAAGAACTGAATCCAATCAATTTTATGCATCTAAAAAAGTTTTATTTCTAACCTTTTTCGTAAGTATGTGCATTTCTTTATCTTTTTGTACTAATATTTTAGGAAAAGCAACCTATAAAAAGGAAACATTGTTGTGTTCCTTGTAATGCCATTGCATTCTGTTGATTAAAAACATTCACGAAAATGATCACCTTTTCCTTATCACGGTAAATCAATGAAAAGGTAGTTTGTTCATTTACTTTCATATCATTTCTATTAAACAATTTGCTTATCAATAATGCTTATCAAAAATATGTTAATATGTTATTTTTCATTTTTTGTTCATATCATTAGCCTCCTTTAAAAGGAAGGGGCACTCTTATCAAAAAATTCCATGGAAACATGGTGGCTTGGGAAATCAAGTTTATCATTCTTATCATTTGAAGCCTTTGTAAGGAAGGGTCAAGCTTATTATTTGGTACCTTTGTAAGAAAGGTCCATTCATATCAAAATCCATTCATATCATCTTCATTACAATCTTGATGGGTAAGCCACCAAGGACAGTTTTGCTTCTCTTATCATACTTTTATATATCATAATGTTTAACGTTTATATTTGAGATATATTGCGGAAAATGTTTCTTGTTTAAGATCTTTTCAGGTACCTTTTTCTTTTCCTTGGATTGTCGCAACCAAGTCAAAGAGGGGGCATAACATAAGCAAAAATCGAGGAATATGAAGCTACCACCATGACATAACTCTTCAAGGAGTACTTTCTTACTTTTCTTGTTATACTTTGAATTTATGTTTTGATTTTATTTTATCTCAAAAGCATCAAAACATATTCAAAATGGGGCATCTATTAACACCTAAAAAATAATTTTAATTTAATTAAAATACCCTTTTAAGTATTTGAA
>Ga0068618_1000091_pt1 | contig 18328 bp, 19 predicted proteins | sample InSIn2SAF170_2_FD_77423 | JGI IMG/M metagenome (GOLD analysis project Ga0068618, IMG submission 77423) | Clean room microbial communities from NASA Spacecraft Assembly Facility at Jet Propulsion Laboratory, Pasadena, California, USA -... ...
AAATGGTAAATGCATGTCTCGAGTCTGTCGCCGTTAGTTGACCCAAGATCTGCGTATGACACGAAATCCTCGACCCTGGGAATAGACCTGGGCGCCATCTGTGTCACTCAGCTTTCCAATCACCGTTGTAAGCCGTCGCAAGAAAATGGAATGAATGCAGCTGCTGCGAAAGCTCCAGACTTACTGGGAGTGGTTTGATTTATCCCGAGCGACTTTGCCGAAGACATCATCACGTACCTGGCCGCCATTTGGAAGACGTTCACACAGCTCCAACGGGTGTGGCTTAGTCCAGACACAGCATAGATCAGGCAGAGACAGGCAAGTTTCGACGACCTCAAGTTTGGGTGAGGCGCAATTCACACCCTTGTCAGTAAGGCACAATAGCCTGGCTGCGAAGAGGACTGAGTGTTCAGTCCAGGCTGCACAGCGCCTATATCATTCTTCCGATCCGAAACATGCTTGCTGCAGGTAAGGGAGCAAACATGGCCGTGGCAGTGCAATGCTCTTGAAGCTCGAATATCTCGCACGTTTCTAGTATCTCTGTCCTGTTGGAAGCTGTGACCAGGGACAAGGTAGCGTGCAGCACTATGTCCTAAAGGTGAGTATGAACGCGACCAGCATCTCTGAACTAGCAGGCATCCCTCGGTCCTGCATAGATCTCGAGGACGCGAAATACTCTCGATTGTTGGATCACAATGTAAACATTGGCGGCACGCTCCAAGCTCGTGAAGCCACTGGGGCGGAGCGGCTCTCGATGCATTTAAACGCCGAACATTCTGCGGAACAATGTTAATCCGTAGCACAAAGCCTCCTTGAATGATCCTTGGAAAGACAAAGTGTTTCGTGAAACAGGACAAAAATGAAATAGCATTAAGCATCAACTGCCTGGCGTTTACAGTACTGCTGGCGTTTTCCGTGGCTCCACAGGATGGACGTGGCGTAGGGCCGTTCCTCAATGCCAGTACTTACCACTTCCACCTCTCGTTCTCTCCCAACCGGCATCAAGCGCCGCCACCACGTCTTCGGGAAGGGGGCCTTTTTCAAGGTCAACCAAGTTCTCTTCGAGGTGCTTTGTACTGCTAGCGCCAATTATGATGGCATCTCCAAATTCTCTTTTCATTTTGCTATGGTGCGTCATCCATCTCAAAGCACACTCTGCTTCGGTCAAGCCATGTTTTTGGGTCGCAGATCTCAGCAAGTCCAGCGCGTCAAACATAGCATCGTTCCAGTACCTTGTTCGGTAGGCTTTTCCCTGCCACGTATTTGGGTCAAAGCGACTGGTTTTTTCAATGCTCTCAGACTGTTGATCTCGATGATATCTGTTCGTGAGATAGCCGCCCGCAAGCGGATTGTAGTTGTAGAACGCCATACCGTAGTGCCTAAGACATGGAAAGAGTTCTGGCTCCACACTACGGTGAATTGCATTGTAAACGCCTTGGTAAACGCTTGGTCTGACCCACCCGTTCTTGATGCAAAGTTCGTTGATTTGGGCAACTTCCCACGCCATGTAATTCGAGATCGCGAACCGTTTGAAATAGCCCTCGCGGTACAACTGATCGACTGCCTCTAAAGTCTCAGCATAGGGTGTGGTACGGTCAGGGCCGTGCAGATACCACATGTCCACATGCTCACACTTTAAAGCTTTGAGACTGGCCATCAGATTCTCTCGGAGGTCGGCAGGCTTATGTGTTGTCTGTGTTCCAGGCATTCCTCGCCCAGCGGTCGGATAGAACTTAGTGTCCATAACAAGACCGCGCTTCTGCCAATCGAGATCGCCGAGGAATTCCTCGGATGAACCCTGACCATAGTATCGTGCGGTATCAACCTCGCTATGGCCGTGCTTTTGGAAAACGTCAAGGATAGCGGTAGTCTCGTCGAGTGTATGGACTCGTGTTTGCTCCACGCCGGCCTTGCCAATGGTCATGGCGCCGAAAACGACATTGAGATTGGTTTTTTTGTGTCGAAGCCATGGTTGAGGCGAGTTTCGTAACTATTCTTGACTGATAAGCTGTGCTGATTCACGAGTATGCTATGATATTAGTGCGGTTTCGTAGGAGTGAGTCTTATGAACAAAGCAGAGAGAAATTTCGATCCCGAGGTGTCCTCGCTCTATAGCCGTTGGGGAAGGTCTGAACTCTATGCGAGCACGAAGCCATGCTAGACGCCGGTATCGTTGGAGAGATTGATGAAGTGGAAACTATGTCATGATGAGGGAAAGCTGAGTGACACAGATGGCGCCCAGGTCTATTCCCAGGGTCGAGGATTTCGTGTCATACGCAGATCTTGGGTCAACTAACGGCGACAGACTCGAGACATGCATTTACCATTTGTTGGATAAGAACAGACGGTGCCGCATCAAGCCCAACGGCTCAGACACTAGAAGAGCGCAATCCCTCCGCGAATATATCGACCAGACACAAGCGATCAGTCTCGGTTGCTTGCAACAATATGCATTAGCTAATTGCTGCAGCCGCCATCACCAGTCGAAACTGCAAGACTACAACTTAATAGAGCCCTTGGCACGTAAGTGGCAGAACGAGATACAACGCCTTCGAGAAGAGATCTTACAACAAGCTTCGGTAGGTGGAGGCCTCCTTTCATCGGACAGAGATCTTGGCAGGCCGACGACAGCCACCACAACAACGACAGTGCAGCTACCACGCTATGTTCTTCGATCTCGAGTTATTGCAGATCAGTCAGGGTCATCTACTTCTGTCCCTTCCAACGATAGTATTCGTTCACGCTTCAGACCACATGAGGCGGATCCGAAGCATACCGTGGCTTCGAAGCTGCTCAAACCACTGACTCACAGAGATGATAAGTCTGGCATTCTATATCTTTTCAAGCGGATGTCAACGCCAGGTTTCGTCAAAATTGGCTTAACAAAAGTTTCTGTACAAGATCGGTTCAGGAATATACAGCGCGAGTGCGGGTATACACCACATTTAGTGTACAGCTTGAACGATGTACCGCACATCTACCGTGTTGAGATGCTTGTGCATTACGAACTCGTGCGAAATTGGCGAGTTGAGAAGAGGTGTGATGGCTGCAACAGACAGCATAAGGAGTGGTTCGATGTTGACACCGATACCGCTGTGAAAGCTGCGCGTCAGTGGTGTGAGTGGATGGCCATCACTGATCCATACGATTCTTATGGTGTATTAAAGCCTTACTGGAACTCTAAAGTACATCAACTCCAGGCAGAAGGCACACTTGTTACAGCCCAAGTTCTGTTGGATATGTGTGCGACACAAAAGATGGCTACACGAGGCACTATGGGCGCCGCCAATAGTATCACTGCCGGGAAATCGATACCTAGACTCAATAGGAGCGAGGCTGGCAGCACTACCTCCCACAACGAACACGTTAGCGACGAATCTCGAATCGATGTCATCTTCCAAACCATACCGAATTCATCGCTTCAGGGGGAGCAGCTGCTTTTACAAGCTATGGAGGTTGTTTGTCGTGCTTTGTGGTTTATCATGAGCACACAATCTCGAATCTCAACGTTCGCCTCACAACCAGAACAGCTCGAGCGGCAAGGTACCGGTCTTTCCGTCATGTCCCTGGCACGACAGTATGTAGTTGTGGGAGATGACAGCCTACCATGTTTGTCACTGATTTAGGTGTGCAGGAGTCAGACCTATTAAATTTTAAACTTTTGGTGTTTGATTGTCTCTACAGGAGTTTGGTGCAGGTAAGCCATGTGGCATATCTAGGTATGGTGGGTGGTGCTTTGTAAAGGCTTGATCACAACGGTTAAAACTTTAGTCCTGGTCGAAGTTTCTTTCAGTCAGGTCACAACACGTATTGCCTATCACGCAAACACCATGTGTCGCACTTGCAGGTGCACTTGCAGTTATTTACTCAGATGAGCATATTACGCAGCTGCTAATTATATAACAGACTATACAGTATACCTAAGGCACTAATAGCTGTGGTCGTCGATCCTTGACTTTCATTCAATCAACAAATTCATACTACTGTATACATCGAAAAACGCTACACCATGAGTTAATTACAGCAACATAATTCTCGCTTCGGAATGGTCCAACAGCACTTCTTGCAACTGGTGGCGACGAACGAGTGGACGGTTTACACGGAGTAACGAATGGTTTCAAGCCGTCGTTTTCGCTCAACAAGACGCACAGATCTTGGACCAACTTGAAGACTACCGACCGAGACCATTGACGGGACTTTCGCGAATAGTGAGTCGATTGTGGCTCTCAAAGATTTCTGGTACACAACTGCCGACAACTCCGTTTGGTATTCCGTAGTGCTGAAGTATGGTAAGTGTTTAGCGCGAAATGAAATCGTTCCAGAATGCCACAAAGTTCAATGTCGCGTGGTTCCAGAAAGCTGTCCAGCATGAGCAGAACTGCTCGATCGGGCAGTCGAGCTCGATCTGGTACCGAGGTCTGGTCAAGCTTCAAGCCATCAGTAAAGCCAAGTAAAGCTTCTTCAAATTTGTGCGGAGCAGAGTTTGTCTGGGCAACGATGCCGGCACCAATTCCCCTCTTCTCCAGGTATCTAGACACGTCAGCTGGCATGAAGACCGACAAAAGGCGAATATGTTGGCCTCAAAAATGCGAAAATCGGGCAATGGAAGTGGTGGCACGCGGCGAATGGCCGACTCGAGACCGTGGTTTCATGCTCCGCATCAAGACAATTTGAGTGCTAAATTCTGGGGCCCCACCAGAATGTCCTCTCAACTGCGTTGTCACTGGTGCTTTTTACCAACCAACAGGTTCACCGATCGGGGACTCCCCATACTGGACAATGGCTCCATCTTAATCCCTACCTGGTCGGCATGGACGGCTACGCACAGCGGGTCACGAGTAGAGTATGAAAACTCGTTGATCTTCTTTCGCCAACGCCTGTCTCATCATCTTCCTCCCTTCTCGGATCCTGCTACTGTTGGTTTACCTTCTTGTCGTCGAAATGGAGAAAGCCACTCACGTTGAGAAGGAAACAGCTACAGGTGCCTACGGGGCCTCGACGCCGCCAGAAGTCCTGGAGCCGGAGCTCAAAGAACTTGCTCACATTCCTACCGATTTTATCCTGCCAACGGTCGAGGAAGAAAATGCCGTTATCCGCAAGCTCGATTGGCGCTTGCTACCTTATGTTTTCCTGCTTTACACGCTTTCCGTCTTGGACAGATCAAATCTAGGAAATGCCAAGCTTGCTGGTCTAGCCAACGCAGTTAATCTGGGAGGCTGGAACTACAATTGGCTAGGTCAGTACAGATCTGGAGCGTGCGAGAAAGCATTCTAATGTCAGTGCAGGCACCATCTTTTACATCGCTTACATCTGTTCGCAATGGACGTTGACGGGCTGGAAGATCTTTCCCCCTCATCGCTGGTGCTCTTGCGCCGTCCTCCTCTGGGGCTTCATCGCCACAATACAAGCCGTCGTGTTCAACTGGGCTGGCTTGATGACTTGCCGTTTCTTCTTGGGTGTGGCTGAGGCAATGTTCGGTCCAGGTATGCTGTTTTCCTACTGAGCATCTAGTGCCACCATTTCTGACAAGTTGCCAGGTGTTCCTCTCTATCTTTCCTTCTTCTACCCGCGTGAAAGGATCGGCTTCCGCCACGGTATCTTCATCGCTGGTGCAGCCATGGCCAACGCATATGGTGGAGCTCTCGCCTACGGTCTCTCCCAGATCAAACACAGCATTGCGCCATGGAAGCTCTTGTTCATCATCGAAGGCGTCCCTACTATTCTTCTTGCTGGCGTGACCTGGTTTTGGCTTCCGGACAACATCGCCAAAGCCCGTTTCTTGAGCCCTCGTGAGAAGCAGATTGCCAGCATCTTCGTCGCACGAAATCAACAAGCAGACCCCGAAGGCAAAGGCTTCAAGCTTAAAGAGTGCTTGCAGGCGTTCAAGGAACCGAAATCCTTCATCCCAGGCATGATGTACTTCGGTTGCAACGTCTCGTACGCATCTCTGCCCCTGTTTGTCCCGACTATCATCTCCCAAATGGGCAAGTTTTCGAGTATCACGTCAAACGGCTTGTCTGCACCACCATATCTCCTCTGCTTCTTTACTATCCTTCTCGTCACTTGGCTCTCCGACAAATTCAAGTTCCGAGGTCCCTTCGTTACCCTCTGCGCCTGGATTGCAACAATCGGCTTTATCCTTCAGGCAACTCTCAAGGACGTCACAGCCCGATATGTTGGTATCTTCCTTTCGGTGCAAATCTTCATTTGCGTCCCTTTGATTCTCGCTTGGGTTGCGAACATCCACCAGACCGAGTCCAAACGAGCAGGTGGTAATGTCATCTTAGCTACAATGGGTCAATTGGGTCCTCTTCTGGGCACGAACGTGTTCCCTGCTAGCCAGAAGCCGTATTACCGAACAGGAATGTGGATCAGCGCGGCTTTTTGCTTTTTCGTCGGCTGCCTAGCTATAATCCTGAGTTTAATCTTGATTGCGGAGAACAGGAAGATGGAAAAAGCCGGGACCATCCCACAGCAGGGTGAGACAAGACGTGAGAGTGTCCAGCATGGAATCGCTGATGAAACGGCGAAGCTGCCGAAATTCAGGTACATTTGGTAGTGAGCAGAATATGTTGCATACCTTGATCAAGAGATTGTAAGATTAGTCTTAGATACAACAACTTCCTCCTTATCAAGAGTGGTATAATAGTTATATAATTGTTGCACTATTGAAGCTCCCCTTAAACACTCAGTTGAACAGTCCTCGTCCACAGGTCAGATGCAGCGAGCCTAACCTGACAGTGCAATAACGAATACCCCTACAGCAATCAGTCGAACCAAACCGAACGCCAAGAACAGTGTAGTGTTGCAAATGTTTACAGCCAACCTCACTCACATAGTATTTAGAGACAAAAAACAAAAAGATGGAGTAGCTGGGAATCGAACCCAGAACCTTTTCCAAGCTGGGTTGATACAGCTTGATGCTAAGGAAACGTCATACCACTAGACCACAACCCCGTCTGTTCAGCTTGTGGGCTGAATTGTGGTTGGATGTTGAGAGATTTAATATAACAATAGCAACAGATCGTGCAAGAGGATGACGCTGACCGCTGCAGGAATCATGTTGTGCGATAATGCCAAGAGGGACCTTGGCCGAGGAATGAACTGCCAGTGACCGCCTTTCTCTCTCTACAGCAGGGTTAATTCATATTACTGTCCTGACTGTCTGGCAAGTCCGGTCTGCTGAGTATAATCAGGTCCTCGCCCACGCCCTGTGATCGATGGAAAGCTAACGACAGCCGAGCCGACAATGACCATTAGTCAGCTCGCCCGAAAAGCGTGTGTTTCGACCCGCCTCGATTAAGGTACTTCTGAGGACGATGAATTAATGTCTTATTAAGGTAAGCTGACCTTTTATCCGATCCTGATATAACCAATGAGTCGCAATCAAGCCTGTGTACCACGTACTTCATCCAGAAGGAGGCTAGAATGTCGAAAGCATTGACTTCGAATACTGGACGACAAATCCTCAAAACTTACGAAGTTAAGACAGTGATGACCACCGGGATACGCACATTGCACAATTCACAGAGACATCAGACGCCACAACAAAGAGCTGCCAGCAGTGCAAGCAATCCTTTCCTGCTGGACTCAAAGCACAGCGATTTTAACAAGATCCAAGCCAGTCGACCAAAATTTGATCGCTCGCTACCGGTGGAGGTTAGTAAGGCTCCAGATCCTGAATGGAAGTACGGCAAGGGTGTTAACGACATCTCGGGCCAAAATCTTCAACACATCGAGATTGATCCATACCGACTGGACAGATCGATGATTTCTAACTACAAACTTCTCATTTCAGGCATTCCACGACCAATCAGTTTTGTCAGTACAACCTCAAAGGATGGTAAGAGAAATCTTGCACCGTTCAGCTACTTCCAAGTCGTCGATCATGATCCTCCAATTCTCGTGATAGGATTTTCGGCGAGGAATGACCGACCAAAAGACACACGAAAGAATCTTGTGGAGACAGGCGAGTGTGTTATCAGTGTTGTTTCCGAGCACATGATTGAAGCTGTGAACAGCACATCTCTTGATGTCCCGCATGGAATCTCCGAATGGGAGTTTTCTGGATTACATGCGGCACCCTCATCCACCGTCAGGCCTCAGAGAGTAAAGGATGCAATCTTCTCAATAGAAGGAAAGCTTCTTGAAATGAAAGAGCTGAACTATGGCGGACATGGACAGGCCGGCAAACCTACAGGTGCATTGGCCATCATTGAGGCGACAAGGTTTTGGGTTAGAGAGGATGCCTTGAATGAGACGCACGATGATATTGACCTCTTGAGAATGAAACCCTTGGTGCAACTCGGTGGTATTTCGTACGGTCGTGTACGTGAAACTTTTGAGCTTCCACGACCAAAACTGGAGGTGGCTCTGAAAGATGAGGCCCAAGGACTGAGACAATTTTTGGAACCCGGGGATGAGAATGAGCCGAGTACAAAGTAGTTGAGATAGTGAAATGACTGGAGCTCATTGATCATTCAGAAGGAGTAGAGAGTATCTTCTACGACACTCTGTCATTCCAGTTGCGCCATGATCTCGACAGATAGACTGTATTGTTCATTATTACATGCTAACCCTAAAACCTTACCTTGATAGATTGTCATTTACGGTAATATCATAGTACTGTGGATCAAAATATTTTACATTCACCTCACAATCTTGCGTTGTAATAGCAAAAAGGTTCTCCAATCTACCAATTGTATAAATATGATAAAATAGCATCATCCATATCAAAATACATGATATCTGGAAGTACCTAGTATTATACAGTCGAGTTTGTAAGTGCGACCAACAACCGATATTGTAATGGACCGGAAGCCAGATTGCATAATGACTTTGCGTCGTTGATTTACAATGTAGAGTGGCGATTCGAAGGATCTCTAGAAATTTCACGACGTCGGCAGACCAACTTCATTCAAGTTCACAATTATCGCCCACACTATCATCCCTGCCCAAAGACCGCATTTGCCGACTGTATGCTAATGTTCCTACCACGCTGAAGACACATTGTCGAGATATTTGTGACACCAGGATTTTAGAGCCTCATCACTTCCTTCATAAGCCCTAACAAACGCGAAGTCTCGGATCACAAACCTCATCCACCAGATAGTCACAGGAGGAGCATCACAGCCATCAATCTAGCACTTGAACATGACGGACGCGAATCCGCATCTAACGCTCCCCTTCCCGCCCATCACAGCCCAGCACATCTTGAACTGCTCAGTCCATTCCTGGTATCCGAAATATCGTTCCCGAACACCAAAATCACGCCTCATACCACTCACACAACCATTTCTCGACTACCTACGCGCCGACGGCATCATATTACCACCAGAAGCGCCTCACAACGGCGACAGCGGCTATTCAGACGACGAAGACGACCCCTCAGAACCATGGCACGACATCCACGAGAAAATCCACGATACAATCGAAGAACTAGGCGGCAAAGTCGTACCAAAACTCAACTGGTCCGCGCCCAAAGACGCAACATGGATCTCAACCACCAACGACATGGAATGCCGAACGCCAAACGAGATCTATCTCCTCCTCAAATCCTCCGACTTCATCACGCACGACCTAGAGCAAGCATTCGACGGTTGCACAGACACCGCTGAAATACCCTACCATCTCGTCCTCCGCAAGTCCTTCCAGCTCAACCCGTCCCTAGAATTCCGCTGTTTTGTACGCAACCGCCAACTCATAGCGATCAGCCAGCGCGAGATGAACCACTTCGACTTCCTATTCGATCTCCGCCGCAAATTCCGGCACAAGATCGAGGAATCTATCCCAGACTTCCCGGATCCAAATTTCACATTCGACGTCTACATCCCGCCGCCGCACGACAGGGTCTGGCTGATCGATATCAACCCGTGGGCGCCACGGACGGATCCACTGCTGTTCTCGTGGCTGGAGTTGCTGACTATGGATGAGGACGAGGTACAAGATGCGGAATTTGTGCCGGAGTTTCGGTTAGTGCAGAGGGACGATCCGGAGGCGTATCAGTTTGCGACTACGAAGTATAGTGCGCACAAGTTACCTAAGGATGTGGTTGATGCGAGTATGAATCCGGAGGGGATGAAGGATATGATGGATGAGTGGAAGCGGGTTATGGACGGGGAGGGTATTGAGAGTAGTGACGACGAGGAGGAGGCGCCTGAGGTGGAAGTAGGGACTGGGGAATGAGCAGCTTGATTGATGGACATGCTGTTAGTGATTCACATTGACTACTGTAGAGGAAAGCGAGAATTAATACCCTTTCACACCAATTCTGGCATGGATGCTTTTGTCCCTGGAATATTTTCAACGGCCTGTCAACACGAAATCTTCCATCGCCAATTCGCGTTGCCACACGCCAATACCATGTTCGGACGGCAGCACAGAACACGAATACCATCTACAGTATGTGCCTCCACATCGTATATCTCGCATGAAGGCTACAACAAATCCACTGATAACCACCTCCCTAATTCAATCCGATCTTCAGAGTAAAACCCAGTCCAAACTCCCACTCCAAGCACATTTTACGCACGCACGCACGCACGCACGCACGCACGCACGCACGCACGCACGCACGCACATCATCCTTCAAAAGCAGACTAGCCTAAAGATTCACTGTACTTTACCTTATCTCCCTTCCTTTCTTCCTGCTGTGGCTGAATCCCAACTTCAAACCAATGTAATTAGTCAGTATGTACAATTCAATAGAGTAGTGTAAAACCATCTACTTGTACTGTAGTAACACGAAACAAGATGACGTCACACAACTATTCCCTCCAGAGAAGAAATCACTGATAACAAAATGGACCACCTCCCCTCGTCCTTATCTCTCAACATAGTACAGTGACCACACATCACAGCAGACCAGCAGATCCTACGTACTCTACCGTGTCGTCTATTACTGCATTCATCGAACTCTTGTACTCGCGCCATATCCGGCAATGACCCACAGTACAGCAATCAATGCATTTCCCATCTCTTATCAGTGGAGTCCGCCGATCGACATTCTGCCAAGGAGCCTGATATGCTCGATGGGCGTAGGAAGATAGGGCGTTTGGTGTTTTTGTGTTATCTGTGGATATATATACACTACGGTGGTGAGTGTGAAGATAGTGCTGCGAGCTCATTTTGCGCCGTTGACGTGGTTGGGAGGTTCTGGAGGACGGTATGGGTTGTGTATGTGGTGTATGGAGGAGAAGGAGGAGTAGATGTATTAGAGAGGAATATATCCTCTGCCTATTGGGTTGAAGATTCTTTCTTTCATCAAGATACCTACTTTCTACCTGTCACATTTTCCGTTTACCTCTTCCGCCAACATGTACAACTGCTATTCCCCCGCCGAGACAGCCGAGATCGTCTCGCGCGCCGGCGTCGTCAAAGCCAACATGAGGCCCGATAAGATCTTCATGTCTGGCGCTATGGCAGGCATGATGTTGTCGTTCGCCTGTTGCACCTTGTTGAGCACCAATGCTTCGCCGTGGTATACTGACAACGCGCCTGGTCTTATTCGGACTATCGCGGCGCTTGTTTTCCCGTATGGATTGTGTATGGTTGTGTTGACGGGCTCGGATCTCTCGACTGGTTCTTTCCTGGTGCGTATCTATGCATTGGTGTGTGTTATTGCGTGACTGAGCAGAGTGCTGATACGTGGATAGTTTACTACCCTTTCTGTGCTGCACAGACGATTGAGTGTCTGGAAGATGTTGGTTCATTGGACGCTTACCTTTCTGGGGAATTTGGCTGGTTCGTTGTTTGTTGTTGCAATCATCATTCACTATGGCGGTGTTTTTGATGCGGCGACTTACAAAAACACAATTCATACCTTTGTTACGGCCAAGCAAGTCACTCCTGATTGGCATATGGTCTTCCTCCGTGCTATTGGAGCGAATTGGCTCGTTTGTCTGGCCTGCTTCCTTGGCATGAGTGGACGAGAATTTGTCTCGAAGATCGTTGGCATCTGGTGGCCAACTTTTGCTTTCGTCAGCTTGGGCTTTGATCACGGTAAGATTGGCATTTTGGGACTGTGAACATTTTTTCTGACAAGTGTGTAGTAATTGCAAACATGACATTTGTGCCTCTTGGAATCTTTGCGCAAACACCAAAACTCACAGTTGGATTGTATATCTGGAAAGGTATCATTCCGGCATTGCTGGGAAATATCATTGGTGGAGGCCTGTTCGTCGGTGCATACTTCTGGTATATGAATCTGCAGGGAGCATCAGTAGTGTGCATCGATGGGAAGCCATTCGGGGATATCGTCAATGAGGCTGTTGATCCTGACACTGGAAATATTGATTATGGCAAGACTAGGAAACGGACCATGGATGAAGAGACGCTACATGGCCTTCCTGGTATGCACTCCGGTCCTGCTTCTGATAAGGCATCCTAAAGGTAGCTCAAGTATCATGACCTATTTGATCTGATCTTGACTGCAAGATAAATATGAGAAACATTGAATGGATAATATCAGTAAATTCAGTTTTGTGCTATGCATTATTGCTGGTTGACAGTTTTGACCTGTGGTGTCATTCATTGTTAGAGCTCTCGGAGAATTCAAGGACATCGTTCCATTATCGTAGATGGTTCTGAAGTGCTTGCGATGTCATTGCTAATGCGATCGATTTTATTAACGAGTACGGGAAGAGGGGTGGGGTTGGTTTAACGGGATGTCTGCTATGACTTCCTCTTTTGGAATGTCAACAATACCCTGCATCTCGCGAGCAGTTTCATGGCGCATTCTCTACACAACCCGACCCTCATGCTTTCAATCTACATTTCTACAACAGTATAATCTAGCATAGCCGACACCGTGTGATATGCAAGCATGGACGAGACCAGAATCGATGCAGCACCTACGCCAGCACATGTTTTCGCATATCGAGCCTTCCGCAGTGTCTTCGTCCATTCTCCAGAGTCATCCCCTTTGCGACCGCTAGCCAACCCCAATGACGAGAAAGAAAACACTAATCTCTCGCCTGTCCAGAACTCCAAATTCACGACCTCGTCCTCAATTTCTAAGAGAAAAGGATCCGAGAAGGATGCGTTGACCCTCACGCCGAAACGACAGAAGACTATTGCCATATCTCCTGCAAAATCAATACTCAAAAACCCAAATGCACCTACACCCAGACGAGCTAGTCTACGCGATATCACTGTGACTTTTAAAGACTTGCGAAACAGTGTGAGCCCTGAGTTGGCGCGAGGAGGGTCAGTAGCTGCGAAGCTTCAGCCACAACCTGGACTACGGGTGGTATCAGAACCGGTCATCACGGTGAAGCCCCACAGCTCGTCGGTGCAGCTCAAGGAGTCTTCGAAACAAGTACGTGCAGTCTCTGGTCCTGTGCTTCTCGAGGATCGCTATAGGACTGCGATTGCAGAGATGGTGCAGGATCCTGCCTTTGATCTCAGCGACTATGTAGCGAAGACTGAGAAGGAGGTACGGCGTTTCATTGCGTATGCTTCGAAGTGGAAGAAACAGGCTCAAGAGAAGGAGGAGGAAAATATGAAGCTAAAGAAATCACTCGAAGAAGCACAGAGAAAGTACGATCGACTGAGACAAGAAATGGCGTTGAAGGAGAAAGAGCGGGAGGTCTACGACATCCAACCTACCAGTAATGAGTCTTCGGAGAGGGTGGTCAGAGAAGAGGTCGAGCGCAACTCCGAGAGGAGACAAACATCAAACACCGCATTCGACCATAAAACGAAAAAACCAGCCAGTGATATCGACATGAAAGATCCTAGATATTCTTCACTTCGGCTTGCGAAGCGCTCAGCCGTACCCGCACAAATAGACCGAAGCAAGTCCCAAAAACCACAGAGTCCACAGAAATCAGAGGAATGGGATCCAGATGCTGGGGTTCGCGCTGAACTATTCAACGTGATACCACCTGTAAAACCACCACACCACAGAAACCCAGGCAGCGATCGAACCGTGCATCGAGCCGTAACAAAGCCAGTGTCGCCAAAACCACATGAACGTCATCAGATAGAGATGGTACTACCACTACGATCCGCCAGCACAAATTCTCCGGTATCAGCACATCACACGTCGATTCCTCATGACAGAAAAGCGGCAGCTCGCGAGCGTTTGCGTCAGAAGGCTGAAGGACGGAAAGCGAGTATGCGTCTTAGTGTAGCGCAAGAGGGGCCTGAGACAGGGAAGAAAGAGGGCTTTATGGAGGAGAAGTTGTCTGGCAACGATGAGGAGGATGAGAGTGAACTTGATTGGGCTGATTTAGGCTGAGCGTGTGATAACGCATACAATACACATGTACCATAAATCAAACCCAGCAGGGATTGATTGTTCGTGAAATGGGGTTGGTTGAAGTCTCTAATTCTATGTAATCCCTTCTATTTCTTATCCCAGGCTCTCTTCATATTCTCTGCCCGCACTACCTCCAAGCACGATCCCATCCGTCTGCGTACCAGCACTCCTTCCAATCGTCATACCACTTCCACCACTCCCTCGTTCAAATCTCTCTTGCTCCCTCCGAATCTGCTCATCCTGCACTTTCTGCGCCGCCTTCCTCCTCTTCTCAATCTCCGCCTGCTTCCTCGATTCAACACTATAATACTGCAAGAAGCCCAGCACCATGATAGCTGCAGCGGCAATAGCCAAGGCGGCTCTCCTCGTGAGCACCCATCGCAGACCTTCGACTTCAGATCTCGCTTCGGAGTTCAAATCGACTGAGATGCGGTAGGATAGTGTTTGGATCTTGCCGTCTACCTGGCGCTTTTCTTCCTGTAGACCGAGTTTGCGGTCGTTGAACATGCCTTTTAACTCTTCGCGTACGGTCATGATGTCTTGTGATACTTTTTGGTTTAGGATGTCGAACTCGTGCTGTAGCTGTGCTCTTTGAGATCGCTGTTTTTGAGCTTCCATGAAGCGTGATGTTTCCATTGTTGTTTTTAGTTCTGAACATGCGGCGCGGAAAAGGTATGTTTCATTTTCTGTGTCGGATTTTGAGACTAGGCCGTCTTTTGCGAGATCGAGGTTCTGCGCGAGCATGAGGCGGATGACCTTCATGAGCGTGACGGCTTGGTGCTCGCTGAATTGTAATTCATCAGTGGTGTTTTGTGGGTTGCAGAGGTCTCGGACGAGGGTGTAGGTGTCGAAGTGGTGTTCGTAGGGAGAGGGTTCGAGATGTGGATGGCGGTGGTGGGCGTCTTTGAGTTCGGTGGGAGAAGGAACGGAGAGCACGATGTCGAGTTCGCGATTTTGGAGGGGTTCGCTGTCTTTTGCAAGTTCTTCTTTCGAAGCAGGTGGTGGCTGTGAGTCTGGTTTTGCTGATTCGGTTTGTTTGGAGGGAGACACTTCGATGGACTCTTCTCGTGGCTTAGATTCTTGGATCTCCGTGACCTCTTGTGGTTGAGCCGCTTTGAAGGTCTTGTTGTCATCGATCACCTGCTCGTTCTCTTTCTCCTTATCTTTCTTCTCTCGTTTGGGGCGGTCCGCCCGCCTTGTTTCCGATTCACTTGCATCTTTCCTGTTTTGTTCCGTGCTTGGTAGATACGGTGCTAGCGGTTTCGGAGGCGGTGGGATCGCGTGGCTTGCTGCTGGTCCATAGCGTTGGTAACTGGTTTCTTGTTGAGATCTATAGGCCGTTGCGTGAAGATTGGCCCTCTGTGAAGAAGCTGGTGGTGGATGGCGAATGCTGCGATGAGTCTGTGGCCTGCAGCTCTTGACAGCGCGCAAAAAGTTCGAGTGAAAGGGGCTTGTTTTTGCTGTCGCCATGATTTCTGCTACAGGCAGCCCTGTTAATGAGAGATCACAGTGGTATTGTCGTGTGGTAACCTAGACGAAAATAAACATTACGCTGGTGCTAAACAGGTTTTAGATGTGCCCAATGGCTTCTCGCGGAACTCCGGTGCTCAACTCTGACCACGTGGTTCCAACAACGCATTTCTACCAGATTCATTTCCTCACTGTCCCCATAGTCCACAATGTATCTATTATCCAACTACCACCATCCCGAGACCTCTTAAAAGTAATAGACTTAACGACGACTCTTGCTGCAAGGAGTTGGTTGGCGTGTCGGCAGTATGGCACTGTACAAGGCGCGAGTGAAAGGGCAATGATAACTTCATGCTTGCTACCATTCTTCTGGCACTTTTAGATCACTCCGAATTCAATGCTGGGTGACGAACAGTAAGACGGGACAGCATGGCGAAGGTAGAAACGAATACCAAATTCTCGTACGCGATGCACCATCCAACACGCCAGGAAGGAGTGACTATGAACTTCAACTGCTATGTAAGTGCCTGTTGCTATGGAAGAGTGAAAGTCGGCACAGTCTTCACTCTATGGCGTTCCCTCGACTTGTAAAAGCAGCATCTGTTTTTCTCGCTCTTCTGTGTTGTATCCTCGTTTTTGAATTGTACAATACCTTTCCAGTTGCCTGCCCCCTAACACTACAATGGCATTTTTAGATGCAATAGCAGTTTCAATCGAAATATTCGATAAAGGAAGCTGGCGAACACTTGAGGAATTCGATATTGAAGATACTCTCAAAGAGATAGCCAATAACGTTACGCGATGCACAAGCGCTATCCAGATACGACCAGGTCTTTTCCGATTTCAGATAGTGGCTGCAGAGTCATTCGCCTGGGGCGATGCCAACGCTCTAAAACTGGTACTAACCCTCGATGAAGGTGTGGTTTTGGATCGGTACGAGACTCTGGCCTTGAAACCTGGTGGTGATGAAGTTCGTCGATTGGTGACAGATCTAAGGCTTGACAAGAATATGATAATGGATACCACAAGATCAGGAGCATCGATGTACTATTTGGATTCTATCTGGTTGCCTCTAGAGCACGCTAGTTCTGACACATGGATGCGAGCAGAGTTCGAGTTTGATCAACTTTACAGCGACCGACAACTGAAACTGCTATCGCAGAACAACCACTCCAATCTCGAACACGGCCGAATCCGTATAGACGTGGTTCCTTGCCAGGTCAGTCAGAACAGAGGCCGTTCCAGGATCCTAAACCCCTCTGAGCGTCAACTTGACCAATTCAGCAATCTTCTTGCAGGGACAAGCTTTCGTTGGGATCCAGAGAAGACCGTTGACAAAAAGTATTACCACAGATTACAGCCCGTTGTTGATCATGATACCTTTTCCTTTATCTTTCTTTATAGCGAAGTCGCTCGATCAAGAGCAATACCTCCAGAGATGATTGATCAAATTCAGGTTGATCGCAGCTCCAAAAAAACAATTGGGAAAGGAGGAAAGACACCACATCCACGGCGATTCGATACACAATCTCCATACAAGACAACTCCAATGACCAATCTGAGCAGAAAAGCTACACCGACGATTCAGGAGCGGAACTCACGCCTAGCAGTCGACAATGAAGTTGCGAGTTCACAGCCAAACAGGTCAGATCTCCCGGGACGAACCAATACACTACTACATGTAGACAGTCATGAGAACATTTTTGGAAAAACCTTGGATCCAAATTTGACGGATGGTAGAGTCATCGTGCATCAAGCACAAGCTACTTCGCAAAGCATATCAGTACCAGACAACGATATAGACCAAAATGAGGAAAACGAACCTCGATCTCCATTGTCCGCTTCGCACATGCAACAAATGCAGCTTGAGTTGGCAGTGTTAGACGACACTCGACGTCGAGTCAGAGCTGCAAGGGTTTTGCGAGTTCAAACTGAAAAGGCGCAAAATGTACAGGGACTCGAGCAAATTGACCGTAAGATTGAGGAGACTGAGAAATTGCTATCAAGCCTGAGGGAGCAAAAACACGAACTTCTAAACGATCAGAAGGCTCTTGGCACACAACAAACTACGCTCGATGTGGATGTCAACAGCAACAGAGAGCTTGCTATAGCCATCCAAGCTGTACGACGAGCGCAGGCTCAAGAATCGCAAATGCTTCGAAACATTCAGTCAAATACAGAAAAGAAACGTCCACGCATCCGGTTGAGTCAGAGTCCAGAGGATTCCGATACTATCGTGGTGTCCTCTCCTGTACCACGATAGTCGTATATGTGTGTTGCGTCAGGCCATGGTCTGTTTTCGCTGAGCGACACGACGCAGCCTTGTACGTTGTTGTTTGTACTGTACAGTTGAGCCTGGTCAGGAAACAGCTAGTCCAGAAGGTATCTTGGTAACCGCTGACAACGACGACGAAGCACTGTCAACAGTAGTCAGGTCACTACATCAAAGCGGACACCTATTTTTCCTTGTCCGAGATACCCCTCTCCGATGTTCGGCGGGCTTGTTGCTACTGTAGAGCGTGCGGAATAACATCAAGGAAAAGAGCCTGGACTCACGAAACCGTTACGGCACGTCATCGCTACTATATTTCCCTT
>Ga0068618_1000092_pt1 | contig 18319 bp, 14 predicted proteins | sample InSIn2SAF170_2_FD_77423 | JGI IMG/M metagenome (GOLD analysis project Ga0068618, IMG submission 77423) | Clean room microbial communities from NASA Spacecraft Assembly Facility at Jet Propulsion Laboratory, Pasadena, California, USA -... ...
GACAGTACATTTTTTGAATTTTGCCGGGTTTTGCTCAAAAGGTATGCGGACGAAACGACAATAATGCACATTGGGGGCACCAACTTGTACGGTGGCCTAACGTGGGGTTCGGACTCTTACTTCTTCTCTAAAATAGCCCATGTTTGGGGGTGGGCGACTTGGCGTCGTGCTTGGGCATTGTATGACGTGGCTATGAGCGACTATCCTGCCTTTAAGGATGCTGGTGGAATAGAAGAAGCTGTAACCCATACACCTTCGCGCTCTTACTGGAAAGCATCTTTTGATGGGACATACAAAGGGACTGTCGATACCTGGGATTACCAATGGGTTTTTACTATTTGGAAACACCGGGGATTAAGCATTATTCCAAATCAAAATTTGATCACAAACATTGGGTTTGATGAAGCGGCTACCCATACGGTTGATGACTCTGAATTTGCCAACCTGCCCACAATTCCGATTGATGCCAATAATTTGAGCCATCCGAAGGTTATTTCATTGGATGAAGAAGCATTAAATTATGCTTTCGACCGGTTTTATAAATTACCTTCCTGGTGGCGTATCAGAGTAAGTAATTTGAAAAGGCGAATAAGCCGGTACCGAGTGTAATCTATCTATCTATTTTAACCGTTGATATGATCTGTAAAATTTGCTCATCAACAAGTGAACACTGCTTTTCTGCAAAGGTGCTGGGTAAGTATGACGTAGCTTACTATCGGTGTTCTTCGTGTCAGTTTGTACAGACTGAAGACCCTTACTGGCTTAGTGAGGCATACTCTAATGTGATTACCAAATTAGATATTGGTCTCGTTACCCGCAATGAGTTTGTGGCTCCTATTGTGCAGGCTGTCATCGGCAAATGGTTCAATTCCGAGGCTAGATTCATCGATTATGGCGGTGGTTATGGGATGTTGGTGCGCATGATGCGGGATCGGGGGTTCGATTACTACCGGCAGGACTTGTACTGCGAAAATTTGTTTGCTGAATCATTCGATATAATGGATGTTCCACCTTTCAAAGCAGATGTATTAACTGCCTTTGAGGTATTTGAACATTTAGTCGATCCGGTCGGGGAGTTAGAAAAGATGCTTACTCTGGGAAACGCGATACTTTTCTCCACGTCTATACAGCCATCATCTGATTCTAACCCTGAGTCATGGGTGTACTTTGCTCCTGATACGGGTCAGCATATTGCTATCCATAGTCGAAAATCTTTGCAGACGTTAGCTGATCGGTTTAATCTGAATTATTGCTGGAACGAGCAGAATATTCATCTCTACAGCACTAAGCCTGTTAATAACCAACTCTTTAAATTGATAACTCATCCGCGTTTTAGCAAATGGTTCAACAGTGTCACTCCTCAACGAAAATCACTGCTGGATAAGGATTTCGCCGTGGCGCAGGTTCGGCTGAAAGATGCGTTAAAACAAGCTTCGGTATAGCAAATGCCATATTTAGTATGAATGTACTCTATGATCACCAGACGTTTTCATTGCAAACCTATGGTGGTATATCGCGCTACCATACCGAACTTATTACTGGTATAAGCAAAACCGCAGAACATCAGGCTCAGGTATCACTTCTATTAACTAACAATGTTCATCTGCCAGAAAGTGGGTTGAACGTAAGGTCACTCCTACCCGCCTACAATATTCGTGGTCGGGGAAAGTCCATGTACTATTTAAATCAGGCATACTCTGCACTGAAATTATGGAAGGCACCATACGATGTATTTCATGCTACTTATTATGATCCCTATTTTCTGGCATTTCTAAAGAAGCCATTTGTGATTACGTTTCACGATATGATTTATGAAAAGCTTAGTGATCAGTACAAGGAACTTGCTGATGATAAGAGTATTATAGACAACAAGAAGAGACTCGCTGAACAAGCTACTTATATTATTACAGTTTCTGAACATACAAAAAGGGACGTTATTGATTTGCTGGGTGTTAAGCCAGACAAAATACGCGTGATCTACCACGGAAGCTCATTACCCATAGCAGAAGGAGACTCGGATGGGAATACCCGGCCTTATTTGTTATATGTGGGTAATCGTACTATGTACAAAAATTTTTATGGGTTTCTAAACGCCATCTACCCACTCTTGAAAAGGTATAGTATACGGCTTATGTGTGCCGGGGGAGGGGCATTCACTAAAGTAGAACAAGAGAGTATTGCTTTACTTGGGGTAACTGAGTTCGTTGAGCAACAACCAATTAATGATCAAATACTGCCCTTATTGTACCGGCGGGCAGTTGCTTTTGTGTTTCCTTCCTTTTACGAAGGATTTGGTATACCTATTTTAGAAGCGTTCGCCTGTAGTTGTCCATGCATTGTGAGTAATACAAGTTCATTACCTGAAGTAGCGGGTGAAGCGGCATTGTATATAGATCCCGCTTCGTCTGATTCTATGTGCTACGCCGTAGAGCAGTTATTAAACGATTCTGAACTTCGAAAAAAGTTAGTTCAGAAAGGGCTTGAACGCTTAGCTCTGTTTTCTTGGCAACGCACAGTTGAGGAGACCCTTAATCTATATAAAGAAGTTGTTTAAATAAAGCTAGAATAAGCACATTCTGATCATGCCGAGTTACACAAAGAGACTGATTTATATAGACTCATTCAGAGGAATCGCTTCTTTAGGAGTGGCTGTGTTTTGGCATTATAAGCACTTTTCAAGTTCATTTCAATCAAATTCAATTGGTGTTGAGCCGCCGTTGTATTGGTTTTTTCCAGCACGGTTCTTTTTTGAGTACGGCGATGTGATGGTCGATTTGTTCTTTGTTCTGTCCGGTGTAATTTTTTCGTATACTTACCGAACAGCAGTCAAAACAAAAAAAGTTGGCGGATATGGTTTTTTTATGAAGCGCTTCTCCCGGCTATACCCTATACATTTGTTTACATTGTTGTTGGTTGTAATCTTGGTCAGGATTTACTACGGCTATACTGGTAGCTTCCCCATTTACGAACTTAATGATACTCGTCATTTTATACTTAATGTTGCCTTTCTACAAAAAGGATTCTTTGACTATGGTTACTCATATAATGCTCCTGCCTGGTCATTGTCAATTGAAGCATTTATGTATCTTTTATTCTTTTGGCAAGCAAAATACTTGAACGTACTTTACACATCCATTTTGTTTATTGCTTTAGGGTTATTTATGTATCGTTTGCCTTATGATCTTGTTTTCTTCGTTAATCACTCAATTTCCCGGGGTCTTATAGGGTTTTTCTCTGGCTGCATACTCTACGAGCTGATGATTAAAAATAATACTTATCCAAGATATAGATGGCTTATTATATCAGGTTATGCATTAAGTACTCTTCTTTACATTTTCTATTTAAAAGATAGAATTGTTTTAGGGCCTCAGTTAATCACTGTTCTACTCTCAACGTTATTAATTACTGAGTCCCATTACAACTACTCAATACGCAAAATTCTTGACAACAGATTGTTTAGAACTTTAGGTGATATGTCGTTATCAATATATATGATTCACGTACCCGTTCAGCTTGTCATTTTGCTATATTTTAAGTTAAGCAACCAAATAATAATATACGATAGCAGCTTCTTTTTTGCTGTGTATGGATGTAGTGTAGTGTTAGTGGCCTGGGTAATTCACGTTACAATTGAAAAGCCAGCTCAACAGTGGCTCCGCAATAAGTTCTCAGTTTCAAAAGAAAAGATCTTAACTAGTAAAGTTAATAAGGTTAATTTAAATTGATTATGAAGCGGCCCCTTATATCTATTATAACGGTAGTTTATAATGCATCTCGTACTCTTGAAAGCACTATTAAAAGTGTTCTAAGCCAGGATGGCGATTTGTTTGAGTACTGGATTATTGACGGTGGTAGTACTGATGGTTCATTGGACATTATATGCCAGTACGCTGATAAGTTAGGTGGTTGGATCAGTGAACCTGATGAGGGTATATACGACGCAATGAATAAAGGCATTGACCGAGCTAAGGGTGACTGGATCTATTTTATAGGGGGTGATGACACGCTACGGCCAGGCATTATTAAGGAGATAGAGTCTCATTTGAATAGACGATACTCTATTGTGTTTGGTGATGTGTTATTCGATAATGGTCATCGAATGCGCTCGTTTCTGGGGCCAAGAACTGTCTTCCAGAACACCGTTCATCACCAAAGTGCCTTTTACAACGCTGCGCTATTTGCCAACTATCGGTACGATCCCACCCTAACCATCGTGTCGGAATATGACATTCATCTACAGGTCTACATGCATAAGTCAGCCACAAACTACGTTCCCTTAATAATAGCTGATTGTGCTGTTGGGGGAGCTAGTAGTGATTTACCCCGTTCACTGAAAGAGACTAACATTGTAAGGGCGCGTTACCTGCCAAGTAAATGGAAAAACCGCGTCTTGTCCACATCGTTAAGACTATATTACGCCCAGAAGCGGTTAAGATTTCTTTTGTATGGCCATCGTGTTTAAATCTATAGCATTATCATCAGCTACCGTCTTGTTGGGTAATTATTCAACTTTCCTTTGAATTAAGCAATGGACCAGCCTTTTATATCGATAATCATCACAGTGCTCAATGGCGAACAGACATTAAAGGAGTGTCTGCTTAGTATTGCCAATCAGAGTTTCTCTGACTATGAACTGATCGTGGTAGATGGTGGTAGCAAGGACAGCAGTGTGCGGATTGCCAACGAGAGCAATATATCCAAAAAGATAATACGAGTAATGTCTGGCATAGGTTTGTATGCAGGTCTGAATGCAGGAATTAAATTGTCGGCTGGAAAATGGCTTTACTTCATGGGGGCTGATGACGAGTTACGCACAACGGATACTCTGGAGAAAGTATCTCAACTGATTAAGATGGGTGAAAGCGAAACAAAAGTGTTTGTTGGTAGTGTGGAATGTGTCAAGCAAAAAACGCTGCTTCGTCCTCTGTTTGGGTCGCCCTACTGGATGCGTCATCAGGTTCATCATCAGGGAATGTTCTATGACAGGGGCATTTTTAACAACTCACTTTACGATGAGACAATGCGTATAGCGTCCGACTATGAATTCAACCTGAAATTGGCGCTTTTGGGTGTCCCACATCAGAATATGGACATTGTTGTATGCAACTTTGGTGGAGATGGCATTAGTGAGAACCAGATGGAACATGGCTATGCAGAAATGCAGCAGATTCACGGTCGGTTGTTTAAGGGAGTTGGCCGTACCTGGGCGATGCACTATTTTTGGCTAAGGCGTAGGACAGGGGCGACGCTTAGAAAGTACGACCTGCTGAAATTTAGTACTGGACTTAAGAGATTATTTGGATAATAGTCAAGTGGTAAGGCTCTGTTTAAGGCGGGAGTTACACCCGAAATAGGCTAATCTAAATTTGTTTGATTATGAAAGGTGAATAAGGAGTTAAACTATTAATATGGAAATTAGCTTTGGCGTATTACCCACTATTCTTTTATGGACGACGGCTCTATTTGCTGTGTATTTACTCATGTACTATAGGTTTATTTATTCAGTCATCGATCCTCTATTTTTGTTTGTATTCACTACCTCCTTTGCCAGTGTATTAGCTATCTACGTTGTTCCAAGTACACAAGACCTCATTCATTTTTTCGGTTGTCAGGTTGCGGTATGGATTGGTTTCGTAATTGCGCATCGGCAAACAAATTATTCATTTGTAGGAATTGGTCAACCCGGCCGGGTTTACAGCTTCTCTAATAAGTCATTGCTGAGGTGGTCTACTTATTTATTTCTGACAGTTTTCATTCTTTCAAACTTTATTATAGGTTACGTAAAAGGATTTGCTCTGCTGTCTGATGCTCCATCGACGGCAAAATTCTCTAATTTTCAGGAAGGTTTCGGGTTATTCAGGAAGATGAACTGGGCCTTAGGTACCTTTTCTATCATATCCCTTGTATTTATGTATTTGATTGATGGGAAAAAAATTGATATACTGTTTATTGCTATTGTTACCTTTTTCTCTTCTTTAGAGGGTTCTAAGGGGGCACTTCTTCAAATTGCAGTGTCGGCTGGAGTTGTTTTTTACCACCCTGCTTTCTCAGATAAGCGATCTATACTAAAGAAATTTCAACGATATATGCCACTTATTTTAACAGGTGTAATGGGGATAGTTTTCACGGTACTTTTAAAAGAAAATGATGGGTTAGAAGGTGCTTTTCTAGCGTTTATAAGGCGTCTACTATATACTTCAGACTCGCTCATATACTTCTACACACCGATTAATATCGCTTATTTTAACGACTATTCATTTAGCGATTACATCTCACGGTTAGTAAATCCGATCCTTGGATTCTTACGTCTACAACCTTATCAGGAAGCTCTTGGAAACACATTGTATGATAATTTGCGTCCACCGGATTTTACCGCCGAAAGTATTACAGTAGGGCCAAACATACCATTCTACATGGAAGGAAGAATTTACTTTTACTATTTGGGTGCATTTCCCTATAGTATGCTTGTGGGTTATTTATATGGCTCTGTCAGAACCTATTTCTTTTCTCTAACCCGTACAAGTGCTTTTTATTTTGTTTTCATGGGTAGTTTCTGTCATTTTGCTCAGGCTATAATTATAGACTCAAACCTTGCTGTAACTCAGTTATTTAACTTGTTTTTCTTTACTATTCCGCTATTTATATTGCTCAGTTTTATATTAACTGGTAAGTTAACTTTACGTCTTGGCAGTTTAAGCCAGTATCGAAAAATTATTCAATTACGTTGAGATGAGTCAAATCAGCGTTTGTATGGCTACGTACAATGGTGAACAGTTCATCCGGGAGCAAATCAAATCGATTTTAATTCAGTTAGGTACTGATGATGAATTAATTATCTCAGATGACTCATCAACAGATGATACATTGAAGATTATCAGTCAGTTTGACGATAGCCGCATTCAAGTATTAACTAATCAGTCACCCCGGTCAGCAACTCGAAATTTTGAGAATGCCCTTCGTCATGCTACAGGTGACGTGATTTTTTTATCGGATCAGGACGATGTCTGGTTCCCGAATAAAATGAGTATAATGATGCCCTATTTGGAAAAATATGACTTGGTCGTGAGTAACTGCAACTTTATCGATGGGGTTGGTAAGCCAATGGGGGAGTCCTTCTTTGAGAATTTTCACTCTGGTCCCGGCTTCCTTAAAAACTTTACGAAAAATACGTTTCTGGGCAATTGCATGGCTTTTCGCCGGTCCGTACTGGATAAAGCGTTGCCTTTTCCTGAGGAATTGCATCGGGCTACACGGTACTTGATCTATCAGGACGTTTGGTTAGGGCTGTTGGCTAACGCCCTGTTTAGTGTAGCCTTTATACCTGATAAACTATCCAGTTTTCGCCGACATTCGGGCAATGCCAGTCCTACCGAAATGGGTGTTAAAAGCCCTCAACCGTTAAGCCGTAAACTACGTGGACGAGCGCTGTTGACTGTTGCGCTGCTAAAACGAATTCTTTCCATCGGTTAATCTTACATCATGCGTGTTTTGCTCTACAGCATTAGTTATTCCCCGGAAGTGGCTGGATCGGGACGTTTTAATGGTGAACTGACCAAATGGTTGGCCCAGCAGGGCCATGAGGTTGACGTGATTACGGCTCAACCCTACTATCCCGAGTGGAAAGTAAGAGCCGAGTACCGGGGAAAAGGCTGGTTTACAGAGAAGACAGGTACGCTGACCGTTTACCGAACTCCGCTGTACGTACCTGAACACGTAACGGGGGGCACAAGGATTTTACATGAATTGTCGTTCGCCTTTAACTCGTTGGTGCATTGGGGGCGGCTGCTTTTTAAGCGCTACGACGTGCTGATCGGCGTTTGCCCGCCCCTACAGGCCGGCCTGGTTCCGTATGTATTTAGCCGACTTAAGCGGACGCCCTTTGTCTTTCATATCCAGGATTTACAGGTTGACACCGCTCGTAATTTGGGTATGATAAAAAATGAGCCGCTGCTCAATTTCTTAGATGGAATCGAGCGGTATCTGCTGCGTAATGCCCATCGGGTGTCGAGTATCAGCGAAGGCATGAAACGCAATATTCTGTCGAAAGGAACGCCACCCGACCGGTATCGAATGATTGAAAACTGGGTAGATATCGATGTGTTTCAACCCCTGTCAAAAGAGCAGTCCCTCCGGGCAGAATTAGGGTTTCTACCAACGGATCAGATTGCCCTTTACGCTGGTAACATCGGTGAGAAACAAGGGTTAGAAGTACTCGTCGATGCCGCCTTATTGCTACGCGATCAACCCACTATTAAAATTGTTATTTTCGGAGAAGGAGCTGCCCGCGAACGATTGCAGGAGGCTGCCCGGCAGCAATCGCTCGATAATCTACTTTTCTTTTCTATCCTGCCTTACGAGCAAATGCCACGCGTGTTAGCTATGGCCGACATTCATTTAGTAGTACAAAAAAGGGCTGCTTCTGATTTAGTCATGCCATCGAAACTGGTCGGTATTCTGGCAACGGGAGGGGCGTCGATTGTATCAGCAGACAGTGGCACATCCCTCAGCGACGTTGTCCTTGCTAATCGATTGGGCTGGGTCATTGAACCGGACCAGGGTGATCTGCTCGCCAATGAAATTCGGCTAGCATTACAATCGCCTTTGTTGCAACAATACCGGCTCAATGCTCGTCAGTATGCAGAGGAGCACCTGAGTGAACGGGCTATACTTCCTCGTTTCGAAACTATGCTTCTAGAATTGACTGGTAGACAATCACTTAAGGGTAATACTTCAAATGTAACTAAGGTTTAGACCCGTCCATCAAGTTTTGTTCTGAGCTTCAACATGACCTCATTGAAGGGAAATGTAACTCATTTTTAGATTGTAGATGCGTGAGTTAGTCTGTAAAGAACGCTACCTTATTTTTACGATAGAACAGCTCCCTGTGGGGTTTAAGATCAGTAAAGACTTGTTTGATTTTTACTGTCCCACATACCGGTAGTTGAATCGCCGATCAGGTGCACTGTCTCCATTGAGGAAGAACTCTGTAATGGTATTCCACTGCTGAATATTATCTGCCCAATGAAAATCAAATGCCATATTTGATTTCTGACTAAATAAACTCCGTGGTATTCTAATCTCCAATTTATTTTCAGCAACCCGGTAGATTGCATTTCCCGCTGGTTGCCACTTTCCTTTAATCCATCGGTGAATGCTTGTTTGGCCATTTGCGTTCACCAGTCGGTTAACAACTAAATCGTAGCCTGCCCATCCCGTTTTTTTTGACTGATCGCTGTCTATAAATAACAGCATCCAGTTGCGGCCGGTTGATATCGTAAGCGGGCTCGCGGTTCTGGAAAATGCATAGACAAAGTTTTTGTCATGAGTAACTCGGGATTCCACAATATCGTTACGCCCGGTTTTGTTAGTTAATCGTACTTTATTGTCGTACCGAAGCCAGTCACGCCTAGCTACATCTCCCTGCCGATCGTTGAATACTGGTTTTACGGTTGTCCACTCTGTGAACTTACCATCAATGACTATTGTCCTGGCAGGTGTGGCTATACCTACCGCATTCATTCCTTTGAATCGACGGACATTGGCTACCAACTGGTAGTAATAGCTATCTGTGTACCCACCCTTCATCGGCTCAATATCCCGATTAAACTCTTCATTATACTGATCTTGAAAAAATGTTTCGCCATGACGCATTTTATGATCGATAAAGTTCTTGAAAACTTGGCTTCGATCATTGGTATCGGCTACAAATCGCTTTGCAATCCATTCATTCCAGCCTGTGACAAACACAACTGACGGGTCTACGGCTAAGGCGCGTTTCCATTGCTCGGCAAAGTGTCGCCCTTCACCGGTAACCGAGGTAGTACGATAGCGGTTTAGGGCTCCTCCCTGACCACTGACATTGCTTTTTCCAACACCGAATACAGGATGGCTAGCAACGGCTACGGGAATTTGTTCGGGCTTGTTAGGGTCGCCCACCCAACCATATTTTTGCGGGGTATTATCCAGCCATTGCCAATGACCAGGCTGTGCTTTGGCATCGGTGAATTGCCAGCTATAGCGCCATGTGAAGAAATCGCGCTGTGTCGGATCACTAATTTCTTCCTGCTTTCCAAGGATGAGCGGCTTACCCTGCCAACGAAACCATAGGTCGGAAAACTGATTTTTTGAATAAAAATTGGTATATAAATCAGCTACGGTTTCTTTAGTCTTGTGGTTAGTCATGATACATATGTAGGGTGTGTGCTGACCCTGTTTACGCATCTCCATGGAAACGGTGCATAATTTTCTCAGTGTTTTTAAGTACGTATCCCCGTTAGTTGCGTCCATAAACAGAATATCGATACCGGCATTCGTCAGCATCTGGAGATTCCGCCGAATCAGCCAGGGATCATCAGCCCTGTAATAGCCAGCCTCCGGTTCCCCCCACCAGTGAAAAGCACCCACCGGTCCGTAGGCAGGTTTAGCAGGATTCGCCCGTAATATCTTTGATATATCGTATATGTTCTCCTGATACTCACCATGCCAAAGGAAGTAGAATAGGCCAACGTATTTTCCGGCGCGCGTTGGACCGGTTTCGGCCCGATTCGGCAATGAACGCCCAAGGGCATCCGTGGCTACCCAATCTGCATTCCACAGCGCATGAGCCGGGGAGTTTACCGGACCCTGATAAGTAGCTGCAGGGATATTCAGTTCAGGCACGTAAAATCCTGAATAGATGAGCAACAAACTGGATAGAATACCGATTGTAGGCAGGAAACGCATGGGAAGGCAGGGTCAAACTTAATACACACAGGAAGTAGTTTATGCATTGAATGCAGTGCTTTTTTACCACGACGTTTATCGAAAAACAACCGAATCATTTACCAGAAAATCGGTTTGTAGCTCAATCTGCCCATTGTACGTTATTGGATCATTGACACTTGTCCCAATGGTGCGGGGTGTCAGTACAACAGTTCCAACCCCATTGGCGAAGTTCACGTCAATCAGTACGCTAACGATATCAACATACGTAGGATTGGTTGTGGTTCTGTCTAAGACAACGACTGTAACTGAAGTAGGACTAAACTGCCCGTTAAAACTCTGTGTAACTAATAGCTGCGCTTCAAAAGCCAGCGTTGCCATTGCCTGTGTTCCATACGAACCAGCCTGTATAACGCCATCAATCCAAATCCGGTAGCTCCCTCCATTTGTGTTATTGATCGTTGGTACACTGGATAAAGAGAAACGTAAAATTCCCGTAGTAGTGCCGTTTGGCGTTTGACCAATAGAGTTCAATCCGTTGAACAACTGCCGTATACGCCCCCCTTTTTTCTCAAACGGCTGGTCTGAGTTGAATTGTACATTTTCTGTCCGTTTAAGCAAGTTTGCTGTAATAACGTTGCGATTGTCGGTAATGTCAGTACAGTTAATAACTGCATTAGTCAAAAGACCACTTGCCTGCTGCGTCCCACCGCTTACTGGCGCGTGATATAGCACAGGTCGATTACGTTCATTAGCCAGCGGTATACTAACCTGAAACAGCAGGCCTTTCACGCCACAATTTGTGAAGTCTACAAGTTCAGTAGTCGGAATGGTACTGTTAGCAATAACTACCTTGATTTCATTGCCTTCAAATCCGCCAAGAGTGGCTTTCAGTATCCGGGAGAATGACTCGATCGTTGCCTGAATACGTAGATTTGTGGTGTAGCGCACGCACAGAATTGCAGTTTCGTTAGTCCCTAAACTAGACGAAAGCCGACTTAGGTATCCCTGGAAGTTAATACTGTTGGTGCCGACTAGAACCATTGCTGGTTGCCGTTTCTGATAATTTTGTAGAGAGGTCGCTGTAATGCTTACCACACCCATTGAGCCGACATCAGTTGGAAGGGTCTGGAACGGACTCGACGCAGTAAAGTTTGTTCCAGTTTCAGATAGGTTACGGGTGTTGGAAAATATTAGTGATGTATTCGCGCGCATCAAGCATTCATGCACGTAAAACTCCTCGCTCCTTATATTCAATAATCCAATGGAGCCAAATCCCCCGTTAGCGGCCGGAGTATCGTTCATTTCAAAATAACAGTGTCGAATTCCGCAGTTCAGCCCGCCACTACCGGCTAACGCAAACAAAACACCGATAGTAGAGCGGCTATTACGATCAGAGGTTTGAAAGGTGAAATTTTCGCAACCAGACAGTGTCGAGCCACTAAAGTCGAAAATTACTCCACCAGTGCTGCCGAAAATAATGGTGTTTAAATACGAGCCACCATCTCCGACCAACCAGATACCATCGGTGTTAGTTAAATTGATTGGACTTGCGAGGTAATAGTAGCCGGCTGGGAAATATACAGTGGCCCGATAAATAGCTGCTGGCGTACCAGGTGCGCTACGTGTCTTGGCGAAGTCGATAGCACGTTGTATGGCTGCTGAATCATCGGTGGATCCGTCACCCACAACACCGAACTGAGGGTCTTTCACATTTATTGGCATAGTTTACAAATTATTAATTTGAGTATCCTGTTGTTTTTTTAATTGTTCAATAAATCTATATTTGAACACAAAACAAAAAAAAATATGAAGAAACTATTATTTATCGCCGTGTTGGTAATGTTGGGGTTAGTAAGCCATGCGCAAACGAACTACGTATCGACTACGCCCTCCTCAGCTACACCAGGATCGGATAACACTTTAGTGGGGGTAGGTGCCGGGAATCTTAATATGAGTGGAGCCAGTAACCTTTTTATCGGTCGTGGCACTGGCACCTTAAATATGGCAGGAACACAAAACGTATTTCTTGGTGCATCAGCGGGTAACCAAAATTCATCAGGACAAAGTAACGCATTTGTTGGTTTCAGTGCAGGTCAAAATAATACATCAGGTAATTTCAACACTTTTGTTGGTTCAAGTGCTGGTAATTACAATACGACTGGATACAACAATGTTGTTTTCGGCTACCGTGCAGGTTTTTTCAATAGAACGGGGACGAACAATGCGTTCATGGGCACAGGAGCAGGGTATTCGAACACAACCGGTAGCGACAACACTTTTGCTGGCTCCGATGCTGGATCTTCTAATAATACAGGGCAGAGTAATGTGGCCATTGGCGCATTGGCAGGTGCCAGCAATACGTCAGGTGTAGCTAATTCCCTTTTTGGCACTTGTGCCGGTCAGAATAATTCTATCGGTAGATTTAATGTGATGGTTGGCGATTCTGCGGGCTTGAACAATATAGGCAACGGTAACCTGTTTATAGGATCGAAAGCAGGACTCAGTAACATAAATGGATTAGAGAACACATTTATCGGATATCAGAGTGGTCTTGGGAATAATAGTGGAACGGCAAACACATTCGTCGGCTATATTGCTGGACAAAAAACTACAGGCAATAACAACACCTTTATTGGACAAAGGGCTGGTGCTAACAACACAACAGGCATAAACAACGTTTTTCTTGGTGCCACTGCAGGTGCTAATAATACTACCGGTAGTAGTAATTTTATGATGGGTAACGCTGCTGGTGGTGCTACTACAACAGGCTCGTTAAATATTTTTATAGGTGATGGAGCTGGCCTGAAAGGGAATACAAGCGGTAATATTGCGATTGGCCTGTATGCTGGTAACAATCTTGCGGGTAATTCAACCAATAATGTTGCTCTGGGTCAGGTAGCGGGTGCTTTTGCCACCAACAGTTCGAACAGCGTGTTTATAGGTAAAGATTCAGGTGTGCCTCAATCATTCGGGGCAACACAATTAGATAATGTGGTTACCCTGGGGGCTAATACACAGGTGACAAGGTCAAATTCTGTCATTCTTGGCAACAATGCTAACGTTGGTATTGGTAACACCGCTCCGGGAGCTAAACTGGAAATCACGCAGGGAACAGCGGGAAATAGCGGATTACGATTCACGAATTTGACATCGGGTTCCACGGCTACAGCGTTGAATCAAACGAAGTTTTTAACTGTAGATGCAGAGGGAGATGTTGTATTAGGCAGTACGGGCGGCTCAGGGCGGCTGGCCGCTGAGGAGAATAGTCTATGGAAATCAGAAGGCGACAACCTCCAGAATACGAATACAGGCGGTGTGGTGATCGGCACTGGCGTTAGTAAGACACCCATAGGATACAAACTATACGTAGCCGACGGAATCCTGACTGAGAAAGTGAAGGTGGCTATAAAAAGCACCAACGACTGGTCTGATCGGGTATTTGATCCGAACTACCGGTTGCGTGGCTTGAAAGAGGTTGAAACATACATTCAGCAGAACAAGCATCTGCCGGGTGTACCCTCGGCAACGGAAGTCGTAAAGGAAGGTGTCGATGTAGGGCAGATGCAGGCTAAACTGCTTGAAAAGGTAGAAGAGCTAACGTTGTACGTAATCGAATTGAAAAAACAAAACGATGCCCTGATCAAGAAAAGCACTAATCTGGAGCGCCGTATTAATAAAGTCCAGATTAAATCCCGCCGATAATATGCGACTCACTCTAAGCTTTTTGATTTGTTGCCTATCGGTATGCAGCTTTGCGCAGATTCCTAAAAAAGCGTTGCGTATCCAGATTAGTTATCAGAATACGGGTCAGTATCTGGAGCAGGCTGTTGAAACCATCGAAGCAGTCAATGTTGTAAATAGCGCTACAACTGTTGAATATCGGGCAGGACAATCTATTACGTTACAGCCAGGTTTCGAAGCGAAGACGGGCAGTATCTTTACCGCTAATGTAAAATCTGTCAATGTGAATGGCGAGCGTCCTCTTCAACTGGCTGCTTTTCCAAATCCGTTTGAGCAAACGACTACGATAGAGTATTATCTGCCAGCCGAAGGCACCGTAAATCTTTGGATTACAGATGCGCAGGGCAAGATCGTTGGCCAATTGATACAGGAAGAAAGCCAACCTGCCGGGCGACACCAGATTGAGTGGAAAGCGGGTTCTATCTCGTCGGGGGTATATATGCCTGTTGTCGAGGCAAATCAACAGAAAGCTATTGGCCGACTGGTGAAAAAATAAAAGTCATATCATTGATAAGGTAGGCGAGGGCCCGCGTTCGAAACGTGGGCCCTCGCTTTTATCCATACCTTTGTTTTTCGGCATATCCTCGAAAAAAGGGAAAGCAGGCAATAAAGCTAAAGGCACACCATTATTATTGTGCATCATTCCAGGCTCCTACCCCAAATCACTAATGCGTATTGGCTATACATTACGTTTCATTCTTTCGTCATTAAGTGTTGTCGTTCCGGCTTACCTTCAGGCTCAATCCGTTCGGTCGCCCAGCGACTATTCTATTGAGGCAGGTGCATTCGGATCATCATCAGGTCAAACACCATTCTGGATTCGGTCAAACCAGTATGGCATTATTCCAAATCAGTCACCTGCGCTCACGTTACGGGTAGGTCTCTATAGTGAATATGACTCCCTGAAACGGACAGATAAAAGTTGGCGCGGTTCTGGCTTCGAAGTGGGGTATGGCCTGAACGTAGTTGGTAACACGAGTCAGCAGACATATAGCCTGCCCCTAGTTGACGCCTATGTGAAGGTACGCCGGGGTATTTTTGAGGCCTATGTAGGGCGTCGGCGCGAGAAGTTTGGCTTAGCAGATTCTACCCTTTCGACGGGTTCGTATGCCTGGTCGGGTAATGCGCTGCCTATACCGAAGGTTCAGATTGCCATTCCTGTGTTCACACCCATCGGGTTCACGAAGGGGTTCGTGGCGGTTCAGGGTACTTACGCTCACGGCTACTTTAGTTCTTCGGGCTATATCCGTAATACGATGCTTCACCAAAAGTCGCTTTATCTGCGCTTTGGTCGCGAAAATAGTACATTCCGGCTTTATGGTGGTTTCAATCATCAGGTCGTGTGGGGGGGGCAGGCGGCCAATCCCCAAGGTATTCCGGGCGTTATACCAGATGGTGGTAAACTGCCCTCTGGCCTTGTCGACTACTTCTACGTGGTAACAGGCGTCAATAAGGGTCGTTCTGATACAACCAAATACACATTCTTCGATCAGACAAACCGGGTAGGAAACCACCTGGGCTCGATCGATGTCGCCGTGGAGATCGATCTGGTCAGGCATACTTTGTATATGTATCGTCAGAGTTTATTCGAAGACGGCTCACTGGCTTCATTGATCAACATTGCCGATGGGCTGAACGGACTGCGTATCCGGCGCAATAACCCGAACGCTTTCATTCGGGATTTCCTTTTCGAATTTTTGAACACCACCAGTCAGGGAGGACCACAGTTTGTACTTGAAGATGCGCTATTACGAGGGAAGGATAATTATTTTAATCACCAGCAATATCGGGATGGATGGGCCTATAGGCAGCATACCATTGGTACTCCTTTCATCCCGCCAGCGCTTGGACCTAATGGCGAATACCCCTACGGTACGTTCACCAGAAACAACCGGGTAACCGTTCTGCATGTTGGGGTGGGTGGTAGCCTGCCCATACGGGGGGCTGCGCTGCTTACCCCCATCAGTTATCAGCTAAAACTGTCCTACAGTCATAACCTGGGTACGTATGATGAACCCTATGAGCCTGCCCGCAACCAATTTTCAGGCTATTTCGGACTCGTTGCGCCCTTTGCTGTGCTCGGTGGATTACAGCTAACGGGTAGCGTTGCTGTTGATAATGGAACCCTTTATACAAACGGTATTGGTTCTTACGTAAGCCTTCGCAAGGTGTGGAGTACCCGGCGAGATCGTTGAATGACCATTTGTTTTAACAGCGTATAGATCGTCATAAGTAACTTAACTTTCTGTAAATTGCGCCTTTTGAGGTCAGGCCGCAGGATAATATTAAGCTTAGTTGGTCAACTAGATAGGGTATTTTAGCGTATAAATGTTCGGGTAAGCATCTGCCAAAACTCGATGGATGACCAAGCAGATATGAGGCACAGGTATTCGATACTGTTTTTTCCGCTTCACATAATTGTCGATTTTATCAGTCTTAATACGGCGTTTGTGGGGGCATACTGGATCAAGTTTCAAACTATTGAAACTGTTTCAACCCCTCCGTATACCTCACTTTGGTGGGTTTTCAACATAGTTTGGCTCATCGAGGTATTAATACTAAAGCCGTACATCTACCCGCGGCAACTGTTCAAAGCCAATCACCTGATAAAAAACCTCATCGTGATGACTGCAATTCATATTGCAGTTATATCCATATCATGGGTGGCTACGAAGAGTTACTATTACTCTCGTGAGCATCTGCTGTTCGCCTATACCATCTTTATTGCGTTGGCGGCTGCTTTCAGGATCGGCGGGTTACTTTTCTTACAGGAATACCGGGCTCGGGGGTACAATAATCGTCGGTACGTTATTGTTGGATATGGTAAACTGGCTGACTCTATCCGTAGTTTCTACGAAGCACATCCGGAGATGGGCTTCCGTTTTTTTGGCTATTTCGACCAGCCCTCTTCCGAAAACGACGGCTTGTTGCAAGGCGATTATTCGTCGCTGCAAACCTACGTTATGCAGGAACGGGTCGATTGTATTTATTGCTGTATGCCTTATATCGATAATGAACAGATGAAGGTCATTGTCGATCAGGCAGAATCAAAGAACTACCAGGTTAAGTTATTGGTCGATTTTCGTGGGTTTATGACACGGAGTGCGTCGGTCGAGTACCATGACTTTCTGCCGGTGTTAAATCTGTCTTCTCAGATGTTGGCTGATTTCAGGGTCAATACCTTAAAACGGGCATTCGACGTCGTGTTTTCCTTGGGTGTGCTCATCGTTGGCTCACCCGTCTTTCTGTTGCTGGCGCTCCTTACCCGCCTTACATCGTCTGGACCGGTTTTGTACGCACAGGAACGTGTTGGGCGGGAGGGTAAGATCTTCAGAATCTACAAGTTCCGCAGCATGTATACCGACGCCGAGAAAAGCGGCCCGGTGTTGTCGGGTGGGCTGCTCGATAACAGGATCACTCCCTGGGGACGGTTTATGCGCCAGACCCGTCTGGACGAGTTGCCCCAGTTTTTCAACGTTTTGAAGGGTGATATGTCGGTTGTCGGGCCGCGACCGGAACGGCAGTATTTTATTGATAAAATAGTCGAAATAGCACCGGAGTACCAGTCCTTACTTAAAGTGAAGCCGGGCATCACGTCGATCGGGCAGATAAAATTTGGCTATGCTGCTACGATTGAAGAAATGGTGCAACGGCTACGCTATGACCTGTTATATCCTGAACGCCGGTCTTTCCTGTTCGACATGTGGATTATCGCCCAGACCCTTCGTGTAATGGCACAGGGCCGTGGTAAATAGGCTCTGAAGGGGTCGTGAAAGGCGCTCTTCGTTATCACTACTCTATGCGATTTCTTCTTATATGGGCGCTCTGCCTGTTTTTTGTCAGTAGTATAGGGGTGCCGGTCTTCGGCCAGCGA
>Ga0068618_1000093_pt1 | contig 18232 bp, 14 predicted proteins | sample InSIn2SAF170_2_FD_77423 | JGI IMG/M metagenome (GOLD analysis project Ga0068618, IMG submission 77423) | Clean room microbial communities from NASA Spacecraft Assembly Facility at Jet Propulsion Laboratory, Pasadena, California, USA -... ...
ATTGTTTGGCCAAATTCCACCTAGATGAAGAGATATTAAAATAATTAATATTTTTAATGGGTTCCTAGGTCTAAACTTAGAAAAATAAAAATATTAATGGGTCAAGGATCAAGTCTGTTTTAATCTTAGCCGTTGATTAGGGACTTAATCTCGGTCATTGATTCATCAACAAGAAAAGTATAAGAGAATACTTGAAGGTCATTTGGAGACACACCAGCATATACTCAATATCTCAAGGAAATTCGATTCTCAAGGAAGAGGAAATCGAATTTTAGAGGGAGTTGCAGGGTGGAGGAAGAGGAGGGCTTCAGTAGCAGGCAGTGATTGATGAGGAGGTGACGCAGGCGCAGTGGAAGACAGTGCAGAAAGAGAGATGCAGTCCAAAGGAGAGACGCAAAGCCACTCAGAGCCACGTTGGGTCAATCAAAGTGATGCAGGGGTGATGCAAAAGTGGGAGCAGGGTCTCCAAAGTGTCAAGATGGTCTCAAAGGGAAAGATTAATAAAGCTCTCATCTGCTGCACCGATTTTCCCGCATTGGGTTTTTCTGGGAACAATTGTCCAAACATAACTGTGTCAATGTGATTGATTCTTGTGCATGTATTTTTCTCTGGGTAATTGTGTGATAACTGCAATAGAATTTATTTTAATATTTGCTGAAGGAATTTCGTAAATAACTTATTGAGAATAATAAGTAGGTGAAATAAATTAGTTGCTGCAGTGATAGAATTTCAGTTTAGAAATTTTCACATAATACTTAAAAATATTATGATTATTCAGGATGAAATGCTTGTGCATTTAACCAAGCATGGAGAAATAATGCATCAATAAACAACATTCCATGGATAACATAAAGGAAAGAAGAACAAGGTTACCAAATTCACACTCCAAAAGCACGTGTCAAGGTTATTCTGGCAATATGAGAAAGCATTATGCTCTACAAAACATTTTCATCAATTAACTCATCTCTAAATACATCCAATAGGTATTCAACTAAGCTCATAGGGATTTCTCCCAAATCCAACCATACTTCAAATTGAGAGTAACTAGATCCATGATTTCAATTTTCTTCTAAGGAAAACAATACACTAATGCATAAGTGGGCTATCCAAGACTAAAATGCCCCTCCAATATACTAAAAAGTTGATGTTCAATAAATGTGATGCCATAGAGTTGTGAAAAGCTTCATTTCCACATATTTTTCACGGTATATTTATGTTGCAGATCTGCACATTTTCCTTCTTGTAACATTACAGATCTCTTAGGATTTCAGAATTCCAAACACCTTGCAAGTAAATACTTTTCTTTGAGACTATGTAATAACGCTCTATGATTAATATACTTGCTTATATTTCATTTTTAGAGTTTAAAACTCATATTACAGCCATTACATAATTAAATACTTTGCTGGAAGTTTTTTGGGCATAGCACCTAGTGGGATTTGATCCCAAGACTTCACAAATTCAATTTCCAACTTGCTAGAAATTGCAATTTGCTACTAATTAAAGGCTTTGGAGTGATCCTAAAGGCTCAATGTAACACCTCCAAGCCTCCCCACCCATAGATCTTGAATCTAAAGTGCTTTTGCACTACTAGGGTAGTCATTTCAAAAGGAATCGGTTGTTGTCCGTGCTTTTTTCTGCAAATTTTTACAGTTTGCAATCACAAAACAGCAAGCAAATTAACATTAGAACCCCTCTAATCATTGAAATAACTTCATACTTGGTTAGTATATCATTTTGACTGGTAATACTGATATATTTCTTGAGTTTAAGTGTTATATATTGCTGGTCATAAGTATTTCTACAAATTATTTTACACTATAATTCAGCAGGACAGCAAAAATTTCTCTCCTCCACCTCATCTTTTGACCCCATTTAAGGCACTAGTCGTACTTGGTTGGGTGAGAGTCAAAACACCCAATAGAAATCCTCCCATAGCCATTTAGGAGGAAGTAGGGCTTAAAGAGTGGGGATTTTAGCCGAGGTGATAGTGGGCCCATTATGTGTGCCAATCATTGCAGGTTGCCAAGACCTTAGCAACCCTAATAGCTTGATCAGTAACAAATCCCTTCATAGTTATTAAATGGATGACAATCCTAATGCCAAGCTATGCAATTCGAATTTCCCAAGAGGGGGCACGCAATCCTTGAGGCAGTGAACTCATTGAGGTGGAAAGGACAAGTGTATGTGGGAGTGGAGTGGTAGGAGACTACTCTCCATTCATCTCTCATGGAACTCCAAGTCAAAGCCCACCAATTGGTGAGTCATCTCCCTAACTCGAGCTATCATCCTCAAAAATTGTGATTTGCCTTGTGGAACTCATGGTCCCCTCCAAGAGAGTTCGATTTCCTTGATTTGCAGCTTAGGTGCAGTCCACATCACTTTCTAACTTGACTTTGAACTTTAGATGAATTTTCACCTCATTTCCACATCATTTTGGCATGTGTGGATATTTATTTTTTTCCATTTACTTAATTGTTGGGCTAATTTATTGCCACAATTTCCACAAAACTTAGGAAAAGTGGGTTTTGAGGGCCTAGAACTTATTTTTTACCCCGCAAAGTATTGTATTAGTAGAAAGTTGATGAAGAGAGGTGTAATTTTAAGCACACACACCCCATACAAATTCTATAGACTATACTTATTACAATTTACATACAAATTTTATTAAAAATCTTGTTCTGCGGGAAATTTTTTAAAATTAAAAAACTAACCCCGAGACCTAATCAAATTCCGCAAAACTTTATGAGTTGTCTAGTATGGTAATATACATTGACTTTAGACACTAGGACTCACTCAAAGCCTTGCCATTAAGCCGCACTTCGGCTTTGGGGTTATTGCTTGGAAGAAAAAACTTAATTAATTATTAAGTGCTAGAAAGTACCAATAATTAACCAAGTAAAAAAATCTCCCAGAGTAAACTCACTTGATAACAATGTCTCAAGTTACCTACGCCCGTTACATAACTCAACTCATCACATTAGCATCACTTTACAACATTCTCGTAGGGCTTGCAGAATCTAAGTACAATATAGAAGAAGAAGAGAAGAGGGTAGAGTTAAAAAACTCTAATGATATACGAACTCTGATGGTACATAAAGCCTCTGACATATCCTCGGGCATGGAGTCTTCAAAAAATTTCAAGTGCAATTTCAGTGGTCAACAACGTTGATTTAAACAAATCACCAAGATATTAGCAAATAACAAATTATGATAGCTCAAGCTAGTGTGTTTTAAAAAATCCCTTGAATACGTGTAAATACTTCTACATACCTGGTTGTCGCTACTAAAGTCAGGTCCACGAATATTAGAGGCAGGGGGACCGGTGACTGCCCGAGAACACCTTAAAAGGCCATATCAGAGGCAGGGGGACCGGTGACTGCCCGAGAACACCTTAAAAGGCCATTTCACATCAATGTCAAGTGGGGGAGAAAAATGGGGAATCTTGAACAAGGGAGCACGAAAGGAGAATTTTGAGGGTGGAATTGACTGAGAAATCAAGATTTGAGAACTGTTCTTGGGGTTTTGGGCACGAGGGCCACAATTCTTGGATTCTAAAGGCTTCTAGATCTGGGAATCGGATAGATTGATCACAAATATGCATGGTGGATTCAATCAGTTTGGTAGCAGGAGTATATTCGGAGCAATGTCAGCCTGGGATCGACTTCAAACAGGATATCCAGCTATGTATCTGCAATTAAATTTATTTGATTGTCTGGTTGTTTGTGAAATTTAGGCATTATAGCATCTCATCTCACAATCTATTGACCACACTTGGGTCTGGAATTAAAATATGCACATGTCCAACTGAACGAAAATCTAAAATCCTCCAGTTTTATAAAGCCCTTAACATTAGAATCTAATAGTAATTAATAAATTTGCCAGTTTGAACTATGTTATTGTTTACATGTATCATTTTTAACTTTGTTACTTGTAAGTTATTTTGGACATTGGACATATCAATATGCCAAATTTCAATTTGGTACTTGGTCTCGGCTTGTTCAAAATGTAGTGAGTAAAGGTCTTCTGACTTGTGCCTTAGCCAGTGAAGACCTTGATTTGTCTTTCTCTCAGTATGAATATGAGCTCATGAGTTAGACTTCAATTAGGATGAGTTATTTCCAAATTACTGGAATAATCACCAAGTTAGCATGTCTAGAGTTGGAGTTTCAGTTAAGTGGAGTCTTCATCAGTTTGACTACAAAACAAGGTGGCAGTTAGCAATTCAGTTAGAGCATGTTAGATCTCCAATGTTGATTAGAGAGAACACAAGTTAACAACTCTAGTGATGATTGGAAGGAGAGCGAGTAACACTCTCAGTGAACTTGCTATCAAAGCTTGAGTTCTAAATTAAGTTAGGCCTCCTAGAATGGATCGAAGTTCGCCTATAAAGAGAGGATGAAGGTGTTGAAGAATGTAACTAGGTTTGGTCTTCATATTTGTACAATGTAATTTATTTGTCAAAAGAAATTTTATAATGACTTATTAAAGCATGGGTTTCATGCTTGGGTCATCATGTTTATAGGTCAAAGCCTCCATTATAGGCTTCTAGGTTTTATACTGAGTAAATAGAGTCATTATAAATTTTATTGGACCCTTCTTGGGCTTTTGTATCTGTTGATAGTGCTAGACCGGCCAACATGTCAAGGGGGTCTCCCCGGTAAGAAGTCCCAATTAGACCTCAAGCCGTTTGGTGTAGGAGTAGCAGCAGTGGGTCGTAAGGTAATGTGTTAAAATGGTACACTAGGGCCAAACTCCGTGTGGGTCATCTTATTTATGGCAACTGATATTTTTCTTGGATCCTTCTCATTGAGAGGTGCAGGATTGATCTAAAGATCATCCAATTCCGATAAGTATTCATGGAGTTATGAATTTATTTGCGTTATAAGACAATTCGTCAAGGTCGGCCAGCAACCAAATAAACCCCACATGTGCTCAACATTTTAGTATAAATAGAGGTGGCCTTCAAGTCATTTCAACACACTTGGGATCTCTTCCTCTCTCTACTTGCCTTTGGGTTTTAGTAGGAGGAAAGATCCTAAGGAATAACGTTGCCCTAATCCAGAGGGCAGAAAGCTGGAAAAGTCGGAACTGCCGGAAAAGCCGGAAATGCTGAAAATGCCGGAAAAGCCGAAACTGCCGGAAAAGCCGGAACTGCCGGAAAAGTTGGAAAAGTCGGAACTATCGAAACTGCCGGAAAAGCCGGAACTACCAAAAAAAGTCGGAATTGCTAAAAAAGCCGGAAAAGCCAGAACTGCCGGAAAAGCCGGAAAAACCGGAAATGCCAGAAAAGCCAGAAAATCCGAAAAAGCTGGAAAAGTTGAAAATTTCGGAACTGTTGGAACTGCTAGAAAAGCTGGAACTGCTAGGACTGCCAGAACTGTGGGGAACAACCCGAACTGTCGGAACTGCCGGGAACAGCCGGAATTGCCAGAGCTACCGGGAACTGCCGAAACAGCCAGAGCATTTGTCTCCGAAGGAGAGCAGCATGCAAGGGTCAACGAACTAACATTGGGACAGTTGTATGGTACTTAGCAGCAAATACACCAAGCATGCAATGTTACAGCTAGCATGCAAGGGACAAATAGCATGCAACAACAAGCATGCTAAGGACAACAACCAAGTAAGGTGCAGCCAACACATAGGTCAGGATGGCAACATGGTGCAGCAATGGCACATAATGCAGTACAATGATGGGTACAGTCATGATTAATGAAGCGTGATGAGATGCAGCATAGTGATGATGGGTGCAGCATGGTACAGCGCAGTGAGGTGCAGCATGATGACGAAATGCAGCACAATGATAGGTGAAGGAGTCACCTTGGAGAATTAATTGAAGCAACATGGCTTCAACTGATCTCATGTATCATCTTCTTAGAGATGATCTATGCTCTTATCTACATAAGTCAAAGTGTTGACTTCTGTTGTAAACACACTATCTCTCTCTCTCTCTACTCAACTATTGAAGAACATATAAGAAGAATTGATCAAGGGTTTCCCCACATTGGGGTTCGTCCCTGGCTAGCGCCACATCTTGTGTCCTCTTGTCTTGGCTTGTCTTCTGCAATTTATGTTTATGTTCTATCTGCATTTTACTTTAATGCTGATGTGATTGTAAAACTGGAAAAGATATGGAGCTAACTATGAAAATTGAAATAAATTGCTCTAAGCATAGAACATACCTAAAATTAACATGGTATTGAAGCTGAGGTGAAGACAATGCCCAAGCAAGAGTGAAAGAGCAATCACCAAAGACAGTTGGGAAAGGACAAAAGGATCAGTGGATTCCTCATCCCTCTTCAAATTCACCAAGGGTGAAGTCGAAGCAAAGAATATTATCAGAATGGCGCAACGGAATATGGCCTACCTAAAGATCACTTCATTGGAAGACCGGATCTCAGGGTGGAAGGAAAGGAAAATAACTAGTTTGGCCATTATGCGAAGGAGTGTCCGAATGGCGGGGACACATCACTTGATGATGATAACAATAATTCCAGAGACATCTTCAATGATCAAAGGAATGACAGGTAATGCAGGTCATCAAGAAAATCGCTGACTCTTCATAGAAAGCAAGGAACCCCGAGTATGAAGAATCAAATGTTGTTTCTGATAAGATAAAGAAGCGTTATCTTGTATTGGCCCTCTCCTTCAGATTCTTTGGGAATCTGGCTTATAGATTGTAGTGCTTCAAGGCACCCCATCGGATAGATGGGTACACTCTCTAATTTGGTAGAGATGGAAACAATCGTGGGATTATACTTGGAGCCGATGCCACCTATCCCGAAAAGGGTTAGGGAATGTTAACTCTCAATTGAATAAGGGTAACTCGATTCATTTATAGAATCTTTTTTATGTACTTGATCGCAAGAAGACCCTGGTGTCCATCTCGAAAATGGAAGTCAAAGGTTTCAGGGTGGCATTCATCGATGGAAAGGTACGTGTTAAAAAATATAATTCTCAAAGATGCTTTTTCTCATGGGTTCAGGGTTGGCAATTTGTATCAAGTTGCAGGATGATCCATTGGGGATCATGTCAATTGACATATCGCATCTATAACACCAGAGGTCTACCTATGGGGCCCTACCGAGGTGAGTCAAATGGTGATAGGGACGTCTGAATTCAAGTAGAGCATGAAGGTACATGTCTGAGATGTACCGAAGGAAAATCTTATAAGGGGACCATTCCCCTCATGCAGCAGGTCCACAGGTTTGGAACAATCGAGGAGTTTGAGATTCATGATCAGAAATCTCATGTATATAGGTGGAAGAAAGCCCTCTATGGCTTGAAGCAAAACACCCCAGGCATAGTATGAGAGGATTAATAGCTATCTGATGAAGCTGAGATTCATTAGGAGTGAAACTGATCCAAACCATTACCCGAAGGTTGTGGATGATAGACCTCTCATACCGGCACCTTATGAGGATGACCTATTTCTGACAGGTGCAGACCCTCTCATTTACAGAAGTAAGAGGGAGTTGGATTCCGGATGTGGAATGATAAACTGCAAGCCTGTGACTACCTCGAGGATCTTAACTTTCAGAAGTTATATGGTAGTGATGTTGGACCAGATTTGGGAAATGCCTCTGTTTCATAAACTCATTCGCGTTGATGTTCTTGGTGAACTTCTGTCCAGACATATGTTTTGCAGTTAGCATGGTGAGCTCATATTTGGTTGAGCCTCACTGGATTGGTGCCAAGAATCTTCTGAGATATCTTCGGGGCACAATCTCTCATGGCTTGAGATACACTGCCGGAAATATGAAACTGCATGATTATTCGAATGTTGACTGGGCAGGTAATGTGGAGGATCACTAGAGCACTTTTCAGTGTTGGTTCTCTTTGGATTCTGCTTCAATATCATGGATAAGCAGAAAGCAGAAGTCGATTGCTATAAGCATCGCCGAGACCGAATACATAGCTACAAGTATGATCTCATGTAAAGCTGCATGGTTACAAAAGCTCTTAAGTGAGTTGTTTGTACACATGATGAATACCACTTTGATTCTCCGTGACAACCAGAGGGGGGAATTTGATTATTGAGGAATCCCTTCTTCGATGATTGCTCCAGCAGATAGACATTAGATACTGCCTTATCTACGATATGGTAAGTCAATGAGCGAGGAGGCTCCATCGCATTGAGACTGATGTACAGGTCGCAGACATTTTGTCGAAGCCCCAGGGAAAGGTCAAATTTGTGACTTTCCCGAACAACTTGGAGTCGTTGAGAGACCTTCCTATAAGGCTCTTGCACGTTGCATGCATTGAGCTCTGGGAGCTCTGGGGGGCTTGGGGTACTTATTGGAGCAACATACGACCACAAGGCGACTCACCCTCCCCTGGTGGCGTGCTATGAATAAGATGATTAGTTATTCTATGGGCCGGGATGATTAGTTCTCCCGTGACAACTGTGGAATAGGATGATTAGTTCTTCTATGAGGCGGGATGATTAGTTCTCCTGTGGCAACTGTGGAACATGATGATTAGTTCTGCTGTGGGCCGGGATGATTAGCTCTCCCGTGGCAACTGTGAAACAGGATGATTAGTTCTCCTGTGGGCCAAGATGATTTGTTCTCCGTGGTGACTATGGAACAGGATGATTAGTTCTCCTGTGGACCAAGATGATTTGTTCTCTGTGGCGACTATGGAACAGGATGATTAGTTCTCCTGTGGGCCTGAATGATTAGTTCTCCGTGGCATCCACTGACAGGATGATTCGTTCTCCTGTGGACCGGATGATTAGTTCTCCTGTTGAGGCATCCTACCCATGCAATCTGGGACTCATGGGAAGTACCTCTCATCTGATCAATGAGCAGGGAAATGAGGATAGGGACCATAGTAGTACTATCGATGGACACATCGCTGTATCTACCATACTCCCTATGCTAGGATGACCTCGATTGATCTGGGATCAATGAAACTAATCTAGGATCAGTATGAGTGGTTTGAGACACTCTCTTGTGACATTGATCTAAGATCAATGAAACTGATCTGGGATCAGTATGAGTGGTTTGAGACACTCTCTTGTGACATTGATCTGGGATCAATGAAACTGATCTGGGATCAATATGAGTGGTTTGAGACACTCTCTTGTGATACTGATCTAGGATCAATAAAGCAGACTTCGAGTCAGTAAGAGTGATGTGACACACTCTCTTCAGATGAAACTGACTTTGGGTCAGTAGAGAATGGTATGAGACATTCTCGATCAATTCTTCTTCTTCATGGTTCAATAGAGCAAAGCTCAGCAGAGCAGAGCAGTGTAGGGCAATGATGGCAAAGATAGTACAGTCGGACATACGGATCAACGGATGGAGTTCTCCCTAGTTGAGAGGAGTGTTAAAATTGGAAACTAGGGCCAAACTCCATGTGAGTCATCTTATTTATGGCAGCTGATATTTTTCTTGGATCCCTCTCATCGAGAGGTGTAGGATTGATCTAAAGATCATCCGATTCCAATAAGTATTCATGGAGTTATGAATTTATTTGTGTTATAAGACAATTCGTCAAGGTCGGCCAACAACCAAATAAACCCTACATGTGCTCAACGTTTTAGTATAAATAGAGGTGGCCTTCAAGTCATTTCAACACACTTGGGATCTCTTCCTCTCTCTACTTGTCTTTGGGTTTTAGTGGGAGGAGAGATCCTAAGGAATAACGTTGCCCTGATTCAGAGGGCAGAAAGCCGGAACTGCCGAAAACGCTGGAACTGCCGGAAAAGCCAGAATTGTCGAAACAACCGGAAAAGCCAGAACTGCAGGAAAAGCCAGAACTGCCGAAAAAGCCAAAACTGTCAAAAAAGCCGAAAAAGCCAGAAAAGCTGGAAAAGTCGGAACTGTCGTAAAAGCTAGAACTACCGGAAAAGACGGAACTACTAGAAAAGACGGAACTACTGGAAACGACGAAATTGCCAGAAAAGCGGAACTGCCAGAAAAGCCGGAAAAGTCGAAAAAGCCGGAAATGCCAGAAGAGCCGGAAAAGCCAAAAAAGCCAAAAATGCCAGAACTGCTGAAACTGTCGGAAAAGTCGAAACTGCCGGGAACAGCCGGAACTGCCAGAACTGCCGAAACGACCGGAGCATCTGCCTCCAAAGGAGAGCAACATGCAAGGGACAGCTAACTGACGTTGGCATAGTTGTATGGTACTTAGCAGCAAATACACCAAGCATGCAATGTTACAGCTAGCATGCAAGGGACAACTAGCATACAACAACAAGCATGCTAGGGACAACAAGCAACCAAGGTGCAGCCAACACATAGATCAGGATGGCAACATGGTACAGCAATGGCACATAATGTAGTACAGTGATGGGTACAGTCATGATTAATGAAGCGTGATGAGATGCAGCATAGTGATGATGAGTGCAGCATGGTGCAACGCGGTGAGGTGCAGCATGGTGCAACGTGGTGCAGCATGGTGCAACGTGGTGCAGCATGGTGCAACGTGGTGCAGCACAATGATAGGTGAAGGAGTCACCTTGGAAAATTAGCTGAAGCAGCATGTCTTCAACTGATCTCATGTATCATCTTCTTAGAGATGATCTATGCTCTTATCTAGTTAAGACAGTGTTGACTTCTGTTGTAAACATACTATCTCTCTCTCTCTCTACTCAATTATTGAAGAACATATAAGAAGAATTGATCAAGGGTTTCCCCACATTGGGGTTCGTCCTTGGCTAGCACCACATCTTGTGTCCTCTTGTCTTGGCTTGTCTTCTGCGATTTATGTTTATGTTCTATCTGCAGTTTACTTTAATGCTGATGTGATTGCTAATCTGGAAAAGATATGGAGCTAACTGTGAAAATTGAAATAAATTGCTCTAAGCATAGAACATACCTAAAATTAACATAATGCCTTGACCGCGATGTCGCACAAAGGCAAGTAAGATAACTCTGTCAGTAGCAAGGGTGTCACTGATGCAGAGAGTCAAGGAATGTGTACGAGAGGTTCCAACACTTCGAAGGGAGAGGAAGGTGAAGATGAGTTCCAAGTTGAAAGGGATCAGTCCCAACTCGGCTAGGAACACACCACACAAAGGACATGCACAGCTTCTGGCGGAGCAGTCCACTCAGATGCGGTAGTCACAACAACAAGGTAAGATAACACAAACAGCACTCACGGATCAATCCGAGACGAGTGTGACGGTTGATATAGCAAGGTTCATGAGAAAGGTTTGTCTGATGTCCGGCAGAGTAGTCAACACGGACGGTGACAGCATTAACAGCATATGCAACACATTAACAACAAGATTCATATAATTGCATACAAATCAGTTCATATACAAGTTGTAAGTTAAACAACATATATCATTAAGGCAACCGGAACAATCCAACTGCAATAACAACATATGCATGAAAATGTGTTGGCTCTTATTAGTAAAGAAGTGTAAGTCATAATCATACAATACACCATGTAAACTTGCTAGCCCCAACAATGGAACGTTACAGCCACATCCGCCTACTCCTCCAAAGAGATGTACTAGCTCCGTGCAGTGGAGAAGCCAAGGCACATTACGATATTGTCCAAGTCTTCTTCAAGATAGTCTTAGTAGAAGCTTGGCTGACCAAAATCCCATCCAATGAGTTATGAGGGACTATTTATAGCAAAGGGTGGGGTGACCCTTGACATTCCCCTTTGTGACCATTCAACTATCCTCATGACACTTCACCTACTCTATGACTGTTACATCCAACTGTTGACACTTGACTTACACTTGACATGACTCAACATTAGAATGCAAATGTACTCATGTGAGACAACATGGCTTGAGCAAGCCTTGCAAGACATCACTGACACTCGGTCCGCTGTGGTGAGACCAACTCTTTGACATGCTTGTGATGGTGAAACTGGTGAGCTGATGCCAAGCTTGGTCGTCTGTGATGGTGTGCATATGCCTCATGGTATCTCGCTGGAGTGAACTCTTGCCTCCGTTGCAACCGGTGCATTATTTCGGCCCCTTCATCCAACTCGTCTGCTAACATGCACATGGTCTTCTTAGGTACGGTTGAACTGGCAACACACTAATGCATAGTGTCTGTGCTGATCTTCAAGTGTGTACTGGTGGTCATGCACATCAACTTGCCGAAGTGCATGTTCAACCCTAGTTAGACTTGCTTCTTGTCTTCGCCTTGGTGAGTGTGTCGAATGGGTTGGATTGCATGCATGCACTTAACGACATGCATGTTGTTGGATCCTTTGCATGCGATCAACAACACTGCTCACCATGTTTGCTCTGTGTCAGCTGCTAGGATGGATCCTCAACTTGTACTGGCACAATTTCATCCGTGAGTGCATGTTGCGCCCACTACTGTTATTGTTCCTGTTGCAACTCATTGGACTATCTGTGCAGCTTCATGTTCTTCCTGAGTTGTTGCTTCAGCACATCCAACTCCTTCTCTATTCCATCTTCTGCCTTCACGCGATCTTCATGTCGTGCCATCACTTCATACCCTGAGTCTCCAAATTGCTTTCACTATCAGTGGATCTGCTTGATCTTACAACTTTGTTCCGCCTCTATGTTGTCAACAACCTTCCTCTTGCATTCACTGCATTCGCTTCATTTGCTGCGTTCGCTGCATTCGGTATGCTGCCTTCAGCTGATGTTCATGATGCTGCTCGTTGTGATGTTGTTGCTTGATGTCCTTGTCCACGAACAACTTGATGTCTTCGTGAGTAGGCAAGCTCATAGACACTTGATCAACTGCATCCCCAAGCGTGCTTTTAACAATGTCTTCGTCTCTGCTTTCCTGGAAGCCATTGTACTTATACTGCTGAGAGGCAGATGAACACCTGCGATACCAGCAGACATCGCAACACTCATAGCAAGTAATCGGTCAGTTGAAAACCAGAATGAACATGAGAACTAACTTGCAACATACCTGGGTGAATGATCATGAAGGTTGCGCAATTTCGGTCGGGAGGTCGGGAGATCGACTGCCAAGACTACACAAGGCACAGTGTGGGCTGCTGAGAGACTAACTAACTGCTGGAACTGCGCAATGCACAGTCCAGTCTAGCTATTGACTGCTAGGATTGCGCATTGCGTAATTCCAACTAGGAAGGACTACTGGCCCAGGGACAGATTTGCGCAATTTCTTGAGCCAAGCAGCCACTGTCCTCCAGAAATGCGCAAAACAGTCTTGGAGGCCAGTGTTGGGCGGGAATGCGCAAATCTGGAGAGAAAGGTGAGCATTCCTTCCCCAAATTGAGCAATGCAACCCTGGTGAAGGCAGAGTCCAAGCCAAGGTTGGCCCGACTTGTCGACGAGCAACTGAAAGCAACTAAGACAGTAAATGCATGGTGACACTAAGTGATAGCATAAGTGATTGGCAGTGCATGCAAAACATGAATGAACCTTGATCCTTGATGAGGCCCCTTTCCTTACGTCTTGATGGGGCCCCAAGCCTTAACCTTCCCAGAGCCTCTCAGCAAACAGATCAACATACATGTGGGTGAGGCAGTGCGCCGGTTGGGCAAACATTCGTGCAAAACAGTTTCATGCATGCGACAATAGTGAGATAGCAACGATAATTGAAACAGAGCTAGGACAAGCTAGAATACTTGTAAATGACAACAGGCGTTCAAAGAAATCAAGCAAACAGCACCCACACAAGCGAATACACAAAAAGCGACAAAAACGCAGCACAAGGCATGGGAAGCAAGCTTACCCCAAAACAACTGAGCTGAATGTGCCGACTGCTCCTAGATGTGATGTGGGATGTCAGAACTACAAGGTTGATGTCATGAATGAGCTCTACAGCGTATGGTTGATGAGTTTTGATAACATCAAGGTTGTGACATGCATGCCACAAATCTAGGGGAAGTGACACTTGGAGGGAGGTTTCTGAATTGTTCCTTGCAAGTAACCTCCAACTGCTAAACATAGATCCCTAAAACAAGGGATGCCTTTGCATACTGCCTTGGTAGAAACAGCCCATGCATGCAAGTCTGTTTTGCTCAGTCCCTGAGGGTGTTGGAAATACTGGGGGGGTGAATCAGTATTTTCTTTCAATTGTTATTACTACCAGTTTAATTCTTCACAATTTAAATAGAGAAATGTATAAGTATAATTTTATTGAATAAAATAATAAATACAATATAAATGTGTTCCAAGCTCCAACTTGGTTTTGATGAGGCTTCGACCCTATCTTGTCAAGGCACCAACCTTGGATTTAGGAGCACCAACTCCAAGTACACCAATCATTCCAATTCCGAGGCACCAACCCCAAGGGCTCCGACCCTATCTTTCAAGATGAATTAGGTCAAAAGATTGTCCTCCCGCTCTATCTTTAGCTTCCTTCTTCGCTCGGCCTTCGGCTTCTACTGCACCTTCTGCGTCTGACAGACCTTCAGCTTCCTCTGTTTCTTCCAGTTCACGATTTGTGAATTTTTCTTATTCTCTGTGATAGATGCCTGATACGCCTGACTCCAGTGAAGCATTTCAACTTATATATATATATATATATATATATATATATATATGAGTTTTGCCAATGAATTGAAACGACTCGTTCAAAAGTGGAGGGGCTGACTTGTGCATGAGGTGGTATATTATAATATATCAGAGGGCCTGCCACATCATCACCTTACCCCCGCAATCGCAACCTTTATGAAAATCCACATTAATAGAGGTCCCCACACGCCACAACATATTTTTAATCGCAATCACAACTTTCATGAAAATCGGAGGCTTTACAAGTGTGCACATGCTCTTTCCTCCGATATCAACATCATCGATATTCACATATCAACATAGTTAAAACCATATAATGGGTGGTCCCACTTGCCACATCATCACCTTAATTGCAATTGCAACTTCCGGAGGTCTTCTCATAACCTAGTCGATCCCCTACAGTTGACGGAGCGGATGCAGTATATAATAAACTATTTTTGATAAGCTCGTTGGGTACACAACTCTATCGCAATAAGCGGTCCGTTGTGTCCACACCCTTATTGCAATCGGCGTTTTGACATTTCTTTGAAAAGTGCGATTCAATGGACGCGATATCATATTGAGTCATATTATAGTGGTGCAGTCAAGTCCACAATAATATCGCAATCGATGTTTTTTAACATGACATCCTTTAAGACTTGCGGTACATAACTTCCGATGCGGCGGACGTGATATAACATAACGGTGTATTCTAATAGAGCGGTCGGCTCCGCATATATATTGCAATCGGTGATTTGAACAAAACATCCCTTTATGGCTTGCGATTATGCGACGAATGTGATATTGTATGGGGCTGTTACCATAACCTGTTTTGGGTCCGTAGTACATATCGCATCGAGGGTTTGAGCAGTGTTTACATAACTTAATATAATAGAACCGTTGATAACGCGACAGTATAATTTCTCTGATAAAGCGTCGATATCTTAACTCCTCCCTGTAAACTGCTTCCGATAAATTGCTTCCCTTCTCTCGCTGGCTTTCAATGACTTCTTCCTCTTACTCTTTGGCTTTCCTCAGCTTCCGATAGCTTTCCTCCTTGGTTCCACCATTTCTATTACATCTGTATTCAATCCTTGGATCCTCCATGAGTAGTATTAAGATCAATGGGCATCAATAGGCAACATCATGTATTAAAGAATTTTCCATCACAAACATTGCTATATTGACATCAATGACAACCTAGATTAACAGAGGGAACGAGTCAACTCAGCTGCAGATGCAAGAGACTGCTTGACTGCTAGAGAAACATGCGCATTTCTGGTTGGGAGCTGGGCTGGCTACCCAGGAGATTTGCGCAATTTCTGGGCTGAGCAGTTGACTGCTGCCCAGATTTGCACAAATCCTGGGCTGAACAGCCTGCTGGTAGGAAAATTTGCACAAATCTTGCTAGGAGGGTTGGCTGGCAAGATTGTGCAATCCTGGAGCCCAGCAGGCTGTTAGAGAGGATTTCGCAATCCTGGAGCCCAGCATGCTGTCAAAGAGGATTGCACAATTTCTGGAGGGAACGCTGGTTGCCCTCAGAATGCACAATTTTCAAGGGGAAGCTGCTCAACCTGCAGCTGGACCAAGTCCGGGTGAGCAGCCTATGAAGGGAAAAGATCAAACTGTGATCGACAGGCTGACTTTGAGCAAGAAAGACACTGAAGCTTGAGGACTTGACAAAGCAAGGCAAGCTGCTGTGAAGGTTGGTAGGGAGGCTCCAAAACAGGCTAAGGCAAAATTTTGGAGGGTGGTTGTAGTCGCTACAACAGTATCATATAAAAAGAATTATTTTTTAGTCAAATAGGTCATATGACCAAGTCAGCCCTATGATGATGAAGTCAACCTCCATTAAGGCTATTCGACCCCCAAAAGAGGTTATATATAGACAAGCATTTCGATCCATTTGCTCACTCACTCAACAAGTTCGATACACAAGAAAGAGAGATAGAAAAAGGTGCGAAATTCCAAAAGAAGGAAGAAGATCGAAGGAGAAGACAAAGTCAAAGTTTTGGGCCATCTTTCTCTCACACGTGCGAAGTTGTTGGGCTATTGTTGGGGCCAAAATTCTGAATTCCACTGCAGGTCAAATTTTTGTTGCTGGGGTCAAAGTTCGGCTATTGGGGAGGTCAAAATTCTGCTGCTACCAGGTCGAAGTTGCTATTGGGAGTGCAAAAATTCTGAAAACCAAAATCCTATTGCAGCAAGTTGCAACTGGTATTATTTCTTCTAACCAATAAATTCATTATTCATTTTATTGCTATGGCAACTTCGAAATAAACACACTGTAACCTTCACAAATAAAACAACGGAAAATAAATAGCATTGGAACTGAGAAAATACTAACACACAAACATAAAAATTAACACCGTTATTTTTGGACAAAAGTCCCCGGAAAAACCCAATGCGGGAAAATCGGTGCAGCAGATGAGGGTTTTATTTTATTATGAAGCTGTGAAAATCTGAGTACAATCTACATGCCTGAAACTGGCAATCCACAGCAAGAAAATCAAGGAAAAATTATTGAAGGGAATTACCCTTCCTCCACAAGCAATCTCGACACAACCTGCCTTCAGAAAACTCAGCCTCCTGGACCCTCTGCGCAGTCTCTATGATGTCAAGCCTCCAACCAGTCTCTGATAAATTCGTTCTGCCTGCCTCAGCTGAGGAAGTCGTCTCTCCAACACTTTGGAACTCAGAAAAAATTTTCCTGAACTAAATCGAACTGCCAATCTGAAGCAATTGAGCAGTCCTCCGCGCTGCCTCACTGGGAATAACTCAACCCTCTTGTTGTTGCCTCTCCGGATCTGGAAGACTTCCTCCGGACTCACTGTCCCTACCCCTCACTCACTGCTTCGATCTATGGCTCTCCGACAGCTGCCTACTGCTACTCTGGAAATCAATCTGCTAAGGAAATCGAATTTATGGTGTTCTCAAGTGTTTTCTCCAAGTGCCCATCGACTTCCTCTTATAATCCACTGTTGGAGCACCAACGGCCAAGATTAAAACTTAATCGATGGCTAGGATCATCTTGGAATCAATCTGTGTGAGTTTCTAGATGATTATCACCTTGACTTAATTAATACTGATTAATTAACTAGTTTTCCTAAGTTTAGACTTAGGAGACATGAAAAAATTGTTTAATAATCTAATTAAGTCACTTCTAGGTGGAAATTCCAGAAACGATTCTTGGGTCATGGAGATCTCATGTATTCTAGTCTCTCCACCAAATTTCCTGGCTAGAACACATCCGATCCTACAAAAACTAACACTCCCTCTTAGCGAGGAATGTGTTCTAGTGCTGCACACCCTGCCACAACACTTTGTCTCTATATCATCTTTGTTACGCTACTAATGTCTGGTCGCTGCTACCCACCAACTACTGCGCAACTTTGATGTTGCAACTGTGTTGTTGCTGACACTGCCAACTCTACATCTGCACTACAACTCCCTCTCATCTGTTGCTGCTACAACTGCAACATTGCAACTAAAAAGTATCCAAAATACTAAATCAACTTTGTTCAATATGATGCATCTGTCTCCCAAGTCTCTAGTTGCTAGTAGAATCTACACTGTCACTGAAGAATTTGCATTGTCGCTAACTTTGCACTATGCTCCTCAGTATCTGACTGGTACTAGTCTCTACATGTGTCACTCTGGCACTGACTGCATCAACTGCATTGATCGATCCTGCTACTGAATACTATGGGCCACGTACCCAAGTAATGATCCACGAGGTGGACTCATCAAGGACCCTGCCCAATCTCTATAGTTATCTGGGACTACAGTACCAAATCTCCCCAC